>VYMC01000193.1_pt1 | contig 14530 bp, 12 predicted proteins | sample 5115301 | NCBI WGS metagenome assembly VYMC01 (sample SAMN12291802, study PRJNA351875) | freshwater metagenome | isolation source: freshwater lake | place: USA: Michigan, Wintergreen Lake | collected 2013-08-08 | reverse complement strand
CCCAATAAAAGCAAGAAGAAAATAGCTTTATATGCCTCAGCTGTCATATTAGACCAAATAAATTTTTGGAATTCAGGTAAATATGCTCCGCGTGCTTCTTTCGGTATAGATTGACCAAGATTAGAATTAGCAACAGCTTCATAAAAATCTGATTTGCCGAATGTAAATAATAGGCAAACTAATGCTATTACCCCTGAGAAAGCAAGAATTGTAATTCCAGCTTTTTTAAGTTCTGTACTGTCTTCTTTTTTGAAAAAACTATCTAAAGTGAAAGCCGCAAGCAGAGGTAAGGCAAATTGTGCCAATACTAATGCCATAGAAGGAGCTCTAAATTTATTAAAACTAGGAAAGTAATTATAGAATAAATCGTACACAATAGGGAAAGTATATCCAAATGATATTAGCACTGAAAATATACTTAATAAACCTAAAAACCACACAAATGGGTTCTTTCTATTTAGATAAATACCAGCCAAAGCTAAAGCAAATATTATAATACCCATATAAGGTGGAGCATCTTCTATCTCTTTTTGACCCCAATAGCTATAAATTTTTCCATTATCCATAGCACCACTTAAGTAATTATAATCAGAGCCAAGCTCCTTTATATGTACTTTGCCATATCCATAGTAAGAAGGTACTAAGAAAGTCTTCATTTCAGCTGGTGAGAATGAAAACATAGTCGCATATTTGTAAGGATTTCCACCATTGTCATCAGTTTGCTTTACTGTATTATCTTTTAAAAGTGGTGCAGAGCCACGAGTAGAATAAGGGGTATAAACTTTAGTAGCTAAAAATCTATCAGCTGAAAGTCCAAAAGCAATACCACCTGCTAAAGCAAGGACAAGAAATGGCTTTAAAGCTGTAAGTAAATTTTCTTTTGTGGTTATTACAGAGATTAACTCTACAAGTAAATAAATACCTATGGCACAAGCGGAGTAAAATATCATCTGCAAGTGAGCTCCAATAAGCATTAGATGTACTACGACAATTAGTAAAAGTATGTTTAATAGTTTGAAATCTTTTTTAAGCCAGAATAATAGAAAAAATATAAAAGGGAGTAATGAGAGTACCATTGGCTTTGTATTATGCCCAATTATAGCCCAAGCGAGTACAGAAGTAGAAAAAGTAGCTGAAATTGCACCAAAGAAGGAAGTCATTCTATTTAGCCCTTTCTCATTAAGCAAGTAAAAGAGCCCGATTGCGTATATAACATAGAATGTAACTACTCTCGCTGCATCGTTATTGAAAATAGCTCCTACAAATTCGGTCATACTGTAGTAGGTATTTGAGATAAAATCCCAAACTCTATCACCAGTAAGGAGCAATGATGAATAAGCAGGCATTCCAGAAAAGATATGAGGCAACCATAGTGGGAATTTCCCTGATTTCTCTGCATCTGCTAAGTAAGTTTTAAAACTCTCTGAGGCAAGATTATCGCTAGCTGAAAATCCATTGCCAAATATTGCATCTGAGTAAAAGGCAAATATGAATATTGCGAATAAAACACAATACAAAGTATTTTGTTGCTTTTCAGGTACAAACCCGAATAAATCGAAATCTTTTTTCTTTTGTTGCGGTGTAGTTTGCTTGGACATATTGTTTCTAATTTTACATTTGCAATTATTTGACTTAGAAATTACAAAAGAGAATGAAAATAAGGTAATTCTTTCCTAATTTTGGGGACAAAAAAGAAAGAAAATAAAAATGAAAAGTGAAAAAGTAGTAATAGTAGGAGCAGGTTTAGCTGGCTCAATGCTTGGGGTTCTCCTTGCAAGACGCGGCTATGAAGTGGAACTTTACGAACGCAGATCAGATATGAGAAAAGAGAATATCTCGGCGGGGCGTTCAATTAATCTAGCACTATCTCACAGAGGGTTAAGGGCTTTGCAGAAAGTTGGAATGGATGCTTATATCAAGCGTGAAGTTGTCCCAATGAAGGGTAGAATGGTACACATGCCGGATTTATCTGTTAATTATCAGCCATATTCAGCTAGAGAAGAAGATTATATAAATTCTGTATCAAGAGGTGGTTTAAATAAAGCATTAATGACTAATGCAGAGGAATATCCTAATCTAAAAATATTTTTCAATATGAAATGTATTGGTTATGATTTCCAAAATAAAGAGGCACTATTTGAAAATACAAATGATGGCTCACAAATTAGGGTAAGTGGCGAGACTTTTATAGGAACTGATGGTTCGGCTTCAGCATTGCGTGATAGTATGATGAATGGTGGAGTTAGAAGATTTAATTTTAATCAATACTATTTAGACCATGGCTATAAAGAGCTTTCAATTCCAGCATTAGAAGGTGGCGGATTTAGGTTAGATGAGAGTGCCTTACATATTTGGCCAAGACATGACTATATGATGATTGCCCTACCAAATTTTGATGGTACTTTTACTTGCACGCTTTTTATGCCTTATGAAGGGGAGCACGGTTTGGACAATTTAGATAATAAAGACAAAGTAGTTAGTTTCTTTAGAGAGCAATTTCCAGATGCTTTACCACACATGACAAACTATTTAGAAGAGTTTTTTACTAACCCAACTGGTGCATTACCAACAGTGAAGTGTTTCCCTTGGAATGTGAAAGGTGATGTACTATTAATTGGAGATTCAGCTCATGCAATTGTACCATTTTATGGACAAGGTATGAACTGCTCATTTGAAGATTGCATAGTGCTTGATGAATGTATTGATAAATTTGGTGGTGATTGGGAGAGAGTATTCACAGAATATAGTATTTTAAGAAAAAGAAATACTGATGCTATAGCAGATTTAGCACATGAAAATTACTTGGAAATGAGAAGCAGTGTGGCAAATCCTACATTTGTATTAAAAAGGCAGCTTGAATTTGAAATGGAAAGACGTTATTCTGATTTCAACTCAAAATACTCAATGGTAACTTTTAGGACAGATATTGAGTATTATATTGCAAAGAAAAAAGGTGAATGGCAAGATAATATCTTGATGGATTATTGCTCGAAGTTTTCTTCATTTGAAGAATTGAATATTGAAGAAGCTTATAAATTAGTACAAAATTGGAAAGAGAATTAACTAAATGAGGTACAACACAAATGGCTCAAGACCTAATGGCAAGATTTAAAGAAGATAAGAAATTCCGTAGTAATGTGTATTTCACATTCTTTCTAATTGCCATATTCTTTGGTGTATTTATACACTCTTGTACTTACAATAATGATACTGTAAGTAACCCACAAGATGAATATAAAACCCCTAAGATAAACTCGATACACGTTGCTTTAGGAGTTCCAGAAGATGGAACTCCTAGTGACGATTGGTGGCTTGAGACAAGAGCTCAATATGTACTCTCATATAATAAAGACTTAAATGTGGCAAACTGGGTAGCATGGAATCTTGATGCAAATTGGTATGGTGAAGTAGAAAGATTTGGTGGTAACTTCAAAGAAGACCCAATGCTACCAAATGGATATTATAGAGTAAAGCATAGTGATTATACTAATTCTGGCTATAGCAGAGGGCATATGGTAAGAAGTGAGGAACGCACGGCTACTACTGATGATAATATCTCAACTTTTTACATGACGAATATTTTGCCACAATATCAAGATTTGAATGGTGGACCCTGGCTTGACTTAGAGTACTATTGTGAAGATTTATGCAAGAAGCAAAATAAAGAGCTTTTTGTAATAGCAGGTGGTACTTTTAAAAGTGGTAATAAAATAAATGGTTTGGTTGCTATTCCTGACTCTTGCTTTAAAATAATAGTGATATTGGATAGAGATAAAGGACTAAGAAACGTGGATAAAAATACTCAAGTAATAGCTGTAATGATGCCAAATATAACTGGTATAATTAAAAAGAATTGGCAAGAATATACTACTACTGTAGATGCAATAGAATTGAGCACAAAGTATGACTTTTTAAATTCACTACCAAAAGGGATTCAAGAAGTAATTGAGAGCAAAAGAGTAAGCTCCTTTGGTATCAATAAGAAAGTAGCAGCTTAGATGAACGAAGAAATAAATAGAAAAATAAAAGAATAAATATAGGTTAAGTATTTCTCTTAATTAAGTTTTTTTGTATATTCATCGTGATTTGCTACCCAAAACCAAATAATATTGTTATCATTAAATATTCATAATGCTCTATAGTTGAGACCAATTCTAAACGAATAATACTTTCCTACCTTTTTGAAATGTAAACTAGGGTGTTTAGAATTCTCTTTAAGCAATTTTAGATTTTTATCTGTTAAATCTTGTATATATTTAGGGAGATTATTGTAGTACTTATAAAAACTATCAACTATAAAATGTTTCATAGCTCTACAAATTTCCCATTAGCAAATTCAATTAGTACTTTTTTTGAGAGTTCTTCGAGTTTGGTGCTTTCTTTTTCAATTTCTTCATCCCATTTCGAAAAATTATAGTTTTCAAGCCATATAAATAGCTGTGATAACTCCTCTCTGCTTAGTTGAGCGATTGATTTCTCTATTTCTATTAAATTCATTCTTGATACTCCTTTACAATATTACGAATAAATTTATAAATTATTCAAAACTTTCCTGAAAGTGAGATTTATCCTTGGTTGATGAACTTTTTTAGATTTAGGTAAAGAATGTTGCCACTTATCTTGAATTTCCCCTGACATAATTAGAAGTGACTTATCTTCTAATATAATTTCAACTTTCTCTTTAGTAATCAAATGCTTTAAGACAAATTTCCTTGAAGCACCAAAGCTAATTGAGGCAATAGTACCATTCTTTTCTAATTCAGGTTCGTTATCTTGATGCCAACCCATACCATCTGCCCCATCTTGATAATAATTCAATAAGCATGAATTGAAATCTACATCTGTTGCAAATACAACAATATCTTTAATTGAGGATAGGTTCTTAGACCATGCAATAGCTTTTTTAATCTTTCCTGAATACTTGTATTCTAAGTTATCATCACCATACCAAGCTACTTTTCTTCGAGTTATAATTTCTTTACCAAACATAATTAACTTATCATTTTGCCATTCTATTTCATTTTCAAGAATGCTGAAATAATCAAGTTTATTATTTACAAAATTTGGGATATAATGGCAGTAACCATCATAAGGTAGGATATTTATCAAGTTATTTATCACACTTGAGAAAACGAGTGAGAGGCACTACTATTTTCTAAGGAACGGTGGATTAAGCTTAGAAACAATTTTATAGATAGGGCAAGTAGGTAAGTGTGCTCCTTTGATATAGCCAGTACTCATAAGAAATTCATTAACAATTTCACCACCAACAAAAGTAAAATTCTTCTTAAACAATTTTACCCATGAGTTAATATCTTCTAATTGTTGTATATCTAACCAATTTTTAAAGCTACCAAATTCAGACTGAATTTCAACAATTCTCTTTGCATTTACGATTGCAGCATTAACTTTAAGCTTGTTCCTTATTATACCTGCATCAGAGAGTAATCTTTCTCTATCTGTTTCAGTATAATTTGCAACCTTATTTACATTGAAGTTATCAAAGGCGATACGAAAATTATGTTGCTTTTTAAGAATAGTTGTCCAGCTTAGACCTGCTTGGTTTATTTCCAATACAAGACGACCAAATAGTTCATTGTCATCTATAATTGGATAACCATAGGCAGTATCGTGATAATGTCTATGTAAATCTTCATAATCTAGATTAGTTACGAAATCGCAGTATGTAGCTGGCTTTTCAGACAAGTTTACCTCACAATAATAAATTTGCCAATATTTTCCTCTCCTTTATCATTCTTAAGCCGAACAAAGTAATAACCAATTGGGAAAGTTGATGTATTCAAAATAACTTCTTTTTCTTTATTGGCGATTTTAACTTCACTTACTACAGTACCAGCTGGATTATAAATCACAATAGAAGAATTATCATCAGGTGTGGCAAGATGAATAGTCGCTTGCGAGTAATCAGCAGACTGAGAAATGAAGTTAGATGTTGGGGAGGTAACTTGATTGGTATCTACTTTACCTCCATCTGTACTATCAACAATAGCAAATATATCTCTACCAAAAAGTTTTTTTAATGAATTTCTGTTCCCATTTGTTTTTATTAGATAAGGGTCAGGTATTTTAGAATCATAAACATTTAATTTGTTGCCAGAAATTAGATATAACTCTCCATTTTTGGAAACAGCACTTAAGACAAAAGGTAATTCTGTTTTAATCTTATAAGTGTTTCTGCTGTTACTATCAGTTCTTATATTTGTAATATACACATAATTATTACTTTTAGTAAGAACTGTAAAATATCTTTCATCATTAGAATACAAGTTGACAAAAGAATGACTGTTACTAAAGTCAATATTAAAAGACTTAGATTCATTAGTTACACTATTATATGAAGTTACTTTATATCTATTGCTATCTTTATGAACTATATAGTTTACATCTTTTGTAGTAAATACATCTACTATATTTCCCTTTAAGTTAAATAACATCTTTGTATGAATTAACTTGTTTGAATCAATTTTACTATCATGTATTTCAACATTTTTGGGATTTGAAAATGTAGAGATAAGCTCTTTATTTTTATTTTCCTTAATTTTAAAATCACCACCATAATTTGTCATAATAAAACTGCTAGGACTTTCTAATGAAGCTATATTGATTAGGTGGTCTTTATTATTACTTGATGGGTTGAAAGTTCTAACTGTTAAGTATTGTTTGTTTTTATATATGAAATCAGAATCATAGTAAACAAAATATGGGTACCCACCTCCAGATGCTTGAATATATTCAGCAAACGACAAACCTGTAGAAGGTGAATGAACACCATTCTGATATTTACCTAATGGGATACTATAGCCCATAGGAATTTCATAATGAATGTCCTCGCCAACGAATGTGAAAAGAAGCGATTCATCACCACCTAATAATGCCAAGGTCTGTCCGCCAACATTTCTTGAAACACCAGATGAAGTTCTTAAATATTTCAAGTTAATTTTATTATTATCATCAGTATATACAGAATATATACCAACAGCTTTGTAGCTTATTATGTTTCCCTTTACAAAATCATCATAATAGGAACTATAAACTGAAGTTTCAGTAATGTTATACTTTGCCATATATATTGTATCATTCCATACTTTAATGCTTGGATGGAAAATGCCATAGTATTTCATTGACTCGACATTGAGAAACGTTGTGTCCCTCATAAAAGTGAATTGGTGTGAAGTGGACTCAAGAATATCATCAATTGTCTCATTTATATAGTAATACCCAAAACGATTAAAGTCAAAAGAGTATTCTTTAGTAATAGAATCATAGTTTAATTCTATCTTTTCATTATGTTGATTACTTAATTTAAGTTGAAATTTAGTGAAATCACCAATAATTTCATGTGTAAACACAACTTTTTTACTTGATTTTTCAGATAAATAGTTTATATACTCATCTGTATCATCATCATAATCAAATATTGTGTCATATGTTGTTTTCTTATCAATTCTATGCGAAATTATTGGAACTGGTTTTTCAATAACGTTAATTATTTTCGTAAAATTATGTGTCTTGGTAGGAGTATAAACTTGTAATTTAATTTCATAAACACCTTTCTCTAAAGCTGGAATTTTTAACGTATCCTTATTCACAGTGAATTTTGTGTTTAGAGTTTTAATTGAGTCGTAGCTGTTATTTACTTTAATCAACCATTTATTTAAATTTCTGCTATAGATATTTAAAGTATCGTCAATTCTATCTATGCTATAATAGTTAAAATCATATTTTGTTCCGTAGGCTTTAATTGTATTTCCAGACACTTCAGTAATTAGATTATATTTCATATTAGTTTTCAAAAGATTAAAATTTTCAATAGAGTCTATATTTTTATTAATGATAAAATCAAATAGATATGTCTTTAATCCTTTTCTATATATCAAAGTTGAATTACTAAAGCCAGTATTAATGACTGACAGTTCATCGAATTTCAATTTTAAGTTACTCGTTGAAAATACATCATTATTTACCATTTTTGATAATCCTACATAACCATCTGTGGCTTTAAAGAATATGTAAGCTACACTATCATTTTTAGTATAAATTAGGTTTGATAAACTCGGCCTTTTACTAATATCATTATTGGTGTAAGAAGTTACTTTATTATAACTATCAGTAATTAGGAAATTTGTAAAAGTGTCATAATATCTAGTTTCACCAGCATATGAACTATAAGAAGAATTATCACTGCATAATCTTAAAACTCCAGTAAAAGTATTAAATGAAACCTCTCTTAATCTTCCTCTAATAGAGCTATATTTAGAGCTATCTCTATATATATAACATTCACCAGAATAATAAGCACTTCTTGGATTTTCCGAGTATGATTCAGAAAAGTAAGCAATTACCTTATCAGCCGCATAACTGAAGCCAAACCCAGAGAAAGTATAGTAAGGAGTTGCAGATACTTTGCTTAATACTTTTACTTCAAAAGTTTTTAGGTCAATACATATAAACTTTGTATCTCTATCTTCACTTACCCAATTATAAACAAATTGTAATTTGGAGCTAATAGAATATAAGCTGTTTACCCCATACTTTTTAAGAGTATCAAGGTTTATTTCTATAGAATCAAGTAATTTGCCGGTTTCAGCATCACCTCGATATGCTTTGTTGCCTATATTATAGGTGAATTCTTTGTCATAATTTGTAAAACGGAAATTTTCTACAGTGCCACTAATAGGCAATTCCCAAGCTTTTTCAAAACTGAAAAGACTTGCTGCAATGAATAAGAATAGTATTGAATACGATTTCATAAAAGCACCCTTTATTTATCACAATATAACACTTCATTTGAATATTTGGTTACAAAGATTTATTGTTAATATACACACCCTAATAATTAAATAAAATTTCAGGTGTAATGTTATAAAAATATTTAAAACTCATAGCCAAGACTTGCTCTTAAATATATTGTGTTAAGTAACCATCCAGCTGAACCACCAAAAACTACATTGCTTTTGTGCATTTTATAGTAACCACTGAGCAAGCCACAGATTTCGTATTTAGCAAAATTAAATTCAGTTATTTTATTATTAGGACTATCTTTTTCGTGTCCTACTTTCCGTACTCTACATCCTCCGAATGAAAGTTGTAGAATCAACTCATCTTTGTAATTACTGTGTCTGTCCTTGAATACGGATTCAAAGTTTACCATAGAATAATATCCAGAACCATTTACGTGATATAGTAAAACAGGATACAATACACTATATCTATAGTAGTATGCCCCACCTACTTTAATACCTACGCTTAGATTTGCATTATTATCATTTATAATATTGAAGAGTTTTCTATCATAATCTAAAGAAAGATTCAAATAAGTAAAAAGTAAAAGATAAACAGGGCTTCCTGATATAGTTAATCGGTTTTTTTCATAGTCATCTTGCCCTAGAGTGCCTAAAATAGTTTGTAATGAATCTATATTTTTTATAATTTCAGATTTATTGATTTCTTGGCACTTTAACTCAAAAAGTGAGAAAAGAAGAACTATTACTATTATTAACTTAGACATCGCAGAATTTTGAAGATTTGTGAACATTTCAATACAATGTTACGACTGTATCTTCAATTTCCATATCACCATAAATAGGGATTTTTTGGGATTATGCTAATTAAAATCTAAGATATCAAAATTTGTTAAACCAATAGTATTCCTATATACTGTCTTCTGTTTCAATATTATCTGCTTTAGTTTGTTCATTCTGAATTGACAAATTGTACCAATCAATCTTTCTTGAAAAGTACATTGTTGTCGCTAAAATTATGAATATCCCTATACTTCCTATTAGTAATGCATAATCTTCCATTTGTATTATTGAAAATATAAAAGTATATAACAATACTAAAACTAATGAAATTAATATAGCAAAATTGTTTGATTTAAGAATTGCTTTCACATAAGTAGCTATTAGAATTATTGTCATTATAGCAGAGATTATAAAAGCAAAATTAAAATTCAGATGTTCTGTAATTGATAGTAATAGTGTATAGAAAATTACAAGTGCAAGCCCGACAAGGATATATTGGACAGGGTGAATATTTATCTTTTGTTTTATTTCTATGAAAAAGAAAACTAAAAATGTAAGTCCAATAAATAAAATTGCATATTTTGTAGAACGATATGATTTTTGATAATTATCAACTGGAATGATTAAATCAATACCGAACTTAGTTCCTTCAAGATTAAAGCTGTTACCTTTCCAAATTTGAGGGTAATTTCTATTTAAATGTAAAATATTCCAATTTGCTGAAAAACCTTTATCTGTTACTTTTCTTGAATCTGGTAAAAATGAACCATTAAAGCTAGGGTTAGGCCAGTTAGATTCAATAGTTACATCTGTAGTTTTTCCAACTGGAGTAAAATAAAATTTTTGACTACCCTTTAGTTTTATATTCAAATTAAAATTAACTTCAGTTTCCTTTTGATTGGTTAAATTTATTTTTGTTGTTAATCCACTACTTAGTATTTGTTTATTAGGTAAGCCTGGATTAAAATCAAAATTTTCATTGCCAAATGTTAAGGATAATTGTTGCTCTATTCCTCTTAAATCACTTATTCCAACAAGAAATTCAGCTTTATCAAATAGAATCTCAGCATCATTAAGGTCAATTTCTGATATGATATTCTTATCAAACTTACCTGAAATTTCAATATTTGAGTTATAAACTACAACTTCATATAGACCTCTAATACGAGATTCTGGAGTAAGGTTACCTTTAACTTCTAAGCTCTGTGGTAAGAGGGTAATGAAGTCTTTTATTTTTGAGCTTTTAACAACCTTACCTGTTGAATCAGTGGTTTGTAAATTATAAGTATATGGGATATATATTATGGGTCCTGAAATAGTTTGCTCGCTACTCCATTTATCACTCACCTCTTTAATTGCCTCTTTACTAAAAACGGAACGTTCAGAATTAAGTTCATTTATTAGTCCCGAAGGAATTAATAAACAAATAGAGATTACTCCAATCAGAAGAATTTTTATTATGATGTTGTTAAATAATTTTGCCATAATTACTCCCTACGTTTTTAGTTTTCATATAGTTTCAAATTTAATGTTTTTAAAATCAATACAATAGTTTTTTAATTTCTTGTAACATTATCAAACTTGCAAAGTCATTAATTTTGTAGGGCGATGAATAAAAAGATTACTGAATACAACGACCAAGAGCTTTTCGAATTTATCAAAGCGAAATCTCGTAGGGAAGCGGAAGCTTTCTCTGAGTTGTATGACCGGTATTCACCGAGGGTATTCGCATATTGTCGTAGATTCTTTAATGATAATGACAAAGCTAAAGATGCCTTTCAAGAAGTATTCATTCGTTTCTACCAAGCTCTTTTCAAATTAGATGAACTAACAAATGTACCAGCTTTTTTGATTAGAATTACTCGCAACTATTGTATCACTCTTAGAAGTCAGGAAAAAGACCTTGTTTCCTTTGAAGAGTATATGTCGGAAGAAAGTAGTTTTATTCAAAAAATGGAACGAGATGAGATGCTTTCGCTTGTTAACATGGCAATGGACTTGCTACCCAAGGATGCGAAAGATATTCTCATTTTGCGTGAGTACAATGGTCTTAGTTATCAAGACATTATGGAGGTTACAGGAGAGAGCATGGATAACGTAAAAGTAAAAATTCATCGTGCAAGGAAAAAAGTAAGAGAAATACTTAGTCCTTACATGAATGAATTAAACAAAATTGAAAATAACAAATAAGTTATGAAAGAAAACCAAAATACGGACTACTCCGAATTACTAAGCCAAATGCTTGATGGGGAAATCACCAAGCAAGAGGAGCAAGCACTTTACGAAGAACTTGCAAAAGATTCGGAATTACAAGCTGAATTGAATGACAATTTGAAAATTCGTTCTGCTTACAATAAAGACTACGATGCTTATGTACCACCAATTGATTCCAAAGCTTTCATTTTGGATAAAGTTGGACTTGTCTCTGCTGCTGGTGCTCCAACTGGTGGATTCCTTAGTGGTGTAGCTACTGTTATAAAAGGATGGGCTTCTGCTGGTGCGGCTGCTCTTGTTGCAATTGGTCTTGGCAGTGTTATAGGTGAAGCACCTAAAGAAAAACCACAGCCAAAAGTACAAAAGGTTCAAGAACAGCAAAAATCAGAAACTACTCAAGCTCAAAGTACTTTTAAACCTTCTGATATACCAATGGCTTCTTCTAAAAGTACTGATGATTTACCAAAAGTAGTTTCAAAGAAAGCTAATAAGAAAGGTAGGTCAACTACTCCTCCTACAGCAAGTAATAGTGGCTCTAATACTACTAATGAGAATAGTTCTACTTTGAATTCTGGTGCTGTAAGTACAATACCTACTATTCCTACTGAAGTAGAAACAGAAAACAAAGAAATTGCAATCAATACTAAAAAAGTTAGTAATCAAGTTGCTATATCAGAAGCAGAATTCTACAATAATGAAGAGAATTTCTTGAATAATTATGAGCCAACTCCAAATCAAATGCAGAACGCTCAGATAATAGTAACTAAACAGAATAATAGCTATTCAAGTACAGAAATAAATGGTGGTATGTTAAGTAATGGCTACGGAGCAAACTTTACATACAGATTCTATGAAAAAGAAGTCAATATACTTGGAATGGACTTGAATATCGCAGGTGGTGGATTTTTAGGACAGAATAATCATACAATTAATTATACTGATGTAGATATTGTAAAACCGAGTGAAATTAAGCCAATCACAACAATTGGTTTAAGCAATAGAATATACTTAAATGATTTGAAAATTGCAGAATCAATCACTCCTATGATTAACATTAACGCAGGTTTCGGATTTGGTGCAAGCTCAGGCATTGTTATAAATGAATCAATTGGCTTGGAATGGCAAACACCTTTACAAATTTCTAACATTGGAATATCGGTAAATGCTCAGTATTCTTTCAACCAATTCTATCAATTGAATACTAAGAATTTAGATAATGCTAATGGATTACTTTTTGGTATAAATTTCAAATTTTAATTAAAAATTCCTATCCCATACAACAGAAGCTGAGTACTTAGAATAGTCTCAGCTTTTTTTTATTAAATATCCAAAATTTCTTGAAACAAAGTTATTTTAAATAAGTCTTATATTTGTAGAAAAGGAGAGTAGAGAAATGCAAGTAACCACATTCAGTAATATCACAAAAGATTCAAAGAAATATCTTGAACAGGTAGTAATTACAAAAGAGGCATTAGTTGTAGAAGTAGGTAATGAGGACTCACTTATTATATTAACGTTAGATGAGTATAATTCACTTTGTGCATCCAGTTATGAAAATAGTAATGAAATCACCACTAAAAGACTTAAATCTTCAATTGAAAAAATAAATTAAAATATATATCTATATAAAAGGTACTTAGATATGAATTCGGAAATCAAAGAGTATTTAGACAAACTAAGTATTGCAGTAACTACTAGCAATAAAAATGGAGTTGTCTCACAACTATTACTTATTTTAGATTATCTGAAAATTAATTGGAAAAAGATAAAAAATGAAGATATAATTACCATACAGAATTCGACAATTAGAATGATAAGGGTTTATCTAAATAAACCTGTAGATGAAAAATTAAAACTAGAATTAATAATAAAAACTCTAGAAAAAGAAATTGAAGAGTTGAAGAAAAAACTCAAAATATGCAATGAAAATGACTATGAATTAAGTGAATTAAAAAAGAATAATTCAAATTTAATGACAGAGTTTAATAAACTTGATGAGAAAATCAAAATCATTTTACAAGAAAATAACAGTATTAAATATAAAAATAATATCTTTGAACAAAATAAAATTGAACTAGAAAAGAAGAATAAAATATTAAATGAAATAATAGAGAAAATTACAAAAGAAAATAAAGAACTTAAATTACAAATTGAAAATAAAAACACAATTAATGTAAGTGAAGACCTAAAAAGTTCTGAACAAGTTAAACTTATTCAACAATTGAAATATTTGAGTAATAGGACTATTGAGGTAAGCAGTGAAAATGAATCTATATTCTCCTTTGAAGAGAAAGATGGTCCCTTAAGAACAATTATAGATGAAAAGATATATAAGATTATAATATTTATAAATAATAATAGCTGGAATAATCTAAATTCTGATTTAGATAATCTACACAAGTATCATTTATTTAATTGTAAAACGATTAGGGAAATGGCACAGAAGAAATACGCCTTTAGATATAGCAAAACAAGAAGAAGTGACAACCTTTTTGAATATAAAGTTATTGATAATAAAAGTAAAAAGCTTATTTCTGAATTAAAAGAACTAAAAGTTTGTAAAAATTGTTTGGAAATTTATAAAAGTATCACTAACATTAATATAAGTGTTGAGGATTTTAGAAAGAAGAATCATTTGAAAGAATTTCTAAACAATGAATATTTAACTAATGACAATGGGACTATAACATTAGTTCCATCAAAATATGTTAATGATTATGACGCTATACCAAATAATTACCCTGACAATTGGAATCTCTTATCTAAAGAAG
>VYMC01000196.1_pt1 | contig 14580 bp, 16 predicted proteins | sample 5115301 | NCBI WGS metagenome assembly VYMC01 (sample SAMN12291802, study PRJNA351875) | freshwater metagenome | isolation source: freshwater lake | place: USA: Michigan, Wintergreen Lake | collected 2013-08-08 | reverse complement strand
TTGGGGGTAATGGCTTAATTGTTGGGTCATCAAATCTAATTGAGATATGCCAGCGTCCTGAGGGATGTAATCTGACTGTTACTGTACTTGGTTCACATCCGTCTGGGATTTGTCTTGACCATCGAATAGGTAAAGGTTCTGTGCATTTAGCTAAATAGATTTGTCTGTCTTTAAATTTAAAAGCTGACTTAGTAAATTCGGCACTTCCTCCCTGATGTTTTTTCTTAAAGTTAGGATACTTAGTACGACCAGCAAAGAAGTTAGTGAAAGCTGTTTGTAAATGTCTTAACCCTTGTTGTAAAGGTACACAGCTTACTTAGTTTAAAAAGTCTAATTCTTCTTGCTTTTTCCAATCGGTTAGCATTGAAGACGTGTAAGGATTCAGGTCATACAAAAAGCAGTCAACCCCTTGCTGTGTAAGCATTTAGGGGAATTATGGACAAATGCTCATTCTCATTAAAACGCTGAAAGCCTTAATTTTCGTGCTTATTGAGAATAAAACTGTTAGTTTAGCGAGTTCTGAGATTTTAGAAGCCGCTCTGTGACTGCATTTGAGACACCTGAATCCTTACGAAGACGTTTCAGCATATCCTACTCTTTCTTGTCTTTTGGACCATGCTTGTGTTCTGAGATGGAGTGCCTTATTGTAAACCAATCTTACACAGCCCAGGGTGCGCCGCAATAGCGACTCTTGTTCTGGTGTGGGGTAAAATCGGTAAGAATAGGCTTTTTCCATGTCTTACATTTTAGCATATATTTCGTAAATGCGCTAGTATTTAACGGTAAAGCCGTCGTAGAACGACGGGGTTTCAGACCCAAATTTTCGATGAAAGCAGCGTTAGAAACGATCAAGGCAGAGTATGCCGCTAATTTTCTGAAAAATTACAGTAATGATCCCAAAAATTTAGCATCCCAAACAATTTTAATCGATCGCTCCGATTGGGGTTTATTAGAATTAAAAGGCCAGGGTCGACTGCGTTTTCTCCACAATCAAACCAGTAACGCTATCGATCGCCTGAAACCGGGTCAAGGTTGTGAGACAATTTTCCTTAACTCTACCGGTCGTACCCTCGATTTTGTCACGGTTTACGCCGGCGATGATTCCCTCCTCATCCTCGTTTCTCCCCAACGTCGTCAATTTTTACTGGAATTGATCGATCGCTATATTTTCCCCTTCGATAAGGTGGAAATTAGCGACTTAACCGATAATTTTGGCATTTTCACCGTAATCGGTAATGAAAGCGGGCAATATCTGCAAAAAATCGCCATTCCAGAGCAGATTTTAACGGGGGTGCATCATAGTCATTATCTCCTTTCTGACCCCCGCCTGAGAGTGGCCGTCGGCAGCGGCTTAGACCTACCCGGATATACTTTAATCGTTGCCGCCGCCGAAGCCGGTCCTCTCTGGGAAAATTTAATCAAAAATGGCGTTACTCCCGCCGATGAACAGGTGTGGGAATACCTGAGAATCCATCAGGGCCGACCGGCAGTCGATCGAGAATTAACTGAAGATTATAACCCTTTAGAGGCTGGTTTGTGGCGAGCGATTGTCTTTGATAAGGGCTGTTATATTGGTCAAGAAACTATCGCCCGTCTCAACACCTATAAAGGCGTAAAACAAAGACTATGGGGCATAAAACTCAGCCAACCCGTCCCTAGTAATACCCCGATTATTTTAGAAGCGCAAAAAGTCGGTTTACTCACCAGTGTGCTGGAGGATTTTGGCTTGGGTTATGTGAAAACAAAAGCGGGAGGAGAGGGTTTAAAAGTACAAATCGGCGGGGCAACAGGAGAATTAATCCCCTTGCCCTTCCTCTCTCACGAATACCCCTTTCAGTGAACAGTAATCAGTAATCAGTGATCAGTAAACAGTAACCAATCACTAATCAATGATAACTAATAACTCACATCTTATAACTGATAACTTACATCTTATAACTGATAACTGATAACTGATAACTGAAAAACCCCCCTAACCCCAACGACTAGCGATAGGCATTCGCCAACCAGTACCAAAAGCGCGATCGCTAATTTTTAAGACTGGGGGGGCTTGTTTACGCTTAAATTCGGCATTTTTAACTAATTTAATCACTTTCTGCACAATTTCAGGCTCAAAACCGGCGGCAATAATTTGTTCGGCGGATTGATGGCGATCGATTAACAGTGCTAAAATAGCATCTAAAATCTCGTAGGGAGGCAAAGAATCTTGATCCTTCTGATTGGGTTTTAATTCAGCACTAGGAGCTTTATTAATCACATTAAGGGGAATAATTTCCCCGTACCGATTTAACCAGCGACAGAGGGAATAAACGCGGGTTTTCGGCACATCAGCAATCACTGCTAAACCACCATTCATATCACCGTAAAGAGTGCAATATCCCACCGCCATTTCTGATTTATTGCCAGTGGATAATAGTAAATGCCCGAATTTATTGGAGAGAGCCATTAATAAATTACCGCGAATGCGTGACTGAAGATTTTCTTCAGCAATACCGAAATCAGTCCCAGCGAAAAGACCCTCTAAAAGTTGATCATAAGCGGTCATAATTTCTTTAATTGCTAACTTCTCACTTTTGATACCTAAATTATTAACTAAAGCCACCGCATCGCTAATGGAATGGTCGGAACTATAGGGAGAAGGCATCATCATAGCGAGAACATTTTCTTTACCTAATGCGTCGGTGGCAATAGCGGCAACCAAACTGGAATCAATGCCACCACTCAAGCCAAAAATTACCCGTTTAAAACCGCATTTCTGCACATAATCTCGTACTCCTAAGACTAAAGCTTGATAAATTTCCTCATCTTCATCGACGGGTAAAGGATGAATAACTGCGGGTAATAAATCTTGATTAAACTCGATTAATTCTAGGCTAGAAGTAAATGCTTGGGCGCGATAAATCACTTCTCCTTGTCTGTTAAAAGCAACGCTATCACCATCAAAAATTAAATCATCATTACCTCCCACTTGATTGACGTAAACTATCGGTAAATTATATCTAGTGGCACTATGGGATAACAAAGATTCTCGCAATTTTTGCTTACCGACACTGTAGGGAGAAGCGGAAAGATTAACGATTAAATCCACTCCCAAATTAGCTAAATCGGCCATGGGATTAACTGCGTATTGACGCTGACCCCAAAATTGTTCATCATTCCAAACATCTTCACAGATAGTCACACCGATTTTAAAATTATTTTCTGTTAGTTGAAAATACTGACTTTCTTTCCCAGAAGCAAAGTAACGATCCTCATCAAAAACATCGTAGGTAGGCAATAAACGTTTAGTAAAAATTTGTTTAATCTCTTGACTTTTTAACAAAGCTATGCTATTAAATAACGGCTTTTCTCCCCGGACCGTTGCCGAGGGATTTTTTTCGACAAAACCGACTAATACAGCTAGTTTTTCTGGTAATTGTTGGGACAATAATTGCAATTGTTGAGACATTTTCTCCACAAAACCGAGATTTAATAATAAGTCTCTGGGAGGATAACCACAGAGGGATAATTCTGGAGTTAAAAGTAATTCTGCTCCCTGATTAAATGCCGTTTGAGCGGTCTCTAAAATTCTTTGGGCATTTCCTTCGATATCTCCAACAATGGGATTTAATTGAGCGATAGCAATTCTCATATTTTTTCCTATTTAAACAAAAACTAACGGTTGCTCTTTAAAGGGAGCAAAAGCTTCTTCATCAAAGCGATATAAACTAGCCGGACGACCGGCACCACGAGAGACTTTTAAACCCATATCTTTGAGAAATCCTAATTTCAATAGCCGATTTCTGAAGTTAGAATAATCACTAAAATTTTTACCTAAAATTGTCTCATAAAATTGATAAAGATCATTTAAAGTAAATAATTCTGGTAAAACCTCAAAAGCGACGGGACTATATTCTACTTTATTGCGTAATCTTCGCCAGCCATAAGCTAAAATTTGACCGTGATTAAAGGCTAAATCTGGCACTTTATCAATCATATACCAAGTGATATTATAATCCCGTTCAGTGATTAATTTTGCTTCTTCAAACCGCACTAAAGCGAAGTAACTTACCGATAGATAACGTTTCCCAAAACTCTCGGCCGCTGCCGGGAAATCTCCCTCTGGACTGCCAAAAGTATATAACTGTTCTAGATAGAGATTATTGACGCTAATTTTCTCGGCTAAAATTCGATAGGCTGCCGTTTCCAGTGATTCCCCATTTCTCACTAAAGTACCGGGTAAACTCCAGTAATTACTAAAGGGTTCTTCCCGTCTTTTAATCAGAAGCACTAGCAGCCGATTTAATTGGGTATCAACGGAAAAGATCACGTTATCAACTCCGACTTTAAAATCAGCTAGAGATTTATTAGCTAGGGTCTTTGGCAGCTTCATGCGTAAAGTTTTTGACCTTCGATATAATCCTTAATCGGTGCGGGAACAGCCTGTTTATCGCCTTTTTCTCGATAATCTGTTGAGGATACAGCCGGAGCAAATACATCGGCAATCAGACAATCACCTCCTAACTTTTGCAGTTGTTCAATATCATCTTGATTAATAGGATAGCCTGGACGAGGAATCACGAGAATTTTGACTTTTTCTAGTAATTCTCGGCTGCGATACCAGTGCCTAATTTGTCCGGCTAAATCGGAACCAATGACTAGAGTATATTCCTCCTGTTTTCCCCAAATTGCTTGCGCTTTTTCCACACTAATTAAGCTACGTTGATCGCTCAATTCTCGTCGCAGTTGTATATTATCCCTTGGGGGTTGAATATCCTCGATGAGCAAATTTAACATCCTCAGACGATGTTCGAGACTGGTTTGATGATTTTTAAAGGGATTATCGGCGGCCCAAACCGCAACGATATCGTACTGTTCCGATAACCATTTTAGTATGGCTTGATGACCGGCAGTAGGAGGATCGGCACTGGTTCCAAAAAGGGCAATTTTAAGCATAGGATTCAATTGCTTGCTCACTAAGGGATTAGTTTAAGTCTGCTCAAGCTTGGCAAAAATTAACTTCTCCCCATTATAGTTGATTTTACCAAAATAGGGCAAGAGGATCAGTGATCAGTGATCAGTGATCAGTGATCACTGATCAGCGAAGTTTTGCGACGAGTGGGCTGCTATTAACTTAACAGAAAATTCCCTAACACTTGGCCGTTCTGAATAGGGGAGATTGCGTCTAATTGCAAAAAGATACTTATTCTTGAAGAAGAGCATAATCATAATGCTCCAAAATTTTATCTAAACAGGATGGATTATCATCATATAAATTACCTAAGTTGTCTTCTTGCAAATGGTTTCTAACCCGATCAAAAAGCCCAACGGAATAGACACTATCATCATGACGAGAACGGTATCTAATCCCATCTACTCCTTGGGGATGTCCCCAAATTGCCCGCCCCCAAGTCCGACAATATTCATAATCACCGGAAGAGATGCGGGCATCTATTCCTATACGAACAAGGGCTGGCCCCGTTAAGTCGGCCAACAGTAAAGCGCGATCGCTTCTAATTCTAAAAAGATTTCTATTTCTTAGGGCTGTAACGGTTACGGCTCCGTCAAATGTTCGGCCAAAACATTCAATAAAGGTACTGTACTCATCACCCACATAGAGAAGCCCATAGCCCTGATTGAGTCCATCGAAACGACCGCTACCACTGCGGTCAAAATGAAGACTAGAAAGGTGTCCGGTCCTATTTAATCTTAGCCAGGGGCCTGGGGTTTCAATGACGGGCAATTGACGCTGACTAAAATCGTCTGGTGGGAGGGGAAAAGGAGGCAAACCCATTACGCCGCGCTATGACTCCCGTAGCACTTAGCGGCCCAAACCACTGGCTCGATTTCTCCCTTTTGGAGTTTTTCTAGCGGGGTTGCTCCGTCTAAGCGAATATCACCCGTGAGCAGAAAGAGCATTTGTGTCCAAGCACCGTCTTCTTTTAGGACGGCTAACACTTGGTCTAAACCTAACAAAACTTTGCCATCAATAAATTGCCAAGCAGGATAAACCAATTCCTCGTTGACAGATAAACCTAAGACTCGATGATTGAGCCTCATAGTTTCTAATTCCAAAGAACTACAGGCTAAAACACCACAAACCTCGCTGCTGGTTAAGGTTCCTCCTTGCTGAGATAGGAACCGCTTCTTCGCGTCTTCGCCTCGTTTAATGGCAGCTGCCAACGGAGGGGCCAAAGCTAAAGGAGATTGTGTTTTTTGTATAGATTCTAACATTTTTAAGCAACCCTACCACCGTCAACAAGGCCTGTATAAAACAAATACAAGTCTCCCTTCAAATGTTTAGTTTCTTGTATAAGCTTACGTTTATTGTCTGAATACCCAATAACCTTACCTTTCTCTGGCCAGCCATATTTGTCGCACCCAGTGATCTCTACGACCACCCATTGATCGGGGTAATCGGATGAGACATCGACGATCCTCAAATCTTCTGTTTTGTGGCTAAGTGCTTTCATGGCTAAGGTGGCAGCTAACTTGATCAAGATTATCAAATAAACCAAAAGAGAAATCAACCAACAATTATTGTTGGTAGTACTTACGCATTGACAGGATCGACCAAATATGCAGTAAGGATTTCGGGCATTTTAACGTGATTTTTTGATGACTTTTGAGCGATCGCTATCGATCAGAAGTTAATCGCCAAAAGTCTGAAACAAGGGATTTCCGTTCATACACATCATGGTGAATTTGTACAGTGCGTAACTCCTAGTTGGTTATTGCAAAACCCCAAATCTTGGTACGGGTTGGTTTCCCAACTGGGTGCTTGCTTTGGGAATAGAGACAAGATGTCAACCAACAATTGTTGCCAAGTTAAACCAACAATTGTTGCTATCATTAAACAATAATTGTTGGTACTCCATTTCAAAATATGCTAACTCCCCCATCACTATGTGATGCCCAAAAGCAGGCAAGAAACTGTGGTTTGGATATACCCAAGCTAGAGGCTTTATTGAAAGAAATCGAACCCCTATCTGATAAATATAAGGAGATATTTTATCTGGCAGCTACAGGTCTTTTTTCTGCGGATGACCTGGCTGAAATGTTCAATCATAGTAGCGGCAAAAATCTAAACTCAGATTTCAACAAATATCTAGGAGCCAATCTTAAACTTTACCTTGAGTTAGATGACAGTGATCGTCTGGGAATTACTTCCCTAAGAAGGATTCTTTTTAAAAAGGGCTATCTTGTTGACATTAATGACGATGAATTAGTGAAAGTTTTGCCAACACGCTACGCTGAAAATTCTCAATTAGAGCAGCCTTTTACTGTCAGACACAATTAGTGCGGATGAGAAGACCACCAATCAAGGAGATTAATTTAAAAATGGAAAACACAAAGTTATTGTGTGAGGTAACAACATCCGCCAGTTGCCGTGCTGACATTATTAATGGGTTGTTAGCTCAACTAGACAATAAACAGGACAGCGATCACCGTGCTGAAATCATAAGGAAATTGGGAGAATATCCTGATCCTCAAGTGATTAAAACACTTTGGGATTTGAGAAATAATCTGGAAAACGAATCCGATGATTTTGTGCAGTACGAAATCAAGCTTAGTCTGCATAAGGTAACTACTCATCCTAGTACAAATATTGATTTTTTCCTGGATAACTTAGAGGTATTCCAATCAAAAGATAACAATTCTCAAGCTCCGAAAGTATTAATTGATCCTGATCTAATTGAAGAGTTTTTATTACGAAATCAAACGACTCTTAACGGTGAAGCTACTAGGCTTATGGGACTTGTTTTAGAGGTAAAAATTAATCCTTACATCCGCGAAATGGGATTAATACAAATTTGGCATAGTATCAAAAATCTGAAATCTCAAGAATATGCCAATCGTTCGATCATTGAACTTCTGAGTAAAATTAACGTCGGTCAAGTTAACTTGAAAGACATTGACCTAGAAAAATATCCCAACGTTAACTTAAAAACGGCAATTCAAGTTGAGATTGCCAGAAAGTATAGCCTAGCAGGTATTATCACCATCAGAGATCGAGAATTCATTGCCAGTGGATATCCTTTTGTGGGTTCCCCTTCCTTATTCTTACAGTTTTTAGGGGAAGATACCTCGCCGGCATCTATCGAAAGAACTCTCAAAAATCTCGGTAAAGCTGCCATGGAACATGAGAAAGTAAAACTCAATCAGCTTTTAGAAAACGAGCCTCAACAAAACTTATTCTTTGAAGATAATCTTTTGCTTTTTCAAGGCTGGAAAATTGAGAACTTTGAAATTCTTTGTGCTAATAACAATTTAACTTCTGCGACAGTTATCTTATGTAATACAAAAACCCAAGAGCGTTACACTGAATCGGCCTTTAAAAAAAGTCCAGTAGATGCACTTTTTACTGCTTTTGATGAGGCTCTAGCTCATTTAGTTGAAATTAAACATCACCTTAAATCTATCTATGTGGCTAACTTGACATCGGGTAAACAAGGAGCCACAACTGTCAAGGCGGTGGTTGAGTATGATGGGAAAGAAGTGATTACTATCCACACCCATGAAAATATTCTCAAGGCTTATTTTTTCGCCTACGTCAAAGCGATGATTGCCGTTTATGCACCCAAGGAATATCACCCCGATATTCATAGCACAAAAGAATTGACATATTTGTACAAAATTGGCGAACGAGATTTTCGAGGACTGAATTTCAGCCAAGTCAATTTAATGGATGGTGAGGCCAATCTTTCCGATGCAAAATTGATGGGATGTAACTTCAGTAAGGCTAATCTTTCGGGGGTTAATTTAACTAATGCTGATTTAACAGGAGCCGATTTAAGTCATGCCAATTTGACCAATGTTAAATTAGATGAAAATAATCTAACCCTCCTTGATGGCACAATTTTGACCAACACAATTATGCCTGAAATTACAATGGAAATTATTGGCGAATCCCGTTTAGAAAAGGTTGCTCAACTACTCAAACACATTGATCCTAAAAGTCAATCTCGAATCTTGGCTATTCACTCCATGACAGATTCCATCTGGTGGGATAATCCTCTTGGTCAAAAATTCTGGGAAGTTAACCAAGAACTAATAAAAAGGGAGATTTCTATTCAACGAGTCTTTATTCTCCCTGAAGTTCCTACTCCAAAGCATTTACAAGTGATTCAGGAACAACTTAACTCTGGCATAGAAGTTGCTTGTATTTGTCATGAAAAAGCCAAAAATGTTGAAGGCTATTGTTGGGATAATACCAACCTATTGATTAGCGAAAACTTATCTGTGCCAAGAAATTCTTTTACAGCGAGAAGAATTATGAATGGTCAAACAGAAACAGGTTATATTTCCTATCAAACAAGAGTTGTCGAGACAGATAAAAGTCTCTTTAACGCTCTATGGGAAAAATCCGAAAAACTCTCTACTCAAGCTAATATTCAGGAACAATTAGCAAACCTAAGCACCTGACTTTCTTTCCATGAAAAGGATACCGTTGAACTTTCTGAATCAGCCTAATGATTTTTAAAGTCTGCTTGCAGTCATACTCAACTCACCAAGCCAGATCTTCAAAAGCCAACCGATCAAATTCCAAGCTTTTAGCCATTTTCATCGGATAAATATTGAATACTGGCTTGGCTCATTTTTCCCGAACTTTATTGTTTTATTAACTGATCATCACAAGGCGATCGCTTTTTCTATTTTGTTTGCATAAAAAGCGGTCATTGGGAGGGAAATATCTCCATTTTTCAATCCTCATAATTAAACAACTATGATAGACAACTGACCATAATATTTTGGAAATTCTGGTAAACTTTGTGCTAGTCTATATTATTAGGAAAAAAGACGTAGGGAGTAATTTAAGTTGCCTGCTAGAGATTCCAGTCACGAAGCAGTTAAACAGGCCATCATTAATGACGGCTGGATAATTACGGATGATCCCTATGTTATTTCCGCTTTTTATTTGTTGATTTAGGAGCCAATCGTTTGATTGGTATTCGTCGTGGAGATCAACGTATTGCTATTGAAATTAAACAATTTAAAGGTCAATCTCAGGTTACTGATTTAGAGCAAGCGATTGGTCAATATTTATTGTATAAAATCTTGCTTAATCAAGTTGATCCAGACCGTGATCTCTATCTAGCGATTTCTGAAACAACCTATAATGATATGTTTATTGAACCCATTGGGCAACTGGCGATCGCTAAAATTCCGCCAAAACTTCTTATTATCAACATTGAACACCGGGAGATCATTCAATGGATACCTTAAAAACTTATCAGGAGATTATTAAACAAGTCATTAATGATTATGCCAAACTACGGCCATCTCACGGCAATATTCATCTTGATCCAATATTTGATGATCATCATAATCGTTATGCTTTAATGCAGGTTGGTTGGGATCAAGAACGTCGAGTGCGTGGCAATTTAATTTATGTCAATATTGAAAATAATAAAGTTGTTATTGAGTATGATGGTTTAGAAAATGGAATTACTCAAGATTTAATTGCAAGAGGTATTGCAAAAGAGGATATTATTTTAGCATTTTTACCAGATTCAAAAAAATTAATTTAGCCTGAGCATAACTCCATCAATTTAAGCATCCACATTATTAAAAATTTTCCCGACTTCGGTTTAACCAAAAACTGGATTGATCGCCGTTCTTATTTCTTCATTTTCATCAAAAAGCGGTCACTAAAAAGAAAGTTATCGGTTGTTTGTAACACAATCCTGAAGATATAAATCAATTAGTTCCTGATAAGAAATTCCTTTTTCTTTTGCTTTTTTTCAAAGAAATCAATGACATCAATCCTTAAAGGTAAAGTGACCTGCCGCTTGAGTTGTTGAGCAAAAGGATTAGGACGACTTTTTATATTAGCGAGATCATACTCTGATTTCATAAACAATAACCGCGATGAGGACAGTATAGTATTTTGGTTAAATTTAACGAATCAATTATAATACATACAATCAAATTGACGATAGTTCGCTCTTAAAAAATTTTTCTCTCTCACCTCAGAAAAACTGCGATCGCCGTTTTGATTCTGTTTTGATAAAAAGCGATCGCTTCCCCACAATCCCTAAAAAATAACCATAAAATTAATTAATAAGTGGGTAGGCGTTAAAAATTATCAGATGCCCCCCTTATTAAGGGGGATCTCCCCGCCTATCGGCACCCCCCTTATCAAGGGGGGCAGGGGGGATCAAACCTAAAATCCATTATTAATTTAATTATAACCAGCCACTTAGAATATCGGAGAAAGACAAAGATGATTATCGCTCAAGAAAAACCGACTATTGCGACAGTCACCAAAACCCCTGTCACTTTGGAAGCATATCGGGCGATCGCTGAAACTTCTCAGGAACGTTATGAATATTGCCATGGAGAAATGATTCTTATGCCTGGAGGAACCGCAACCCACAGCGCAATTGCGATCAATATCTCGGTTTTTTTGGGATTTTTATTGAGAGATAGGGATTTTCGTCTGTATAACAGCGATCTGCGGTTGTGGATTCCTGAATACAATTGTGGAACCTATACCGATCTCATGGTTGTTAACCATGAACCAGAATTTAACGGCGATCGCAAAGACGAAATTCTTAATCCTTTATTTATTGTAGAGGTGCTTTCCCCCGCCACAGAAGCCTATGATCGAGGTGATAAATTTAGAAAATATCGTTCCCTGCCAAGTTTTTGTGAATACCTGCTCGTTAGTCAAACTGAACCCTACATTGAGCAATATTTCAGACTCGCACAGAGCGATCGCTGGCAACTACAAACCTACGATCAACTTAGTCAAATAATCCTTCTGGAGAGTTTAAACGTTGAACTTCCCTTGCTAGAAATTTATCGTCGTGTTAGTTTTGCCGCAGTTTCACAAATCGGTTAATCCGATTAATAACCTTTCTATTTTGTTTGCATAAAAAGCGATCGCCCCACAGTTTAAACTTATAAAACCGCCATCGACAAAGAAGCGGTGAGAAGTAGTTCATTAGAACTACTCAGGATAGTTAGGCAGAGAATGATATTGAAAGATGCCAAAGATACTGCCGACACTGCCGACACTGAGAATGCTGCCGACACTGCCAATACTAAGAATACTGCCGACACTGCCAATACTGAGCATACTGCCGATACTAACCAGACTTAAAATGCTGCTGGCACTAGCGAGACTTAAAATACTGCCAGCACTGCCTAAACTCAAGATACAGCGATAACTAGCTTTGCTCAGATAATTAAGACCGGAAATCATTTTAAATCGGGGAAAGATTGGGGAATAGTTAGGGAAGTATTTTGCCAAACCTGTTGTAAACGCATAGCCGGCATAGTTAGATAAAGAATATCACCTTGATCGAGAGTGATTTCTAGTAATTGCCAACCGTGGATAGTTTGACCTTGTTTTTCTAAGTAAAGTGGCACAAAATCGGCATTCATCGCCGCTTCCTTGATAATTTGCCCCATAAAAGGATGATTCGGTGTGATTAATGTGGCCAAAGCAACCCAGAGGAGATCATCGGTCATGCCATTACCGAGAATTCTACCGCCCAAAGCGGCCGCAGCGAAGGAATAGGTAGCTAGATCCCGGGGACATAATACCGTATCAAAATCAAAAACCTCTTGAATCGATCGCCCGAATTGTTCCTGAGAGCAGCGTAAAACTAGATTAATTTTAGGAGCGATCGCTTTAGCGGTGAGGGCAATCTCCACATTAATCATATCCTCGTAAGTCACCACGATCAAGGATTCAGCGTTATTAATATTAGCCGTTTCTAGGGTAGCCACTAGACGCGCATCCTCGATGATAACGGGGATTCCCCAGGAGCGCACGGAATGCAAAAATCGATTATTAGGGTCCGATTCAATCACCACCACTTCACAGCCTTGCTCGTGTAATTGTCGCACGATCCGGGTGCCGATACCTCCTAAACCACAGATAATGTGATGATTGCGGACGGGAATGCGGGTAGCATCCCAAAACTGCTTAAAGCGACTACCGAGAATAAAATCGTTGAGGAGAGCATAACAGATACCGATAACCCCCGCACCGACAATCATCATGACCACGGTAAAAATTTTGATACTATCGGGAGTAGATTCGGCCACTTTTTCGTTACCTCCGGCGCCGGTAATCATCCCGACGGAAAAATAGAGGGAATCGACGAGGGAAATTTTTTGATTAACGCTGAGATAGGTAATGGTAGCAAGGGAAATCATCCCCAAGAGGGAAAGGGTGACAAGAATTACCGGTTGGACATAGTGCTGATAGGGACGGAGATTGAGTAGATTTCTCAGCCACTTTTGCAGTTTAAAACGCTGTTTTGCCCTAATTGTCGGTTTATTGCCGATAATGAGATGATCGCCAGTTTGGAGTTTTTTACCCGAAAGAACTGCGGAAACCAGATCGATTTCGTCGTGAGCCGGGAGATAATAGATTAACATCCGGGCCGGATCGTCCCAAAGTTCGTAGAGAGGTAATCCCCACCAAGTATGATTTTCCTCGATAATTATCTCTTGAATTGGCCAAAGGCGATCGAATAGCTGTAATTGACCGATAGCTTTATTACCAAGGGCAGCAAAGGAAAAGATCGGGGCTGCTAGGGAAGCAACGCTCATGCTAACGTGAGCAGGGAGGGTTTGATCGAGTCTTTCTCCTAAAGTTTCGTTAAATAGTCGGTTAACTATCCGAATTTTCGGGTTAATGATCCTTGCGCGGGTGAGAATTTCCAGATTGAGTGCGTCGTTATCGATGGCCAAAACTAGGGTTTCTGCATCCGCAAGGCCAGCTTGCAGGAGAGTTTTAGGAGAGCAGGGATCGCCGATAATAATATCAGACTGGTATTCACAGACCATTTGGCGATCGCTAATCGCTACCACTGCCGCAGATTGTTGTTTGAGTAAACAAAAGATTTTATAACCCGTGCGACCTAATCCACAGACGATGATTTGCGGTTTCATTCGTCGAGCGCGTTTTTTGCTGATTAACCTTTCAGTTCTAGCGCAAAAACTAGGAAAAATCTGTAACTAAAGCTGCAATGCTGCCAATTTTCCTAATCAGGCTTTGAAGATGATAAAATAACCATCATCATTGATTGAATCACTTCAGCCTTGACTCGCTTTCTCTGGGATAAATTTAGTAAAGATTACCTCGAAACTTTTCTCGCTTCTTGCGGTGACGTGAAAACTAGCCTTGATGTGACGGCAGAAACTCAAGAAATCGATGTGTATTTTCGACCGACTTCCCCCAAAATACCGCCCGAATTAGGTTTATTAGGCCGATTAGCTCAAACCCCTTGTCTATTGGAACCCTATCGCAATCCGGTCACGATTGATGGCATTATTGCCTGTTTATCTAAACTGTTTACTGTGCGGGAACAATTACAAAGAGAAGCTCACCGCAATCAACAACCCTTATTAGCAGAAAATATCCCTAGACTATGGATAATAACTCCTACGGCCAGTCAGAGGATTATAACTGCTTTTTCCGCTCTCAATCATCCAGATTGGGGAGAAGGAATTTATTTTTTACCTCCAGCATTAACCACAGCCATTATTGTCCTGCATCAATTACCTGAAACCCCTGAAACCCTTTGGTTAAGATTATTAGGTAGAGGAGGAACCAGAACCAGAGCGATTGATGAATTA
>VYMC01000190.1_pt1 | contig 14611 bp, 14 predicted proteins | sample 5115301 | NCBI WGS metagenome assembly VYMC01 (sample SAMN12291802, study PRJNA351875) | freshwater metagenome | isolation source: freshwater lake | place: USA: Michigan, Wintergreen Lake | collected 2013-08-08 | reverse complement strand
GGTCAAATCTTTCTTTTCCATGAAATGTAAGAAATAACATTCTAAACATATAAAATGCAGTACAGAACGCAGCTGTGGCAAGCATTAGCCATATAATTGTATTTCCTTCAGAAAATGCTTTCCATAGAATTTCATCTTTTGAAAAGAAACCACTAAAGAATGGAATACCAGCAATTGCTATTGTTCCCATTAGAAACGTCCAATAAGTAACTGGCATGTGCTTTTTAAGTCCGCCCATGTTTTTTATATTTTGCTCATGATGCATTCCATGAATTACAGAGCCGGCTCCTAAGAATAAAAGGGCTTTAAAGAAAGCATGCGTCATTACGTGGAACAAACCAGCTGTAAATGCGCCAACTCCCATTGCTACAAACATAAATCCAAGCTGAGATACAGTCGAATATGCTAACACTTTCTTAATATCATTCTGTACTATACCAACTGTAGCTGCAAGTAGAGCAGTTAAAGCACCTACAATAGCTACTACATTTAAGGCATCAGGAGAAAGAGCAAAAACTACGTTATTTCTTGCTATTAAAAATAAACCAGCAGTTACCATCGTAGCGGCATGGATTAATGCAGAAACTGATGTAGGACCAGCCATCGCATCTGGTAGCCAACCTGCTAGAGGTATTTGAGCAGATTTTCCTGTACAACCCAAAAACATAAGTAATGCTATAGCAGTAATCAAACCACTACCCATTAATTCTGCTTCTCTTGTAAGCACAATCTCTTTAACACCTTGATATTCTAATGTTCCAAAATTCACAAATACCAAGAACATTGCTATTAGGAATCCAAAATCACCTATCCTATTTACTATAAAAGCTTTATTAGCTGCATCTCCAGTCCAAGTAATCTTGTATCCCTCAAATTTTTGATCATACCAAAAGCCAATTAATAGATATGATGCAAGTCCTACACCTTCCCATCCTAAGAATGTTACAAGATAGTTTGATGCTAAAACCAAATTCAACATCATAAATATAAAGAGATTCAAGTATGCAAAAAATCTAAAGAAACTCTTATCTCCATGCATATAGCCAATAGAGTAGATATGAATAAGGGTTCCGATTCCTGTAATTATTAAAGTAAATAGAATTGATAATTGGTCAACTTGGAAGCTATAGTTGATATTTAAATCACCTGTTGTAATCCAATTAAAGACTGTAACTATATGTGGTTTTTCAAGGTGGGCTGCATTAATTCCCATAAATACATTAAGAGCTATTAGGAAAGCACCTAATACAGTAGATGTACCTATTATACCAATTATCTTTTCATTCTTAATTCTGCTGCCGAACAGACCTAAAATTGTAAATCCTATTAAAGGTAGTAGAGGTACAAACTTTATAAGGTCAAGCATCTTTATTTCCTTGTTACTATCAAATATGGATTAGTATTTAATCCTGAACCTAATTAAGAAAGCAAAATACAAAACAAGTCTATACTTTTCAAAGAAAATTCTCAAGATTAATAATTTATAACCTCTCTTAAAATAATTTAATGTCTTTGTATTCAAAATCTAATTGTAAGTTTGTAATTCAAAAATAGTGTTTTGATAAAACAAAATGAAGATACATCTAAAGCTAAATATCGATACACCTGAACCAGAAAATCCTTCGAAAGAAAGTCCTGTTTTACCACAGACAGAAGAGGTTTTAATTGCTGACGACAATACTAAAGTAGGTAATTCAACTAAGGTTATACTTTTTAATGATGAATGGCATACCTTCGAGGAAGTTGTAAACCAATTGATTAAAGCAATTAAATGTAGCGAATCTAGAGCTGAAGAATTAACTTGGGAAGTACATACTAAAGGTAAGGCATGTGTTTATGATGGAGATTTAGACGACTGCTTAAGAATTAGTGATATACTAGAAGAAATAGGGCTACATACTCAAATTGAATACTAATTAAAAGTCCTCGGAAAAATCAAAAGTTATAAGTTTATCTAAATCATTTTCACCTAAAGAGCTACTTCTTTCATCTTGTGAGGCACCATGACTGAAGTCTTCTTTGCTAAATATATCATTTACGTTTACTTCCGGTAAAGCTATTCTTTTTTTCAAATCATTGTAATCTAATTCAACAGGTTCTTCTAAAGTCTTGTTATAAATCTCTGTCAAATTATAATTAGTCTCTTCTTCAGCAAATTCAAACTTTATAAAAGTTCTTTCACCACAACCACAGATAACTTCAATACTTTCAACCTCCCCAAACTCGTCCCTGTTTACTAATACTGTCGCGGTATGCTTTTTTTTTACATCTTCTTCATCTACAAATGGGTCATCAGCTACCTCTACTTTGCTACCTCTTGCTTTAATAACATCAGAGGGCAATCTATGAGAATGTGGTAATTTAGAAGTGCCTGATATCTTAGGTAATACAAAGAAATCTAAAAACTCTTTATGTGGAGTATCTCTTGAAATCTCAGCAGAACTAGCTCCATCAGCAAGTTTATTCTTGAAGTTTCTAGCTCTTCTATCCTCTTCTTTGTAATTAATTAAAGCATCAATATCTTCTTCAGTTAGGAGGGATGGGTGTTTAGGTTTTTGAGATAAAGTTGATTCATTAAAATCAGGTGAAAATGGATTTACGTCATCATCATCAATTTCTCTATTTACAACATCATTAAGTGAAAATTCATTACTAAATGGATTTTCACTAACATTTTCTTCATTAGATACCTCAAGAGGAGTATCTATGAATTTGCTAAAATCGTTATCGAAATTGTAAACTTTATTAGATGACATCGTATTACCTTTTGCAAATTGTACTCAAAACTAATGCCAAATGGCTTAAAGGACGTATAATTCCCTTGTTGAATACATTTATAGTTTTGCTATTCTATTTAGTAGCTTTCTTTAAACAACAACTATATTAGTTTACAAGTGTTTTGTTTCTTGAATTTAAAATTATGTTTTTGTTTTTCAATTATAAAAATTCAAACTGTTACTAAAAGAATTTTACAGTAAGTATGATTATTAGAATAATTATTGGCTAATATAATTCATTAAATAACTTTGTATCCATCTTTTATTGGTTAAATAGTGCATCAATATCTTCCTGACTAAAGTTATCGTCAGAGTTTCCTGATTCTTCAAGTGCTTTTAGCAATATTTCATTTCTATCATCCAAAGTTGGTGTATCAGTTTGCTTATCTTCAGTATTCTTTACATTATTAGAAGCAAACAAAGCATCAATATCTTCAGCATCAAAATCATCAGGTAAATCTGCACCAAGATTTTCCTCTAATGTATTTTCTGTATTTAGATTGGAATTATTTGGAGTATCTATATTGAAATTATCATTTTCTTGATTAAAACTTTCATTAACAGTAGGAGTATCTATATTTAATTCTTCTTCAGAAATATTTTCTCCTGATAAATGAGCTTGAATTAAATCATCTATATTATCTTGTCTATTAAGTGAAGCATCAAGTGATTCTACAGCTATTGGGTCAAAAGCAATTTTCCTATGCATTGTACTAATATTGACCGATTCATCATGGCTACTATCCACAGCTTGTTTGCCAATCATTGTCAAGTCAGTATTACTAAAATGATTTAATATCGCACCTAGTTTATCCTGTACTGTTATCAACATATGATTTACTGCTGCTAGTTGTTGTGAAGTTATATCTTGAACTTGTAGCGAAATCATTATTGAACTTGCATCATTGCGTAAGCTATTTAGAGTATCTGAAAATGTATTTCTTGATTCAGATTCTTTATCTTGTTTAAGTGCACTAATTGATTTGCCAAGTTGAGGAAGTATCGTTTCAAGATTACTCTTTTTTTCTATGCCTTTGTAAATCACCTCAAGTAGTTTTACTGCATTTTCTAAATTCTTTGATTTTGAATTATCAAAATTCTTGAAACTCTCATTAAGTAAATCAGCTTTGTAGAATATTCCATCTACTATATCAAGTATTTCTGTTGTTGCAAGTTCATTTGCTTCTGTTACTTTCGTTAAGGAAGCTGATGCATTTGGCATCTTTTTTAAATTCTCTTCTATTGAGTGATTTATCTCTTCAAAGAGTGGTTGAATATCTCTCATAAAAAGAAATATCTCTTCTAAAAAAGGTATTACTTTTTGACCTAATAGAAACAGTGCTCTTAATTCATCTGCCTTTTGTAATAACAGCGTTATATCTTTTTCTTTCATGAGCTAAGAATCCTACTTATTTATTTATTGCTTGTAATATAGAATCTAATTTCTCTTTAAGTATTTGTGGAGTAAATGGCTTAACTACATAGTTATTTACTCTAGCTTTTAATGCTTCAATTATGTCGGTCTTCAATCCTCTAGTAGTAACCATAAGGATAGGAAGTGTAGAGTAGTTTTCGGAACTTCTTACTGCTTTCGTTAGCTCTAAACCAGACATCTCGGGCATATTCCAATCTGTAATTAAAAAATCTACTTTATGATTTTGTAATTGCTCCAAAGCTTCTGTACCATCTCCTGCTTCAACAAAGTCATTATAATTAAATGATTTTAATGCATTAATCACAATTCTTCTCATTGTAGGGGAGTCATCTACTACTAGAAATTTCATTTACAATCCTTTTAAAAGTTTCATTTAATCAGACAATCGGCAATTATGCCATTTCTTTTAAAACAAATATAAGTTATTAACTAATTATTTTACCAGTGATGTTAATACCAAGCTGCTCAATTCGGTATCTTAATCTCGCTCTTGATATACCCAAAGTCTTTGCAGCTTGTATCTGATTGCCATTGGTAATTTTAAGAGTCTGAACTATCAAATCTTTTACTACTTCACTCATCGGGGCACCATCATTAGCTATTACTAATCTATGCTTACCCTCTAATATCTCTAATACTTCTTTTACTCCTGAAGTAGGATTTGCAACAACTACTTTATTTGTCGTTGAAGATATTTTTAAGCTATCGATATCTATCACATTGTTTGGTTCAAGTAATACAGCATGTTCGATTACATTCATTAGCTCGCGTATATTACCTTTCCAGTTATAGTTAAGTAATACATCTGCCGCCTCTTTAGTAAATCCAGTTATAGACCTTCCAAGTTTTTTATTAAATTTCTTGATAAACGAAGTCGCTAATGTCATAATATCATTTCCACGCTCTCTTAGTGGTGGAAGTTGTATAGAGGCAACGTTTAGACGGTAAAATAAGTCCTCTCTGAATCTATTTTCCTCTACCATTTTCTCTAAGTCCCTATTTGTTGCGGAAATTACCCTAACGTTAACCGAAATTTCCTTATTTCCACCTACTCTGTAGAATTTTTTCTCTTGTAATACTCTTAGCAAACGTACCTGCATATCTAACGATAGCTCTCCTACTTCATCTAAGAATATAGTACCACCATTTGCTTGTTCAAATCTGCCCTCTCTTCTATCTAAGGCACCAGTAAATGCACCTTTCTCATGCCCAAAGAACTCACTTTCAGCTAACTCCTTTGGTATTGCTCCACAGTTAATTGCTACAAAAGGTCCTTTCTTCCTATCTGACTTTTCATGTATAAACCTTGCCATTAGCTCTTTACCAGTACCAGACTCACCAAGTATAATTACTGTAGTATCATCTGCTTTAGAGAATCTACGAGCCATCTCTACTGCTGATTTTATTTCTTTAGAATCACCTATAATTTCTGAAGGCATGTCCTCTTTTACTTGCTCGGTAAGAACTTCAACTTGCCTTCTTGTAATTAAATTTTCTAATGCTTTTTCTACCGCTAATTCTAATTGCTCTAAGTCTAATGGTTTTACTATGAAATCTTCTGCACCAAGCTTCATGGCTTGTACGGCTAACTTAATATCCGAAAATGCTGTAATCATAATTACCGGCATTCTCAAGCCTTCTTTTCGGAATTGCTCTAATAGGTCTATTCCATTATGTGAACCTAGGAATATATCTAGTAGTACAAGGTCAGGGTTGATTTCACCAATACTCTCTAACGCCTCATGAGCATTAGTGAAAGAAACTACATTCTCATACTTTAGCTCAAGTGCTGTTCTGACTGATGTATTTACATCAAAGTCATCGTCAAGTACTAAGATTGTGAATTTTTCTCTGTTAGCCATATTCTTAAATGTAGATTATTGTGCAATGATTAGCTTATAATTGTAAGTTAAGATAAAAGATTTATTAAAACAAACAAAATGGCTAAAATTGTGCAATTAATAGTTTATATTCTCTTTTGGTCTAAATATCAAGGTAGCAATTAGATTTACTATTAGTTTTCAACTTATGCTAATTTGAAATTTCTGATGACCGTAAACATTAACTAATGATCTTTTAGATCGTATTTATTCAGTATAATAACCATTTTTCAAATCATCATTATATTTCTGAATCATCTTCTCATAATACCATAGTCTATTAGGGTCATATAACTCAATTAATAGATTACTATTTACGACATACTTATCCGAGTCTGTCTTAGTAAGTTCAAAATAATAATGTAAGTTTTCTTCGAAGACTAATCTCAAATGTGAGTCGCTATGTATCCAAACATTAATAATAGAATCTTTTTTATGAATATTATATGTGCTAGGATTTGTTAACATTATTGTAATTATTTCATATCTGTTATTTCTTATAATAGTATTTTTTATATTTTCAGAAACTTTTGGAATATTCATAAATTCATCTAAAAGTTTTCTACTTGTATCTCTAATACTTAATACTTTACCAATACAAATTGCTGTGCTAGTTAATAACTTTTTATCATGTTTTATATAAAAATCACTTGTACTATCATTTGAATTACTATCAACTGAAATGTAATAGGCTTGTGAAAAAGCACAATCCGTTGTACAGAAATACAAAACAGTTAATTTAAGAAATGTTTTAACTATTTTAATTCCCATCATTACTTTTCTCCTCTTGGCTTGAAGGTAGAATTTCTTCTTTTCTGAAATCTTGAATATCTATTTTTGTTTTTAAATAATTTTTCAATTGTTTTATCCATTGAAGCTCAATATACTAGTTTGTTCTTAACTTATACCTACTAAACTAAATTAACAAGTTAAACTTTTAATTTCATAAAAAAAGCCCCGCTTGGATAAACAGGGCTTTTTAAAAATATCTATCTTAAGAATTTCTTATGAATTCATAGAAGTAAGGAATTCATTGTTGGATTTAGTTACTCTAAGTCTGTCAAGCATAAACTCCATTCCTTCAAGCGGAGTTAGTTCGTTAAGCACTTTTCTTAATATCCAAATTCTAGAAAGTTCTTCAGGGTTCAATAGGAGTTCTTCCTTACGAGTACCACTTCTATTCACATCTATTGCAGGGAAGATTCTTCTTTCTGCAATTCTTCTATCAAGAACTAGCTCCATATTACCAGTACCTTTGAACTCCTCAAAAATCACTTCGTCCATTCTTGATCCAGTTTCAACTAGTGAAGTAGCAATTATTGTAAGTGAACCACCTTCTTCTATATTTCTTGCAGCACCAAAAAAGCGTTTAGGTCTGTGAAGCGCATGAGCATCTACACCACCCGATAGTATCTTGCCCGAATGAGGTACTACTGTATTATAAGCACGAGCAAGACGTGTAATAGAGTCTAATAAAATTACTACATCATGCTTTGCTTCTACAAGTCTTTTCGCTTTTTCGATTACCATTTCAGCAACTTGTACGTGTCTTTCAGGCGGCTCATCAAAAGTAGATGAGACTACTTCAGCACGAACATTGCGTTCCATGTCTGTTACCTCTTCAGGTCTCTCATCAATAAGAAGAACAATTAAAATTACTTCCGGATGATTTTTAGCTATACCATTGGCAAGCTGTTGTAGTAATATTGTTTTACCAGATTTCGGAGGAGAAACTATAAGCCCTCTTTGCCCTTTACCAATAGGAGAAAGCATATCAACTATTCGAGGCGAAAAGCTTGTTGGATGGTCTTCCAATTTAAGGCGGACATTTGCATATATTGGAGTTAAGTTGTCAAACATCTGCCTATCACGAGTACGCTCGGTAGGTAAGAAATTTACATAATCTACTTTCAATAGAGCATAGAATCTCTCTTGTTCTTTAGGAGCCCTTACCATTCCTTTGATAGTATCACCTGTACGAAGCATAAATTTCTTTATCTGAGATGGAGATACATAAATATCATCTGGAGAAGGTAGGTAATTATAATTTTGCGAACGTAAAAAGCCATATCCGTCAGGTAATACCTCAAGTACACCTCCCGATGCGATTAAACCTTCATTTTCTCTAGCTTCTTTTTGGCTTTTAGCAGACTGAACTTCTACTATTTTTAAAATTAACTCTTGCTTACGATAGTCACTCAAATCAGTAATACCAAGCGAGCGAGCAATATCAGTTAGTTCGATAATTTTCTTATTTCTAAGTGAAGTAATATCAATAACACCTTTTTGAGGAGTAGTATTCATATTGTTCGGAGCTATTGGAGGAGCTGGTGGAGTTGCTGGAGGAACATAAGTGCCACTTGGGTTGCTTTTGCCCATTGGTCTTTGACCTTGAGCTTCACCTCTACGCACCATAACTCTTTTTTTGCCGTTTCTATCAGAACCGGAGTAGTTATCTCTATTCATACTTAATGGGATTTGCCAAGAATTGGGGTATTGAAAATATAAAGAATTGAACGCTTGGCTTGTTTCGTTTAAACAAAGATAAACAATGATTAATTCAATTCAAAATTAATTATTCCTATACCATAAGATTGCTCTAAATTAGCTTTTTGTCTTTTTCCAAGTAAAATAGTTTTTCTTCTGCTCTGGTCTATCTTTAGGGATTTCTCTTAATGGTTCACATGCTTCTAAAGTAGAGTATAGCTCACTTGGTAACGATTGGTAAAGCTGAGTTCCTTGAGTCTTCCATTCAATCATTTCATCGCTAACATCTTTTATAATTTTAGCAGGATTTCCTACTACAACTTTTCTATTTGGTATAATCATTTCAGTTGGTACAAAAGTTAAAGCACCAATTATACATTCATCACCAATTTCAGCATTATCCATGATTACTGCATTCATACCAATTAGCGAATTTCTTCCTATTGTAGCACCGTGTATAATAGCTCCATGCCCTATATGTGCTGATTCTTTTAATAACACAGTTACACCTGGAAATTGATGGATTGTGCAATTTTCCTGCACATTACAGCCATCTTCTATTATAATTCCTCCCCAATCACCTCGAATTGCTGCTCCTGGACCTACATATACATTTTTGCCAATTATTACATTACCAGTTACAGTAGCATTAGGATGTATAAATGAAGACTCATCTATTACTGGTATAAATCCATTAAACTTAAATATATTCGCCATTGTTTTGTAAAGATTGTGTTTCTAATTTAGCAATAGATTTTTTAAGTATAAAGTAACTAATTATAGAAATGACTAAACCTGAAAACAAGTTTGCCCAAAAAATTCCATTTAATCCAATATAGCTTGATAGTAAAAATGCAAAAGGTATAAAGAAAACAAAAATCTGACTACTTGTAAGTAATGCCGAAGTAATAGGTTGCTGAAGTACATTTAAAGCTGTAGTATTTAGCATTGAAATACCACGAAAGGCAATTGAAAATGAAGTGATTGAAAGATATGCAACCATTATATTAACAACATTAACATCATCTTTTACCGCTTTAGAAATTGCTTCACCAAATAAGTTAAATATGATAACCATTACAAAACCCCATATAAAAGCAAAATAATAGCTGTTCTTTACCAACTCTTTTATTCTATCAAATCTTTTTGCACCTAAATTTTGACCCACAAAAGGACCAACTACAGATGCCATTGCCATAAATACTACTAACGCAGTTGTATCTATACGAGAAGCCATACCAAAGGCAGCCACTGCATAATTTCCATATATTGATACAAATTTAATAACTATAGAAATCCCTAAGGGCATAATTAGTTGTGTTGCCATAGAAGGCAGACCTACTTTTAAAATACTCGATACATTTTCGAAAAATTCTTTATTAGTAGGTATTTTAAAAGACAGCATCTTATCCCTATATGTAATAAGATAAAAAGCAACTACTAATGTAAATAATCTTGAAATTAGTGTTGAAAGAGAGGAGCCAGCTATTCCAAACTCTGGGAACCCGTACCAACCAAAGATAAAGAGTGGATTTATAATAAGATTAATTACTCCTGCTCCTAACATTATAAATGAAGGTGTTTTAGTATCACCTATAGCCCTTGTAGCAGAATTTATTATAATAGGGATAACTAATGCAAATTGTCCAGGTATCCAAAATTTCATAAATTCTTTAATCAATGGAATTAACTCTGGCTTTGCACCCATTAGTACAAATATGTTATCCATAAATAGATACAATGTAGAAACACATATTGCCACAATAACAAAAGAAAGTATTAAAGTTTCTCTAGTCAAAGTTCGAACTTTTTCTAAATCTCCTCTTCCAAATGCTTTTGATATTTCAGCTGAAGCACCTGTTCCCACACCAAAAGCTAATCCCATTACCAAAAAGTCCAAAGGAAAAGTGAAAGTCATTGCCGCAAGAGGATTAGTACCAAGCTTACCTACCCAATAAGTATCTACAAAGGCAAAGCTCATTGCTGCTCCAATACCTACTACCATGGGAAGTGATTTGGTAAATAGTAGCTTTACTATTGAGCCATCAAGATATCCACCCTTCAATATTTTGTTATTCAATTTGATTCCTTTCTCTTATATCACAATATAATTGATAATTACTGAGCTTATTGAACAAAATAGACTATTCAATTTGGAATGCATTACTATATGATTTATTTTAGGTTTAGAGGTTCATTTTTATTAAATTGAATCAATGAAATGTAATAATCTTTACATATTACTTCTTTTCTACTTTCTTACTGCGTGTAATACAGATTGTCCTATTCAATCAGAACAATCAGCTGTTGTCAGGAGTTTGCAAGGTACATGGCAATTGGATTCAGTTTTAACTGATAATACAAAATCTAATCTTAACGGTACTTTAATTGTAAAAAATGATTCATTGCAATATCTAATTGGGAATTCAGCTGAAAGCTTAGATTTTGTTGTCTTTAAATATAATAGCCAAATTAAAACATTAGAATTTCAACTTAACATATTCAAACAAGTAAAAGAGATTAAATCAGCAAATGATAAATCATTAGTACTTAAAGATGCCTTTAGTAATAGCTTTGAGTATTTTAGTAAAGTTAAATAATAAGTTAATTCGTTTCCCTTAAGGAAGATATTATTAACATTGGACAAACCAAATGTTGGAAATAAAACCGCAATTCATTACAGATAGTAATGGGATTAAGTCACATGTTATATTATCTATAGAACAATTTAATCAGCTTATGGAAGTGTTAGATATTCTTGATGATAATAAACTATAAGAAGATGCAATCAAAGAAGATGATGGAGAAAGAATATCTCTAGAAGAATATCTTGAGAAAAGAAAATTAGTTAATGTCTAAGTATAATATCTTTTTAACAAAGAGAGTCGAAAGCAATTAGATAAGCTTGATAATAAAATTGCAAACCTTCTGATTGATTCAATTTCTAATCTTGCAATTAATCCTAGACCAATTGGCTGCCTAAAGTTAGTAGCAACAAATAGCTATAGAATCAGAGTCGGTAACTATAGGGTTATTTACGATATTTATGATGAAATGCTTGTTGTAGAAGTAATTACATTGGGGCATAGAAAGGATGTCTATAAGTAATTATGATTTTATTATTTACTAATGTTAAAGTTATAAACACAAAATTATATTAAAATAAGTAATAAAAATATTATATTTCATATTCTGATTAAAAACTTATACTTCACCAACATGTTTACTATTGTAGCTTAGTTTCATTAAATCAAGTAGTATTTCTTCATTTACATCACTTAATTTATTTATATAAAAACAACCCTTACCTACTTTATATTTGCCAATTTTACTTAGTAGTTCCTCATACTGATGATAATCAGAGCTAAAGTAAAGAGTGATATTCTTTTTACGTGGTGAAAAGCCAATTTTCATCCATTCTCCTGTTCTACCAGTAGCATATTTATACTGATATGAACCATACCCAACTATAGTATTACTCCAAATTACTGCATTTTCACCACTTACTTCACTTAGCATTTTATGAAGCTGAAAGCAGTCTTTTTTTATTTGTTCATCAGCGATTTGATTTAAAAAATCATCTATCGTAAGTTCAGTTGGTTTTGTTTTTAGCTCTGCCATGTTTTACCCTTTAAAAAATTAAAATCTTGGTCCGAAATTAAGTGTTATCATAAATCCACCAAAGTTAGTCATTGCAGGTACACCCGTAAATTGATAAGACATACTTTCAAGTCCCTCTCCACCAAAAGGTGTGTAATAATAACGAAGATTTATTGATGAAGTGGTTTTTCCAATTTTACCAAAATCAGCACCTAAGCCGAAGTATAAAGAAGGTCTTCCATATATTGTTGCATCTCCCCAAGCTTGAAAGAAGTTCCTATAATCCGTCTCAAAATAGTTTCCTGTATCATCTACACCCATACTTCTAAAGTATGGTGTTTTAGCAATTAATGCTAACCCTCCTCCTACTGTTACAAATGGAGAAAGTGACTCGAATAATTCGTTTTTGAATAAATACCTTGTAACACCCATAGAGAAAGGCATGAAGTATAGACGGTTGCGTTTACCTGGCACTAAATAAAGTCTATATTCTAAGTTCGGCTGTTCAAATTCATCTGAATTTCGAGCTTCATTAAATTGGAATTCAGCATCAAAAGACCAATTATCGTTAATCACTCTTTTATAAAAGGCACCACCACCAAAGCCAGCACCTGAAAAGGCAATAATGGCTCCGTAAGCATTGAATTTATTAGCTATTTCTTCTTTATATGTAGTAAGAGGGCGTGAAGAAGTAAAGATTATTACTGAATCTGGTTTGAAATCCGGCTCACCTCCAGTTTGAGCTTCAGGTGGCTCTCCAGTAATTCCTTTTTCTTCGTTACTTTGAGCAGTTACGATTGAAGTTGTTATACTTAGAACTGTTAAAAACAACAGTATATTCTTAACTAAACTTTGTAATTTCATTAAATATCAACGTTTAAACGAATTTTTTGTTTAATTTTGTTAATCAAAACAAAATCAAATTATTGAATTTTCTTTGCGAATGCATATCAAAGAGCTATTATCAGCAATCGCAAAAGTACTTCCTATGGCTTACGCATTAAAAGGCGATAAAGTCGGACTGCAGATAGATACTGCAAGAGAAATCAAGAGAGTCCAAGTAGTACTTGAAGTAACAGATGCAAATTTAGACGAATGCATTGAAAGAGATATTGATTTGATAATCACATTCCATCCTCTGATTTATAGCCCCTTACAGGAAATAAGTTTCAATGAACGAGTGCAAAGATTGACCTACAAGTTAATCCAAAAAGGGATTGGTCTTATTTCGGTTCATACTGCATATGATGTTCATTCCAAAGGAACGAATTTCATGCTAGCAAAGTTACTAAATATTACAATTACTGATGTTTTTATTCCTAATGAAATTGAACCAAAATATGGCTTAGGAATTGTAGGTAATCTCCAAAACCCTATGGAATTAGATAGTTTCTTAGAACTTGTAAGCAAAAAACTAAATGCTTCACTTACTTTCATAGAGTCAAAAAGAAGTGTAAATAAAGTAGCAATAATTGCTGGTAGTGGCTCAAAGTTTATTGATAAAGCTGTTGAAATAGGATGTGATACATTTCTTACTTCAGATACTAGTTACCATCAATATTTTGCTGCTGAAGGAAAGATAAATCTAATTGATCCAGGTCATTATGAAATGGAACAGTTCGTTCCTGAATGGCTAACTGAAGAGTTGACTGAAAAAATAAAAGAGGTAGAGTTCTCTAAAACTAGTGTTTACACTAATCCAAGAAGCTACTACCCAATGAAAAATTTTAACTTAGAACAAAAGAATTACATAACAAATTAATGGTGTTTAATTGATAGATTACGAATTACAAAAGCTTGCAGCTCTTTCATATATTGATGCTGAGCTTGAAGAATTGCAAGATGAATTTGGGGATTTACCTGAAAGAGTTGCCGAAAAGGAAAAAAGAGTTGTTAGAGCTAAAGAAGTAGTTGATGAAACTAATGAAATTCTTGATAGACTTAGGGAATTCTTAGTTGAAGCAAAAGCTACTCTAGCTGAAATGAAAGAAAGAGAAGATGTTCTTACAAAGCAACAATTCTTAGTAAGGAATAATAAAGAATTTGATGCTATTACTAACGAGCTTAATACTATAAAGTATCAGACTTCTGAGCTTAGTACACAGTTGAGTAAAGAAATAGTAAAAGAAAGTTCTTTAATGAGACTTCTTGAGGAACAAGAAAATGCTTTCGCTAATGAAAAAGCTGAATTAGATGAATTAGAAAAAGAGATTCGTGAACTTTCAAGTGTGCAGGATGAAGAGGTTGATGTCTTCTACAAGAAAAGAGATAAGCTAACTCCAAAGATTAATGAAAAAGCAATGTTGGAGTACAATAGAGTAAGAGTATTCCATAAAGATGCTGCCGTTCAGATTAGAAAAAATTCTTGTTCCGGTTGCTATAGCTCAATACCTTCACAGCTTATCGTTGAAATTAGAAATAATCTAGATACA
>VYMC01000187.1_pt1 | contig 14760 bp, 10 predicted proteins | sample 5115301 | NCBI WGS metagenome assembly VYMC01 (sample SAMN12291802, study PRJNA351875) | freshwater metagenome | isolation source: freshwater lake | place: USA: Michigan, Wintergreen Lake | collected 2013-08-08 | reverse complement strand
ATTCTTGTGTAATATCTTTTTGATAACGTAATGAATAGAATCTAAATGTATTAGAGTGCAAATTCTCCGAACGCTGAAGTTTTATCTTTAAAAAATACTTAACCATAAGCTTGGATAACTTATTATTAGGACCTTCAGTGAGATAATCTGCTAAATCATGCGATACAAGTAGCATCACTTTTTGTTCGTTGGAATTATTCTTAAATACTCTAATCCATTTTTCAATATTTGCAAGTACTAAAGATTTATTATAAACTCTACCAGTTCCATTGCAATTAGTACATTCATCGTAAAGTTTGTCTGCAATATTTTGATGGATTCTTTGCCTTGTGATTTGCATTAGTCCAAGCTGAGTAAGAGGGAATATCACAGATTTAGCTCTATCCCTACTCATAGCTTTACGCATTTCGTTGTATAGTTTCTTTTTATTGCTTTCTTGTTGCATATCAATAAAATCTATGAGGATAATACCAGCAATATCACGCAATCTCATCTGCTTTGCAATTTCTGATAACGCTTCCATATTGATGCTAAGTGCAGTTTGCTCTTGGTCTTTTTCTACAGCTCTACCTGAGTTTACATCTACTACAGTCATAGCTTCTGTCTGCTGGATAACTATAGAAGCACCGCTATAAAGATTTACTCTTTCGCGATAAATATTCTGAATTGCTTTAGTAATTTCAAAGTACTCAAATATGTGGTTCTGCTCAGAAAACAAAGTAACTTTTTCTACTAACTGAGGAGAGACAAACTTCAAGTAATTCACAATATCGTTATATAATTTACGAGAGTCAATTATAACTTGATTTACATCAGGAGTAAATAAATCTCTAATTATTGATGAAACCAAATCCAAATCTTGATAAAGTAAAGTTGGTGCAGTACTTGTTTTAAGCTTCTCTTCAATAGAAAGCCAGCGGTTCAGTACAAACTCTAAGTCATTTTGTAGTTCTTCTTCAGTTTTTCCTAGGGCAGAAGTTCTTATTATACAACCGTATGGCTCTTGTAGAATTGAACGAGCTATCCTACGAAGTCGTTTTCTTTCATGGTAATTTTGTATTTTCTGAGAAACACCGAATATTTTGGTATAGGGTAATAGAACAAAGTATTTACCTGCAATAGAAATCCTTGAGGTTACTTTTACACCTTTTGAAGAATATGCTTCTCTTGTTACTTGGACGATTACTTCTTGTCCACTTTCCAAATTGATTTTAATCTCACCAGACTTTTTAGTAGAGAATGTAGGTGAGTTTGAAGAGCTTTTATTGGATTTTTTAAGAAGAGTTTGATTGCTTATGGGTTGATTTTCTTGACTTTCTTCTTCTTCATCATCATCTTCGACAATGAAATTATTTTCTAAGGATTCATCTACATCTGAGAAATGTAGGAAGGCATCAGTCTTAAAGCCAACATTTACAAAAGCTGCGTTTATCCCTTGAATTACATTGGTAACTTTGCCGAGATAGATATTACCAACAATTTTTGAATTATCAGGGGATTCTATGAAATACTCTACAAGACGTTGGTTTTCAAGGATAGCTACCCGAACATCATTGATAGAGCCATTGATGAGTATTTCTTTTTTCATTTATTCTTATAAAAACAAAAATGGTCAAGTTTACTATATACCTTAAGAAGAAACTTGCCGTTGCTTTCTTCCGAACCTGGCGGATTTGGGCTTTTCTTAACTATATAGGACCTGACCAAGTACGCCGAATAGGATTCGAACCTATGACCTACAGCTTAGAAGGCTGTTGCTCTATCCAGCTGAGCTATCGGCGCATAAAAAAGGATTACAAAAATAAGACTATTTTTAATTTCTACAAAAGAAAAATTGATTTTAGTTAGTAATTTTTGTTTATTTCTAAATTACTTTGTTGGTTTGAATGTTCGCAAAGTATGGTTATTATTGATTAACTTGCACTTTAATAAAGATAAAGAATAGTTTTTTGCCCTACATTGAGCTTAGAAATATAGAGAAGGAATATCCAAACGGATATAAAGCAAGTGATAAAATTTCTCTTTCTATTGAAAGAGGAGAATTCGTAGTTTTAGTCGGTCCTTCTGGGTGCGGGAAGTCTACATTGCTCCGTCTTATTGCAGGTTTGGAAGATATTACCAAAGGTGAACTATCTATTAATGGCAAAGTAATCAATGACTTAGAGCCAAAAGAAAGAGGCATAGGTATGGTGTTTCAAAATTATGCACTTTACCCTCATCTTACAATAAGAGATAATTTGGCTTTCCCACTTAAAATCAAGAAAATTGAGAAAAACGAAATTGAACAGAGGGTTAAAGATGTAGCCGAACGATTGGACTTAACTTCACAGTTGGATAAAAAGCCAAAAGAGCTTTCGGGTGGGCAAAGGCAGAGAGTAGCTCTTGGTAGAGCATTAATTAAACAACCTGCTATATTTCTTTTTGATGAGCCACTTTCCAATCTTGATGCCAAGCTAAGAGTAAGTATGCGTACTGAAATTACTCGTATTCATAGATTAGCTAAAGCAACATCTGTATATGTAACACATGACCAAACTGAAGCAATGACTATGGCTGATAGAATTGCAATTCTGAATAAAGGGCATTTATTACAATATGATACGCCTGAAGTCCTTTATAACCAGCCAGTAAATAAATTCGTAGCAGAGTTTTTAGGTTCACCTCAGATAAATATGTTTAGTGGTGAGATTATTGGTGGCATTTTCAAAGAGGATAATTCCAATATTGAATTCAAAGTAAATTCTAAGTTTGAAGGCAAAGTTTTATTAGGTATTAGACCTGAAAATTTATACCTTTCCAAAGAAGGAATATTGGTTGAAATAGATAATTTAGAATACCTTGGTAATGAAGTAATTATATACTTCAATAGCAATAGCTTAAAGCGTGCAGTAAGACACGATATTCATAAAAATTCTCATTTCAACCATAAAATTGGTGAAACTATTAATATAGCATATCAAACAGACAAGATATTGCTATTTAACTCAACAACAGAAGAAATAATTAAAGAATAAAAATGCTAAGTATTAATAATTTATCCATTCATTTTGCAGGACGTACTCTTTTTGACAACGTAACATTTGCAGTTAAAGAAAAAGATAGAATTGGCTTAATTGGTAGAAACGGTAATGGTAAATCTACCTTGCTTAAAATTATATGTGGCTTGCAAACACCTGAGAAAGGTAATGTATCTATACCAAATCATTATGAAATTGGATATTTACCACAAGATGGTGGCTCCAATTCTGATTTATCGGTATTTGATGAGACTGCTACAGCTCTTAAAGAAATTAAAGCATTAGAAAATAGAATAAATGAAATTACAGATGAGCTTTCTTCAAGAGAAGATTATGAATCTGATGCATATTCTAAACTAATTGAAGAACTAACAGAATCTCACGAAAGATTCGATATACTTGGCGGTGGAAGTAGTGAAGCAGAAATAGAGAAAATATTAATTGGTCTTGGGTTTGAACGCAATGAATTTGATAAAAAAGTAAGCGAGTTTTCTGGTGGCTGGCAAATGAGGATTGAACTTGCTAAAATCTTACTTCAAAAGCCAAATTGTATATTATTAGATGAGCCAACTAACCACTTGGATATTGAATCTATCTTTTGGCTTGAGAACTTTTTGAAAGAGTATTTTGGCTCGATATTAATTGTATCTCACGATAAACGCTTTTTAGATAATGTAACAAATCGTACTATAGAGATTTCTAAAGGTAAAATTTACGATGGGAAATTCCCTTTCTCTGCTTTTATGGAATCAAGAGCAGAACAAAGAGAACTCCAAGCTGCATCAGCAAAAAATCAAGCTAAACAAATTGCTCAAATGGAAAGGTTTGTTGAGAGGTTCAAGGCAAAAGCAACGTTTGCCTCTAGAGCTCAATCGAAGCAAAAAATGATAGATAAAATAGAAAGAGTCGAGGTAGAAGAAGAAGATACAATCTCTATGAGGTTCCAATTTCCAGAAGCACCGAGAAGTGGTAGAGTTGTAATAGAAGGAAGCAATGTAAAGAAAAGTTATGACGGGAAGAAACAAGTATTAAAAGGTATAGATTTCGCTTTAGAGAGAGGAGATAAAGTAGCTTTCGTAGGTCGTAATGGAGAAGGTAAATCTACTTTTTCTAAAATATTAGCTGGAATTGAAAGCTATGAGGGTGAAGTTAAAATAGGACATAATGCACAGCTTGGTTATTATGCTCAGCACCAAGCACACTTGATGCAAGGTGATTCTACAGTATTTGAAATTGTAGATAATGTGGCAAAAGGTGAGATGAGAACAAAAATACGCTCACTTTTGGGTGCATTTTTATTTAGTGGGGATAGTGTCTATAAAAAAGTAAGAGTACTTTCAGGTGGTGAGAAATCGAGATTGGCTTTAGCTAAGCTATTACTAGAGCCGGTAAACTACCTTATTATGGATGAGCCAACTAACCACTTGGATATGCAAGCAAAAGAAGTATTAAAAAATGCACTTTTAGATTATGATGGTGCGATGATTATTGTTTCCCACGATAGAGAGTTCCTTGAAGGTCTAACAACTAAGACTGTAGAATTTAAAAATGGTGTAATAAAAGAATATCCTGGCGATATAAAGGAATTCTTAGAGCAACAAAAGATAAATTCATTCTTGGAACTTGAAGCTCAAAAAAATGCTAAAAAGCAAGAACCAAAATCAAGTGGTAATTCAAATAGTGTAAGCGATGCAGAGCAAGAAAAGAAGCGCTTGCAAAAAGAAGCCAAAGAGCTTGAAGAAAAAATTAGTAGTTTAGAATTAAAATTGAAAGAGCTTGAGACAAGCTTTGCTACAAAAGAAATTTATGAAAATCCTCAAAAAAGTAAAGAAGTAAGTACTGAAATCGCTAATACCAAAAAAGCAATTGAAAATAATATGGAAAGGTGGGAGCAAATTAACTCATAAATTTAATAATATTTTTTTTATTAAACTATTTTGGGTAATTTGAAACATAATTAAGCAAAAGAAGTTTAATGGCTTGCAAAAATATATTAGCACTGTTAATTTGTTCATTATTTAGCTTTGAGTTATATTCACAAAATAACTCAATAAACCAAGATAGTATTAATATTTTGAATGATGAGTACTACGCTAAGTTTATGGTAGTGCCAGAGTATGAAATTACAAATACAAATAATCACATAATAGGAGCTGTAACAGACTTTATTCAGTTTTATGGTATTTTATATGATTACAATCTGATTGAGTCTAAAGAAGGAGTTAACTACATCTCAAGTTTAAGTTGTGAATCATCAATTGTTTATTTAAATACAAAGTTGTACATTTCAGAAAATGAATCAAATTACAGATTGGTAAGCGGACCTTCATTTTCTTCTTCGATCAAGTATTCAATTAAAAATATTTATCTAAATGCTCCTTTTTCTTATTCATTGAGTGTTTTACTTGGTGCTTCATACCAACATTATGCTACAAGAAAATATACTATTGATAACAAAGTATTATCTGAAAGTAGTGAAGGTTACATTCTTCCATCATTAATTGTTGGACTTACTGTACATAGTCAGAAAATTCCATTATCAATTGGACTCTCTCTTGGTTTGAATTATGGAGCAGGTTTATTTTATTGCTCAATTTTGTATGGTTTAAAATGAAAAAATACTTTCTAGCAATTGCTTTTGTACTTAGCTTAAACTCTTGTAATTTCCTATTTAATCAAGATTATAATGTTATAAAACTTAAAACAATTCCAGATAGTGCCAATGTTTATATGGGGAATAAGTTCTTAGGAAAAACCCCTTTAATATTAAAGTATGACAATAAACTTAGTCTAAAGGATAAGTTCAATTTTAGAATTGAGAAAGATAGTTTTGAAGTAAGAAATATTACAATAGAACCAATTTCAATATGGCCTTTAGCAATTTATGATGCTGTATCGGTAGTTGGTTTGTTGTATAGTTTGCATTATAATCATCCGTATATTACAATCTTTCCAAGAGCTGAGTTTTTAACCTCGATAAATGACAGAATTGAGCATTATGATACTCTAAAGCCAAAAAATAAATTTATTATTGGAATGATGGCTCTACCTCAACCGTTTAATTATGCAGGTGCAAATATTAGTTATACTAGAGATTTGTATCGGCTTCATAATAGTGCACTAATTTATGGTGATTTAATCATTGATGGAGTTGGAGCAATTTATTCTTACAGTAAAATTCCAAGTCAAAGTATTAACTCTGAAAATTCACTAAGCTTAGCTTTGGGGTATAAGTTGTCTTCCTTTGATAGAGAAACGGGAAGTATTCATTCTAATTCAATACTAATTGGTGGAGGAAATACTGTATTTACAAAATATACTAAATTAGAATTCGATAATGTGAAAAAAGAGAGATATTCTGAATTTGCACCAGCAATATACTATAATTATAACTTTTATAGTCTTGTAACAACAAGTGGCTTTGGGTTTACAATTGGATATAACTTTAATTATATTTTTACTTCAATGAATGTTAGTTTTAACTTTTAAATGCCTATCTAAACTCAAAACAAGTAACTTTAAATCGACAAAAAAGGGGCTTTCGCCCCTAATTTTTTAATTGCTATCTTGTCCACCGCCAATACCCGTTGGCATTGGCATTACAGTTATGTTAGCTGGTACTTCAAAGAAATCTAAAGGTTTCGCTTCATTAGAAACTTCAGTCGCTTCAATAGAAACAGCAGTTCCTTTGTACATAGCCAATATACCTATACTTGCCAAGCTTAGTTCATCTGTACTATTTCTCATACCGGCAGGGTCTGTTAATTGCATTAAGTTCTTTATTTTGTCATTATCCAATTTGTCACCAAATTCTTTAGAAACCCATAAAGTAATAATCTCGTTATCTACTGTTACTTCATACTCTTCTGCTTCTTGTCCAGCTATCTTTTTTGTTTTGCCTGTCTTTTTAATTCCTTTTATATCAAGTTTACTTTCTTCTGCACCTTGTACTTTAGCTAGTTCTTTTACTTTTGCTATATCCAGCTCCATAGCCATATTTTGGTCTTCCATTATCATTACTATACGCTTTGGCATTTGGTATAATACTTTAATATTCATACCTGATACTTGCAATTTGATTGCAGATTTATCACCAGTTACATAATTAGTCATTGTTATTTCAGAACCATCAGCTTTTACTTCATACTTTATTGAGCCACTGAATTTTGCTTCAGTTATTCCCAACAAACAAAAAGTAGCGATTATGATTAGTAATATTTTTTTCATTCTTTGATACCTTAATTAATGAAATTTTATTGGTTGAGGTTTTTCGCCTGTGTAATCGTAGAATCCTTTTCCATTTTTTCTACCATAATGTCCAGCGGCAACTATTTTTTTAAGTAGTGGACTAGGACGATATTTAGAATCTCCTAAATCCGTATGCAGTACATTTAGAATTGAAAGACAAGTATCTAATCCAATCAAATCTGCAAGTGCTAATGGTCCCATAGGATGAGCAAATCCAAGTTTTGCAACTTCATCAATACCATCAACAGTACCAATATTTTCCATCAAAGCAAAAATTGCCTCATTGATATATGGTAGCAAAATTCTATTAGCAATAAATCCAGCATAATCGTTGGCAAGTACAGGTGATTTACCCAATTTTAGAGTCATTTCATTGATTACATTATATACTTCATCACTTGTAGAAAGTCCTCTTATCAATTCTACCAATTTCATCATTGGTACAGGATTCATAAAGTGCATACCAATGACTTTATCTGACCTTTTTGTAACTGCAGCAATTTCAGTAATTGAAATAGTAGAAGTATTTGAAGCGAGTATTGCATTTGGATTTATCTTTTCGTCTAAATCTCGAAATATTTTGAACTTAAGTTCTTTATTTTCAGTTACAGCTTCAATTACTAAATCTACATCCGGCACTGTAGAGTAATCAGTAGTAGTTGAAATATTAGCAAGAGTGTTGTTTTTATCAGCTTCAGTAATAGTCTCTTTAGCAACTTGTCTTGCCAGATTTTTATCAATAGTTTTGATTGCATTATCTAATGCAGTTTGGTTTAAATCGCAAAGTATTACTTTATATCCAGCTTGAGCAGATACGTGGGCAATTCCATTACCCATTTGTCCAGCACCAAGCACAAGTACTTTATTGATTGTCATTGAAATCCTCAAATTTTTTACAAAATTGTTTGTAAGTTAAATAAACTAATTCTAATAGTAACGAAATAGAAGATGAATGATTTAGAATTTCTTGCATACATTTCAGAAGAAGTAGCAGGTAAGAGCAATACAAGAAATGTAAAGAAAATAAAAATATCTGATTTAAAAGAAAATGAAGTACTAATCAAAGTACATTACTCTACACTTAATTACAAAGATGGACTTTCAGCAAGAGGTCATAAAGGGATTACAAGAAAGTATCCTCATATACCTGGAGTAGATTTAGCTGGTGAGGTAATTAGCACTAAAGGAAGTAAGTTTCAAGTGGGGCAAAGAGTAATGGCTACTGGCTATGATATTGGCATGAATACTTGGGGCGGATTTAGCCAATATGTTTATTTGCCTGAAAGCTGGTTAGCTGCATTACCAAACGAGATTTCATACAAGAAAGCAATGGTTTACGGTACAGCTGGATTAACTGCTGCTATTTCAATAAATGAAATATTACAAAATGGCATAAGCCCAAGTAAAGGCAGGGTGTTGGTAACAGGTTCAACAGGTGGAGTTGGCTATGAAGCAGTTGGAATGCTAAGCAAGATTGGTTTTGATGTAGTTGCTTCAACAGGTAAATTGGAAAAGCATAAAATGCTGTATGAATTAGGTGCCAAAGAGATAGTTAGTAGGCAAGAAGTAAGGGATACCTCAGAAAAACCACTATTAGATAGAAAATATGCCTCAGTGATAGATACTGTAGGAGGATTTACACTTTCGACAGCTATTCGCAGTTGTGATTATCATGGGGTAGTAGCCGCTCTTGGCTTGGTTGAATCTGATAAGCTTGATTTGACAGTTTATCCTTTCTTATTGAGAGGTATTAAGCTAATTGGCATAGATTCAGCAGAAAAGCCAATAGAATTAAAAGAATATCTATGGTCAAAGATATGGAATGAATGGCAAAATCCAGCAATAGAGAATTTTGTCAAAGAAATTGATATTCACCAAATTGATGAAGAAGTTGAAAGAATTTTACAAGGTGGACAAGCAGGAAAAGTAGTAATAAATTTGATTGAGTCTAAATGAAATTATTAATTGCATCAAATAACAAAAAGAAATTGGCTGAACTACTGGAAGTATTTAGTAGCCATAAATTAGATATAGAGCTAATCACCCCACAAGATATTAATATTGAGATTGAAGTAGAAGAAAATGGATTGACATTTAAAGAGAATGCTGAGAAAAAAGCCATTGCATTCTATCGGGAAAGCTCATTACTAACCCTTGCAGACGACTCTGGATTAGAAGTAGATGCTTTAAATGGTGCACCAGGTATATATTCAGCCAGATATGCTGGAGCTAAAGCAAAGGATTTAGATAATAATTTAAAATTACTCAATGAACTAAATGGAATAAGCAATAGAAATGCGAATTTCAATTGTACTTTATGCTTATTTGATGGTATAAAAACAAAATTCTTTGAAGGTAAATGCTATGGGAATATATCCGAAGAAATTTCAGGTGAAGGTGGCTTTGGTTATGACCCTTTATTTATACCCAATGGATATGAAAACAGTTTTGCAGAATTAGATAAATCAGTAAAAAATAAAATAAGCCACAGAGCTATGGCTTTAGAAGCTTTAGTTAATTACTTTATTCAGAATCATTAGGGGCAAGATTGAGTTCAAAAAAGAAACTCGCACCTTCTCCATAAGTAGATTCGCACCATACTCTACCACCCATTACTTCAACATATTGCTTTACAATTGATAGACCCAAACCTGATGAAGATTCATCACCGGTAGGTAAAGTAGATAGTTTAGAAAATTTACCAAATAGCTTATGCTTTTCTTCTTCTCTGATTCCTATGCCTTCATCTTTAATTTCAAATCGTGCTACTTGTGAATTAGAAAGTAATCGGATATAAACATTTTTATTGTGTGGAGAGTATTTAATAGCATTTGAAACAAGATTATCTAGTACTTGCTGTAATAATCTCCTATCACCAAGTACGCTAAGATGCTCTAATTGTGGGTCAAAATGTATTGTTATACCCTTTACTTTGGCTCTTTCATGGTATATATCACATATACCAAAAGTTAACTCAATGATATCTATCTCTGAAAGCTCAATTTTCATACTACCTTGTTCGATAGCATTAATATCAAGTAAATCTGCAATTAAATTCAACATTCTATCAGAAGTTGTCAGTATATCTTGAGTAAATTCTTTTAAGTCTTCACCGTTTAGATTTTCTTCTATGATAGTTTTAGAAAGCAAACGAATGTTATAAAGCGGATTTTTTAAGTCGTGAGCAGTTACAGCAAGGAAATGATTTTTCTCTTTATTAAGTAATGAAAGCTTTTTATTCTGTGCTTCAAGCACATCTTGATAGCTTTTAATTTTAAGATGAGTCTTTACTCTTGCATTTAATTCTTCGGGGTTAAATGGCTTTAATATATAATCTACAGCCCCCATCGAAAGCCCACGAACTACATCATCGGTTTGTGTTTTAGCTGTAATGAATATAATGGGAATATTCTTAAGTTTTTCATTTGCAAAAATTGCATCAGCTACTTGGAATCCATCCATGATGGGCATCATAATGTCAAGTAAAATTAAATCTGGTATTGTCTCTTCTAAGAATTCAATCCCCTCTAAACCTGACTTACACAATTTTACTTGAAAATTAAATGATTTTAGTTGATCCTCCAAAATTCTTAAATTTAGTGGATTATCGTCTATAATCAGTATTAACTTGCCTTCTAACTCTTCATCGAGTAAATTATTTGACATATTTGAAAACTTAATGCAATTAGACTGGAATTTAAGAATTTTTTTGAAAAGGAAAACGATTATTTATCAAAGATTAAATTCAAGAATTCCCAAATACTTAGGAAGACTTTCCCAGAATGAGAAGATATATTTATTCCACAAGTTAGATTTGTAGAAATATAATAATCATAATTACCTAAGTCATAACTATAATTATTAAAAGCAGAACTTACAAATTCTTTATCTATTATAAATTTGTCTCCCGCAGCTCCACAACAGTATGGCTCTGAGTAGGTTATATTTAAGTTATTAAATTGAGTTTCTACAGTATTACTTAATCTTGATCCACAATTGTAGTGAAGATATATAGTTTTATCTTTTAGTTTACCATATAAATCAATATTAGAATTTATCTTATTAAAAATCACCTGCCATAATTCTACAAAATTATTATTATGCTTTGATTTTAAAAAATTGATACAACTGCCAGAATCTACGATTATTGGTTTATCACGATAACTGTCTAAGATACTACTTATATTTGCATTATTTTCATTTAGTTTGTTAGTATATCCTTTAGATTCATAGAATAGCCCGCAACATTCGTTGCTTAGTTTACCTATTTGTTCAATTTTAATATCCAAATTGTTTAGCATATTATTTACTTCACTTAAATTAGAGCTATTAAATATTCTATTTGTGCAGCTTGGGAAGTAATAATAACTTGAGTTTTTTGAGTGAATGTGTAGTCTATGGCTATAAGGTTTTATAATGCTTAATGCTGATTTATTTAACTTTGAGCTATTGAAGATGACTTTATGAAGACTAAATTTTGAATTAATTAATAATGCCCATTTAGTAACATTTTCAATAATAGAAAAGCTAACTAATGAAATAAAATCTGGTTTGGGAGTTTTAAGTCGTAATTCCTTAATATACTTTCCTGTATTTATTCCTACGGGGCAATTCATAGAGCATAAACCATCAGTAGCACAAGTAGTATCTAAATTATAATTAAGTAATTTCTCATCAATATTATATTTACCACTATTTAATTGTCTTGAAATAGAAATTCTCTGTCTTGGAGTAATAGTGTGATTATTTGATGGGCATATTGACTCACAGTAGCCACATTCTATACACTTATCAATTATTGTATCTACTTCAACTATCTCTTTTAAATTTCGCAAATGAACTGACTTATCACTATTTATCATAACTCCATTATTAAACATATAATTTGGGTCAATAGTTTCCTTTATCTCACACATTATTTTATATAGTTCTTTACCCCATTGTTTCTCTACAAACGGTGACATATTCCTACCGGTTCCATGCTCCGCTTTTAAAGAACCATCATACTTATTTATGATTAAATCAGTAAATTCTTCAAAAAATGATTTTATTCTATCATATTTATTTTGTTGATGGAAATGTTCAGCAATAGTAAAGTGTATATTCACATCTTTTCCATGTCCATATATACCTGTCTCAAAGCCGTATTTATCAATCAAACTTCTTATATCAATTAGTCCACTTTCTAAGTCTTCAAGTCTAATAGCTATATCTTCAATCAAAATACCTGTATTCTTTTCTCTTGAGCCACCAATAGAAGTTAGTAAACCCTTACGAATTGACCATAATTCAATTTGTTCAGATTGTTTGTAAGTATTTAATTTAAAGCTACTTTCCAGACTATTGAAGATTGATAAAATTCTTTGTTCATTTTCTAACAACTCCTCATTTGTTTGAAATGCAAATTCTACCAATAAAGCATATTTATTATCAATACTACTATTATAATATTTTCTTAGTTTACTCTCTACAGATTTTAAGCTATAAGAATCCATAAACTCTATTACATCTGCATCTTGCTCAATTAATAATTTTATAGCTTCTACTATTAACTTCAATTCATCAAATATTATAAATAAAGTTACTTTATTGCTTTTTAGTTCTACTGTATTAAAAATTGCACTGTTTATAAAGCCAAGTGTTCCTTCAGAGCCAACAAATAAGTGGCTTAGAATATCTATAGGTGTATCATAATCTAAGAATGAATTTAAGGAATATCCAATTGTGTTTTTAAGTTTATATTTTTCAACTATTTTTGCTCTTAATTTAGAGCTATTTTCCAGTTTATATTTAATATCTAATATTTTGTTAAATATATTAGGGTTCTCTGTTTTTAGTTTACTATTTGATTGATTATCAGCACTATTATAAGTATTCCCACAAGCAAGAGTGAACTCCATTGAACTTAGCGTATTATAAGGATTATGCTTTATCCCACTTGAAAGTCCACTTGAATTATTTGCTAAAATACCGCCAATAGTTGCATAATTTATTGAGGCAGGGTCAGGACCGAATTTTCTACCATATTTCTTTAACTTATTATTTAAACTCCCACCCAATACAGATGGCTCTACCTTGACTTTTTTTCCTTCATCAATAATCAATATCTCTTTAAATGAGTTCCTTAAATCACACAATATTGAGTTAGTAATAGACTGACCAGATAAAGAAGTACCTCCACCTCTGAAAGTAATACTTTTTTGATTATCCTTTGCATATTTTATAAGTTCATTAATATCAAGATTAGAATCTACTTTAGCAACTAACTCAGGGATATATTCATAGATTGAAGCATCTCTTGAGTTTGCCAATCGGTACAATAATTCATCTGTTAGCTTGAGCACTTTACTTAACTTCCTCGTTAGTTATTTCCCAAGCTCTTGCCACAGCGGCATCAATTACTCTTTTGATATTCTTTATATTAATTATCGCAACAAGCCCAGATGCTTTTAATTCATCATAAACATTATCTTGAACACCTGAAAGAATGAGCTTTATCCCATGCTTTGAAAGGTAATTATATAATTCTCTTATCGCATTGACTCCGCTCTCATCAATATAAGGCACAAATCTCATTCTAAGAATTAATATCTTTACATCTCTATCTACTACAGCTAATTCTTCTTTGAACTTGAAAACAGCCGCAAAGAAAAGAGGACCTTCTAATTCAAATACATCTACATTAGGTGGTAAAGTGAATTTTGTAATTGCATTAGGGTCATCTTGTGGACTTAAATCTTGAGTTCTTACATATTCATCAGTCTGAGATTTTACATTAGATATTTTCGCCATTTTATTCATGAATAAAAATGCGGAGAGTAACATTCCAAGTTGAATAGCGACTGTCAAATCTACTATTACTGTAAGTATAAAGGTAAGTAAAAGTATAAATCTATCATCTCTTGGTCCGTTTAGTATGGCTCTGAATGACTTATGCTCACTCATATTGTATGATACAACAACTAAAATTCCTGCAAGACAAGCAAGGGGGATTAGTTTGGCATATCCACCAAATAAATACATTATCAGCAATAAAGTTACTGCATGTATCATACCAGCTATAGGTGTCTTTGCACCATTCTTTACATTTGTAGCAGTTCTTGCTATTGCACCGGTAGCGGGTATCCCACCAAATATTGAGGAGAACATATTTGCTACACCTTGAGCTATTAGCTCTGTATTTGGCTTATGTCTTGTACCAATCATTCCGTCAGCTACTACTGCCGAAAGTAAAGATTCTATCCCTGCTAAAAGGGCTATTGTAAAGGCAGGTGAAATTAGTTTCTGTATAGTATGAAAGTCCAAATTAGGTAGCATTGGCATCGGCAGACTATTGGGAATCTCACCAAACTTACTTGCAATTGTTTCAACGGGCATATTAAATATGTTCGCAATAATAGTAATTAATATAATTGCAACGAACGATGCCGGTACTTTACTAAATACTCTAGGTAGATACACTAATATCAATATAGTAGATGCAGCTATTCCAAAG
>VYMC01000243.1_pt1 | contig 14867 bp, 8 predicted proteins | sample 5115301 | NCBI WGS metagenome assembly VYMC01 (sample SAMN12291802, study PRJNA351875) | freshwater metagenome | isolation source: freshwater lake | place: USA: Michigan, Wintergreen Lake | collected 2013-08-08 | reverse complement strand
GTTAATTAGAACTTAACTTTACATTTATTCTGTAATTAGCAAATCTGATTAATAGGATGTAGAAACTTTCACAAAAAGTATAAATAATAACTGAAGGGATGTATAAACCTTATCTAAATATGTATAATTACAGTACCATAATGTATAAAAAACAGTTGAAATTGAGGTTATTCTCATCAATAAAAGCATCAATTAACGAATTGAATAGTTAAATCAGACAGATAATTGCAAATTTCAGACACATATTAGCATTTTTTTTACACTTTGGTACTACCTAAGAGCATTTTTTTTACACTTGTTACACACTTTTTTTACACTTCTTTTACAAAAAGGTATATAAAACAATGCTAAATAACAGAATCTATATAGAAGATTTTCTGAAAAAAGGTAAATGGACTAGGAAGTCAAGAATTGAATATACAGAGTTAATTCTTTCAAATGAGAATTACTTTAAAGCTTACAATGGAGATGAACTAGATAATTATGATTTTTTAAGACCTTTATTAAAACTAATGCAAAAGAACAGTTTGACATCTAAGTATATATCCAAGAAATTAAATGTGTGCAGATTTACATATTATTCAATCAAAGATAATAAACGGAAGCTAAAACGTAAAGAGAAGGATATACTTTTCAATATGACATTAGAATCTGAGTTTGATTTAACTGCTCTCAATTTTTATAAAGAGAGAGCAAGAACAATTGACTCAGATATCAAAGCAGTGAATAGAAAATTACATCTTTTGTATCAAAATATACTAAATCTTAAACACACAATTAATAACTATAATTCAATAGGTATTGATGTCAAATCTTTTAATGTTAAGTTAACAGAGGAAAATAGGAATCGGATGGTGCTAGAAGATAGTATGAATGAACTTACAAAAGAGCTAAGAAATATAAATGAAATACAGCATTATTACAAAAGTAAAATTGATAGAATGAATGAAAAAGGAATTTGGATTTATTAAAATTATTTTTTTCTATTTCATGTAACAAACATATAACATATGTTTTGAATACTAATTATACTAATCATGCTATCTTAGAGTATATAAAGCACTTAATCCAATAAATTAATTATTTAATTCTGTAACATCAAAAAATAACAATCCTTAAAATTCACTAAAAATTAATTTTTGTGTTTGTAATAAAATTAGTTATGTTACAAATAAGTATTTTACTTTCACTTATAAGGAGTTTTCAAAATGAAAAACCTACTAATTGCCTTAGGGCTTTTTATATTTACCTACTATAGCTATGCTGATTACCCCTGGAGCATCTCAGAAGCATGGAGGGTACAAGTTCAATGGGGCTCAAACGACATTTCTGTTTTTAGAAGCTACTTAAAAATGTCTCCAGATGGAAAAGAACTAATACATTTTAAACCTACTGATTCAACCGTTGTTTTTTATGATGCTTTAGATGGCAAGAAATTAAGAACTGTAAAAACAAAAGATAAAGTATATGGAGCAATATTTACTAAAGATGGTAAAAAAGTATTATATAGGAAAAGAAATGGTATGATTGAAATAGCAAGTTACCCAGAATTTGAAGTAGAGAAAACATTATATTCTGCTAATGGAGATGAATTTATATACTATGAAGAATCACAAAGAGCAGTTTTAAATGGATATATAACTTCTGTGATTGATATAGAAAAAGATGTTGTGTTAGAACAGATAAAAATTAATGAGAATTATTTTGATAGTCCAGTTTACTCAATTTCAACCAACAAAGTTGCCTATATAACAACTTCAAATATCAATACTCAAAGTGAAGCATGTTATGTAAATGTAGTAGATGAAAACGGAAAGTTAGAATTTCAATATGCACTACGTTGCGGAGGTGCAATACTACAAGATAGAGTAAGAAAAATAGCGGTCAGCAATAATGGGAACTTATTAGTATTTCACGGTAAAGATTTACATCTATATATTTATGACTTCCGTACAGGGGAACTTAGAAAAAGTGGTAATGTAAGTGGACAAATAGAAGTTATGGACTTTACAGCAGATGATAAACAAATATATATGGGAAATAGTATTTACGGAATTAGTAGAATTAATGTTGAAACTTTGCAATTGGAGTCAATGACGGGTGGTGGTAGTGCACATCATCTTTGCTTTAATTCTGATACAACAGCTATGTATGATATAATTGATGATGCAGAAATTTTTAAATATAACATCAAACGAGCAACAAGTGTGCAAGAAGAAATCGAACTAAAATTAGTAAAAAATTACACTCAAGCAGATGGCATCTTAAACATAGAGCTTAATGATTATAGCCAAATAAGAGCAATAACAATAAGCAATATGCAAGGAAAGGTACTTACTTCTTTAAATACATTTACATCTAACACAACACAAATTGACCTATTATCCTTTCCAAAGGGAACTTACTTCATAACTATACTTACGATTGATAATCACAAAGAAATAATAAAAATTAACATTTAATAAGGGTTAAATCAATGAAAATAAATAATTTACTAGTACTAATAATAGTACTAGCAGTTACAGCTTTGTCTCAAAATAGAGTTACACCTAATGTATTATCAGGTTTCAATTTTAGTCAAAGTAGTATAGATAGAAACTTTAATTCAAATACTTTTGTAATAGGGTGGAATTGGGGTAGTAAGAATAGAAGTATTGATGAATCACTAAACATTAATACTCATCATCATAGTTTTCAAGATTTTGAAAATATTGCAAACTGGAGAGAATATTCAACTTCAGTACCTGTTTATCAAAATAATAGTGCCTCTTATACAAATGGTTTAAGAAGTAATGCTGTTATTCCATTCCGATATGGAGGTAGAAAAAAAGAAGAAGAATTTAGTGGTTTAGGACTTTATTTAGAACCAGCTTTAACAGTTGATTCGACTCACAACTTTATTCCAAATTCTGAAGCGGATGAAGGAGCAGTCTTTGGATATTTAAATAAATCATTGGGTAGCAATACTACAATTACAGATGGCTCAAATACTTACGGTTGTTTCAGATTAAGTGCAATTAGTTTGACAGGAAGCTCAGCAACTGTATTAAATAATGCTTGGCGAGGAGATGTGCTTAGATATTTGAATCATTCTACTTTAATTGCTTCCCAAACTTGGTCTAGCACATATTTCTTATCTATTAATTTAAGAAGCACAAATACTTTTGATAATACAGTTCCTGATGATACACCAATTATACGTTTAAGAATGCCATATAAATCAAGACGAACTGTAGAATGGGATAGATATTCAGATAGAAATGGTTATATAAAATTTAGACACTTCCCAAGATATACAAGTAACCTCGCTGAGGGCATATTTGAAATTTATGGCTCAAATACATTTGGTTCGAGTACATTATCTGATTATAGAGGCACTTCAAGAACAACTTCCGACCAAATAAGTAATAGCTCTATTTTTGAAATAACTAAAGGTATGCTAATGAGAGCTAACTCATCTTCAATTAATGATTTTATTACCCTATCAGCTGAATTCAAATGTAGTGATGAAAGAAACTTAAGTAATTCATTCTCTTCAAGTACATATAACACATGTGGTATTAGCACTGGTTCTACTTTCGGTTATGAACATATTCATAATCCATTCTTTGTAAATGAAGGTGTAAGTAGAGAAAATCCTAATGGAGCTGTAAATAATCAATTTGTGTTAGACGAGTATTACTTAATACACAAAATAGATGTGGAGGTGGAATATTTAGGAGGTATAGATGTAGACTTGAATTGGATAAGAATTGAGACACCAAATTTACAAAAAATCATGAGGGGTGGTTATGATGATTATATGTTAGCAGGACTAAATGAGGTATTCGATGGTTATTATAATAATTCTACATTGAATCCTGAAGGACATAAGTTATATAGATTTTATTCGTTCGATGAAGTTACTGGCTCAGAATATGAACCATTTAGATATTGTAATAGCATTTTAGATAAGTTATTAAGTACAGAAACATTTATTAAAAACGGTTCACACATAGGTGAAGATAATTATTTACCTCATTTATATTATGCAACTAGAACTAATGAACTTTATAATGGTTCAACACATGGGGTTTCGAATTCACCTGCCCCATATATAAAAAATACTGATGCAAATAAAAGAACTTTAACTGCTACCGCTCCTTATGTTGAAATTATTGGTAAACACGAGAACACAGTTAGATGTCTAGGAAATCCTCAAGGTTATACTAGTAAGTTAGGTTATTTATATAATTACAGATTATCAAACAATCCAAGTTCAACATTCTTATATACTGGTCATAACCTATCAATAGATTATATGACAGGTTCAGCATCAAGGTCATACTCATTATATGAAACTTTTGCAAGTCAAGATTTTGCATATTGCATTAATAACACTAATGAGTGGGAGACACCTTTTTCATTGAATCCATTTAGAAGAACCCATAATGATTTTATAAGTCATAAAAGGACTGAGTTGCCAGGTGTACAGCAGAATATTGAACATTGGTTACTTAGCAATATGTACAAGAACCCTAAGATGTATTATGATTATAAAATTCAATCTAATGTTTGGTTAACACCTTATCAAGATTTGGCAACTTTAACTCGTGATGTTGGCTATAATGAGGTATTGCCAGCTTCAGATTTGTATTTAAGAATGGGACGTGTTAAAACAGCGGAAGAAATTAGATATGGTATTGATTCTGATTTAATTAAAGGTGTAAAAGGTCTTTATTTTTGGTTTAAACATAGTAATACTTTTGTCCACAATTATACTTCTGGTTCTTCAACTTTAACGACCCCATATATATTCCCTGAAACTTTAGCACTTTTCAGAAATGAGGGAAGTGGAGCAATAAACATAACTTCACCAGATGATTTATATTCAGATAATCTAGGAGGTGATTTTATAATGACTCAAAATGACCCGAACTATTTACATACTTACTTTTCAAGTCACACTATAAGTGGAAGTTCAAATTCCTACAATTTTGAGAAATTAGGAATAAAACCAACTAGGGTATATACAGGGATAAAATCTTTACGTACTGAACTATATAAGAAATTGAGTTGGATTAAAGCTTGTGAACCTGACATAATGAAATTTGATTTAATGGCATATAAGAATAAGGGTTTTGTAAGCTTTTCAAACAGTAGGTCTTCTTCTTTTACAGACTTGGGTTTAAATTTTACAAATTACTTTGATACTTCTAACATAAAAACTAGACCTATTGGAAGGTATATGAATTCACATACAGTATCACCTGGAATTTGGGTAACAGTACCTGATTATGAGCAATCTAAAACTGTAACGGTTTTTGACAATTATGAAATTTCCTCTAATAGTATAACAACTGTTACAGGTATTGACTCTGCATTTTATGAAGTCTCACTATTAAAACATCAAGATAAGTCGTTAGAAGATGAGATATATTTAGGAGTAGTAAATAGAAGAACCGACCCATTATTAGATTTTACTGAAGTCTATATTAATGGTAGCAATACAATAACAGATACTGACTTTAAATTTTATTCATCAGCAGAATTTGATGAAAAAGTAAGAAGTAATACTTTTACTCATAGTTATAATACTTCAAGTTCTATAAGTGGAACAATTACATTTTGGGATAATGGACAAAGTATGAGTTATACGTCCCCTTATCCTCAAGAAATGTGGAAGAAGTTATGGTGGAAGCGACTTGGAGCAAGGGAGATAAGAATACCTGTAAATTTGAATAATATAAAATCATTAAGTGGCGGTGGCTTTGCAAATGAAGCAAAAACAACAGTAAAGGTAACAGAACTTGGAGTAGGAACAAGTATGGAAAACGAATGGTGGTGGAGCAAGGATTTAAGACATAATGTAGATACTTTGGTAGGTAATTCTAGCTCAAGTAATACTTGCTCAATAGTAGTACGCTTACTTCCAGGTGAAGGAAAAATCTTAAAGATTAGGATATTAAGAGATGAATCTAATATAGTTGGAAGCTTAGAGCATATAAATCAAAGAAAGCTAATTGCCTTTAACTCTTCTAATACTTTAACTATGAGGGATGAATCAGTACCTAATTCAGTAAGGTATCATTTAGTTTACACTAAACTTATGCCTAAAAATAGTACTACTTTGAGTACAGTAATGTATAAGAGAAGTCATCCAATGGATAGGAATGTAAATGATGATAGCCAAGTAATTAACTGGGAAGAAGATGAGCACATATTATCACATGATTTTAGAGATTTAGTTGACCCAACTTTAGGTTGTGGAAATACTTTAACAAGTACTTTTACAACTAACGCAAATTGTGGTTACCCAACGCTTGTTGTTAGGGTAGATTCAACTTTAAGTCCACCAAAACCTAAATTATATGTAGTTTATAGTTGTGCTGGTTATAATGAACCCACAAATGCAATTGGAGTATGTTTAAGAGTAGTTGAAAATGTACTATATGCAAATGAAAATATTGGAGCTCAGGATTTAAGTGGTAACACATTAGCGTATGTACCTTCACCGAACCACAATGACATAAAGAATTATGGGCATTTAGGAATTAATGCGAGTTATTTAGGTAATTTTTACTCTTGGAATTCGGAAGATGGTATTCACGTTGCATTTAAGAAACCAAATCAACTATGTTTTCAGAATACAATGTTAATTCCAAATTATACTTCAACGACTTATTCTTCCACTTTCTCTCAACCTAATTTAAACTCTTATTCTAGAATAAATTATTTAGAAAGTGATGCTGGATTAGCATGGAAAGAAAAAAATTCAGCTACATTAAATCATATTCTATATACAAGAGTATGGTATAAAGATGGAGTTGGACTTTATAGTCAATTAGCACCTAGTGGAAATACATGTTGGGGAGCAATGCATGAAACATTTGGTTATTATCAAGGTAACTCTAATATTCTCTTTACAATGAGGCATGATTACCAACCTGATAGACAATATCCAATAGTTTACAGAAACATTGCTACAATACCATTAAGTAATACTATTTCATACAGTGGAGCTCATAGGAGTAGAAAATCAGATTTTATAGTTTGGGAAGGAAAGGATTGGGATAACAATAAGAGTATATATCATGGTATTATAGATAATTATGATAACTTTAGTGTACCAGGTATTTATGATTTACCAGGCTGTATTCAACCAATGTATTCAGCTAATATTAGAGACTTGAATCATAACATAGTTAATCCAAGCTTTGCTCAAGGTAAATTGAGACCAGTTATAACAGGTACAAGTACATCTTATACTGACTTATACAATATTAATGAGTTTGATAACCGAATAGCTGATTTGAATTTTGTAGAAGAAGGCTCTAATAATCTTTGGCATATTCCAAATGGAATTCATTCATTATGGTCAGGTTGGAATTATTTATTGGGCAATTATGAGGATTTCCCATTATCTATGCAAGTAAATGCTGTAAGTTCTGGTACAATTACATTACCTAAGTTAGCCGCTCAACCAATTTTGATTTCAGATAAAGAATGGAACTACAATAGAAGGGTTTATAGTACACCTAGTGGGACTTTATCTCCAGTATTTAATTCAATTCATTCTAATAATGAGTTTTTCTTTAAAGACAAATCAACTAATGATAAAAATGGTTTTATAGGATTTACTGGTTTTTATGATGGTGTAAATAGAACAATGTTTTCATCTTTTGTAATTGAAAGAAATGGACAAGTGCAACCTATAAAACTTATTGCATTTGAAGAAATTGAAAAAGGTACAAAACTAAGAGACACTATTGTATCTGAATGGTTTGATGTAAATGGCGATAATGAATTACATTTTATCTTACAGAATAATACTTTACTAAAGAATAAAGTAAAACTTCAAAGAGAAAATGACAATAGAATGATTGAATTACCAAAATTAATATCAGAAAGGAATATACTTAAACAAGGTAGTATTCTAAAGACTAAATCAAGGCAAAGAGTTAGACTAGTATTTACTGATAGTAGAAGCACTAACTTTACACAAGAACTTGTATTGGGTAATTTTAATCAACAAGGTTATGGTAAAACAAACTTAAATACTGTACTAAATAGTATAATTGACTTGGATAAAGACTTTTCTCAAGAAATTAGTAATAATGGATTTAACTTAATTATTAGTCCAAATCCTACAAGTTCTATTGTAAGAGTATTTGCTGAATTACCAAATAATGTAAACAAAAACAATATAACAGTTAAGTATGTATTTACTGACTTTATAGGAAGAATAATTGGAACTAAGGAATCAAGAGGAAACGAATTAGTAGAATTTGACTTAGAAAACTATGAAACTGGAAGCTACTTAATAAAAGCTGAATATCTTAATTCAATTACAAATGAATTAATAGATATTCAAATACAACAAGTAAAGTTAATCAAATAACAAATATGCCCCTGAAGAAATTCAGGGGTTTTTTTTATCAAAAAAGGAGACAACAATGTCAAACCACCCAATTGTAAGATTTTCAAGTGATTATAGAGATTTACTTGAACTTGTAAATGATTATGAATGTAATTATTTTGGTACTCAAATAAAAGTACCAAGAACATTCTGTTTTGATGGAGCAAGTATACCTTCAGTAGCTTGGCAAATTGTGGGAACACCTTTTCAGCCACGATTTATAAGAGCTTCTTTGGTACATGATTGGTTATATTATGTACATTTGCCTAATGTAAACCAAGAAATAGCAGATAATATCTTTTATCACATGCTTGTTGAAGATGGAGTTAGTAGATTTAATGCAGGAACTATGTTTAATGCAGTTAGAACAGCTGGTTCATTTTTTTGGGATAATGATGATGAAGATATTGCTTACTTAAATAGATTAATTAACAATCTAGCTAAATTAAATTTAAATCCAAATGACTACGGACTTTAGTCAATACATTTAGTTTACAAATAAATAAATTTAATATGATTCAATCAATTGGTTTAAAGAATGTAGCAACTTACGACAATGTAAATGGAGTACAAATTAATGGACTTAATAAAGTTAACTTCATTTATGGTGCTAATGGTACTGGTAAGACAACGATTTCTAATTACTTACAAAATCAATTAGAGCAAAAATACAAGAACTGTTACCTTCATTGGCAAAACAATTTGTCAATGAAGGTATTAGTTTATAATAAAGAATTTCGAGAAAATAACTTTGGAAAAGGTAAAATAAAAGGTGTGTTTACTATTGGTCAAGCTACTAAAAAAGAAATTGAGGTAATAGAGAAAAAATTAGAAGAACTAGAAATAATAAAAACAAATAAAACGAATAAAAGTAAAACTCTTGAAGTTCTAAATCAAAATATAGAAGACTTAGATAAAGAGTTTAAAGAAAGTTGTTGGAGGAAGATTTATAAACACTATGAAAAAGAATTTAAAGATGCTTTTGTAGGTTCAATGAATTCTAAAGATTTATTTAAAAATAGATTATTACAAGAGTTCTCCTACAATACTTTAACTTTAAAACCTTTAGATGAAATAAAAGAAAAGGCAAAAACCATATTTGGTGAAGTACCTCAAAATATGACATTCATTAACACAATCAATTATGACAGACTACTTGAAGTAGAATCAGAATCTGTTTGGAAGAAATCAATTGTAGGTAAAGCAAATGTGGATATTGGTAAACTTATTCAGAAATTAAATATCAATGATTGGGTAAATCAAGGAAGAAACTACATACAAGTGGGTGAAGAAACATGTCCTTTTTGTCAACAACCTACCATTAAAGATGATTTTAAAAATCAAATAGAAAATTGGTTTGATGAAACTTACTTAATTAATATTAATTTAGTAAATGAATTAAACCAAGAATATTATTCATTAACCTTAAATCTTATCAATGAACTTAGTAATATTGAAAATATCCAAAAAAGTCTCAAAGATACAAAGCTAAATATTGATAAATTTTCAGTATTCCTTAAAACTCTATTTAGTCAGATTAATACTAATAATGAATATTTAAACAACAAAATCAAAGAACCAAGCAGAAGCATAGAGTTAATTTCTTTAAAAGAACAATTAGATTTAATTTCAGACTTGATTTTTTTAGCAAATGAAGAAATCAGGAAGCATAATAATTTAGTTGAAAACTTTAATGTTGAAAAAACTGAACTAATTAAATCAGTATGGAAATTCATTATAGAAGAATCAAGATTAGATATTCAGAATTACTTGGAAAAAAAAGATGGGTTAGAAAAAGGGGTTACATCATTAAATGACAAATTAAAAGAAAAAACAGTTCATTTTAATGAGTTAAATAATGAAATTAAGAATCTCAATAAGAATGTAACAAGTATTCAGCCAACAGTAGATGAAATTAATAGGCTTCTAAAGTCATATGGTTATTTGAACTTTGAAATTGTTCCAACCGAAGAAAAAGGTTTTTATAAAATAATTCGAGAAGGAGGTGAATTTGCAGAAACAACTTTAAGTGAGGGAGAAATCACATTTATCACATTATTGTATTTTCTCCAATTAGCAAAAGGTGGGGAAACTGAAGATTCTGTAAACCAAGATAGAATCTTAGTAATTGATGACCCAATTTCAAGTTTAGATAGTAACGTATTATTCATAGTAAGTACCTTGATTAAAGAAATAATTAAAAATGTAAAATCTAATACTGGTTCTATCAAACAAATAATTTTATTAACACATAATGTATATTTCCATAAGGAAGTTACTTATGAGGGAAATAGAATAAAAGGAGAAAAACATCAATTTTGGATTTTACGCAAAAACAATAAAGTTTCATCTATTCAATTCTATGGTGAAAATAACCCAATCAAGTCCTCTTATGAATTACTTTGGCGAGAAGTAAGAGAATGGGATAAAAATTCAGGTATTACAATTCAAAATGTAATAAGAAGAATACTTGAAAACTATTTTAGTATTTTAGGAAACAAATGGGATGATGTTCTAATTAATAAATTTCCAAGTCAAGCAGAAAGAGAGATTGTCAGGTCATTATTGAGTTGGGTAAATGAAGGTTCACACACTTTACCTGATGATTTATTTATTGAAGCTCCTGATAATTCTGTTACCAAGTACTTAGATGTTTTTAAGGATATTTTTATCTATACTGGAAATATAAGTCATTACAATATGATGATGGGTATTGAATAAAAAAATTGCAACAAAAGAAAGATAGTGCAATGAATTAGTTGAATTTTAACAGTTAATTATGAAACAAGAAGTTACCCAGTAAAAGTTGAATACATTAGTTCAATTACAAATGAATTAATAATTATTCAAAAATAGCAAGTAAAGTTAATCAAATAGCTTAGACAACTTAACAATTATAAACAGCGATACTTTTGTGTCGCTTTTTGTTGTTAAGTTTACTTTTGTTAATTTAAAATTTATCGAGATAATTCTTCTTAGAATAACAACGAACAAAAAAATTAAACAGCAACAACTAATTTAGAACATTTAATAATGAGATTCTTGATTCAGTAATAAAACAGTAAATGACAAATAATTTAGAATTGGAAAAAACCCTTTGGCAAGCTGCCGACAAACTTCGCAACAACATGGATGCTGCGGAATACAAGCATGTAGTTCTTGGACTAATTTTCCTAAAATATATTTCAGATGCTTTTGACGAACTTTTTGAACAATTGAAAGCTACTGAAGTAGAAACAGGTGCTGACCCCGAAGACAAAGACGAATACACAGCTGAACGAGTTTTTTATGTACCACCACAGGCACGTTGGAAATGGTTACAAGGAAGAGCAAAACTACCTACTATTGGAAAAGACATTGACGATGCTATGGATGCCATTGAAAAAGACAATGCTTCATTAAAAGGCGTTTTACCCAAAGACTATGCAAGACCAGCATTAGATAAACAAAGACTTGGTGAACTTATAGATTTAATCGGCTCTATTACTTTAAGTAAGGGCAAAGATGGAAAAGGAAAAGATGTTTTAGGTTTTGTATTTGAATACTTTTTAGGACAGTTCGCAGATGCAGAAGGTAAAAAGGGAGGGCAGTTTTACACTCCACAAAGTATTGTTAAAATATTAGTGGATATGCTTGCCCCCGAACCCGAAAAACGTGTTTATGACGGTTGTTGTGGTAGTGGTGGTATGTTTGTTCAGAGTGAAAGATTTATTGAAATGCATGAACACCGAAAAGGTAAAATTTCAATCTTTGGGCAAGAAAGTAATCCTACAACTTACAAATTAGCCAAAATGAATTTGGCTATTCGTGGTATTGATGCCAAAATAGAGTTGGGCGATTCTTTGATGAACGACAAATTCCCTGAATTGAAAGTGGATTATGTAATTGCCAATCCACCTTTTAATATTAGCGATTACAATATTAACAAAGCTGAAACTCATAAGTGGAAATATGGTATTCCTCCAACAGGAAACGCCAACTACGCTTGGTTGCAATTGTTCATTAGCAAATTGGCACCTTATGGAACGGCAGGTGTTGTGTTGGCAAATGGTAGTATGAGTTCTGAAATTGCAACTGAAGGACAAATCAGAAAAGAATTGATTGAAAACGACTTAGTGGATTGTATGGTTTCATTGCCTTCACAGTTGTTTTATAATACACAAATACCAGCTTGTTTGTGGTTTTTGGCTAGAGACAAAGAAGGTAATTCTAAACTAAGAAACCGCAAGAATGAAATTCTTTTTATAGATGCCCGAGAATTAGGCACAATGATAAGCCGAAAGCAAAAAGAACTAAGCGATAAAGATATTGCCAAAATTTCGGATACATACCACAATTGGAGAAGTAATGCTGATTTTGAAGCCAAGTACAAAGACATAGCAGGGTTTTGTAAATCTGCGAACATACAAGATGTACGCAAAAACAATTACATTTTAACACCAGGCAGATACATAGACTTTAAAGAAGTAGCTGAAGATGGAATTGCATTTGATGAAAAAATGAAAACACTTACAGCCACACTTTCTGTACAATTGCAAAAAGCAAATGAGTTAGACGAAGCTATAATTAATAATCTTAAGAAAATAGGATATGATGTATTACAAAACACTTTAATATGAAAAAAGACGAAGGTTTACCACTAGTAAAGTTTATGATGCTTTTAAGCAGTATGGCTCCGCTATTCATACTTGTTTGTATTCGAGGTATGGATGGAGTTGTTGACGAAATTTACCTTTTGATTGCCGTATTGTTGCTATTGTTAATTCCTTTTTTAGTAATAAAGTTAAGAATTCAGTTTGCCCGAAAAAGTAATGATGTTTTCTTTTTGGATGTCTCTGAAACCAAGAATAATAAGGAATACTTGTTTACATACCTTTTTACTGTTTTACTTCCTCTTTACAGCGTTTCAATTAATAATATGCGTGAATTTATAGCAATGGTTTTCGCTATTTGCTTTGTTATATTTGTATTATGGAATATGAATTTGCATTTTGTAAATATTCTGTTTGCTTTTCAAGGTTATAGAGTTTTTACAATTGTTAGTTTTGATTCAGCAATACTATTGACTACACGAACAAACATTCCTAAAGACGTTAAAGAGTTGAAAGTTCATAGACTTAGCAACTCAGTATTCATTGAACTAAATAAATAAAAATATGCAAATAGGAGATTACAGAGATATTGAATTTGGTATATGCACCAATATTAAAGGTGAACAAAAAGTAGTCCGAATTCCTATTGATAATTCCGTAAGACAATTTCTCTATGAGATGTACGAAGAGTTTTATAATACCTATTTTGGTATTGATGGAGAACCTCAACAATATCAAACAAGTGAAAAGTATGGAACAACAGAAAAACTCATTATTCCATTGAATAACGAACATTTACAATCACTTCTTGATTTGTATAACAAAAATGACATTGATATTACAGATGTAGAACTTGGTCAAATAGCCAATTTTATAACATACTATTTTGCCATATTCAGAAATAACAACGGCTCAAAACAAATAGCAGTTAAAAGACCTTCAGTCTTCAAAGGGCTTTTGAAAAAGAAACTCATTCGTTTTATTGATGACACACTTCAAGGTATAGGCGACAACGTATTTAAACTTGACAATGATTTTGATTTTGTAATTAATCAAGATAACGTTGAAATATTGCACCCAATAAGTTTCAATTTCATTGCAAACATTGAAGATGAAATTTTACGGTCAGCTGCTAATGCAACAAGACAATTGTCTGAAAAAATTCAATTTGTGAACTTCGATTACTTAGCTAATTTTGTTAGTCATTCAAAAACTGCTGCAAAGTTGATAGCTTCTATAAAATCCAGAGACGACTTAGAAAGTACATCACAAGAAAAATTAATCGAAAAATGTAGTCGAATTGGAGTTAATATTAAAGAAGAAAACGGAAAAATCGTACCTGTTGAAAATCACATTGTAAGGTTTTTAGAAATTCTTGATAGACGTGGTTACGATTTCGATATTACTGTCGACCAACCTGAAATATATGTTGCCTCAAGTAGAAAACGAATTAGTTAATTTTTTTTATGAGCTATAAACTAAAAACACTTATCGTTTTTGATACCAACTCTTTGCGTAGCACTGAAGCGGGTGAAGTGGCTTATAGCTTTTTTGCTTTTGGCAAACCGTTTCAGGTGATTGAGGAATTTATCATGGAGAAAAACCTGACGGATGATATTCAAATTGCTATTCCAACTTTGGTTATTGAAGAACTCAAAGACCAAAAGCAACGCCAATATAAAACCGATATTGTAAAGTTTCAGAAATTAGCTAAACGCCTTTCAGGTCTTCCACACATTCCTGAAATTACTTTACCCGATAAAGAATTTGACTGTGCCACTTATGTTGAGGGCAAAGCCCTTGCCTACATTGCCACAAAGCAGGTAAAGCTCTTAGAGATTAAAGAAGAAATTGCCAACACCGTTTTGCGTAGCATG
>VYMC01000186.1_pt1 | contig 14962 bp, 9 predicted proteins | sample 5115301 | NCBI WGS metagenome assembly VYMC01 (sample SAMN12291802, study PRJNA351875) | freshwater metagenome | isolation source: freshwater lake | place: USA: Michigan, Wintergreen Lake | collected 2013-08-08 | reverse complement strand
AGAGACTCTCATTGCAGAAAGCTCTTCACCAAGTGGATTTTCTATTGATATGAACTCATCTTTGAAAATTTTATTTATACTTTTATCAGTCTGAGAATGAGTGAACACTTGGTTGTAGCCACGAGAAATTGCAAAATCAAGAATCTCTCTTGAGATTATATTTTCAGTATACCTTTCATTTATACTGTTAGAAGTAAGCTTTATATCACTGCTTAGAGGTATATTATCATAGTGGTAATATCGTAATACTTCTTCTATTAAGTCAATAGAATGTGCAACATCATGACGATTTCTTGGGACTGTAACAGTTAGTTGCTTTTCATCTTGACTTACTATTTCAAAATGTAGATTTTCTAAAATTCTAATGATTTGCTTCTTATCTACATCAATACCTAGTATTCTTTTAACATAAGAGAGCTCTAGAGTAAGTTTTAGATTTTCAATAGGATTTGGATATTTATCAATAATTCCTTTTGCAACAGAACCATCAGCAATTTCAGCTATCAACTTAGCTGATAAATCTAAGGCAAATATAGTTTTGTCAATATCGACACCACGTTCGAACCTATATGATGCATCGGATTGAATATTGTGTTGTTTAGCAGATTTACGAATTGATTGTGGCTTGAAGAATGCAGATTCTATTACAATGTTTTTTGTAGAATTATCAATTTCAGAATTTTCTCCACCCATCACTCCTGCAATTGCTATCGATTTATCTGAGTCTTTAATCATTAGATTGTTAGATTTCAACTCTCTTTGTTTGCTATCCAAAGTTATAAACTTTTCATTTTCATTTGCATTAGCAATGATAATTTTCTTATTTGATATTTTGTCATAATCAAAAGCATGAAGTGGTTGACCGTAAGTGATTAGTACATAATTAGTTACGTCAACTACATTGTTAATTGAGCGGATACCAACTTTTTCTAAAAAGCTTTTCAACCAAGTAGGAGATTCGCCAATTTTTACATTTTCAATTACTCTTGCTGCATAACGTGGGCAATCTTCTGAGTTTAATATCTCGACTTTTAACAAATCGTTAATATTACTACCAGTTTCATTTACTTGAATTGTGGGTAATTCCAATTTGCTGTCATAATAGGCAGCTAACTCTAAAGCAACACCAAAATGGCTTAAACAACTCGCTTTATTGGGAGTTAAACCCAAATCAAGTATTACATCATTTGCATTCAAATAATCTGCTAATTTTATGTTAGTTTCTGTATTCTCAGGTAGCACCCATATACCAGAATGGTCTTCACTAAGCCCTAATTCAGCTTTGCTACAAATCATGCCATTGGATTCTATACCACGAATTTTTCTTTTCTCTAATTTGAAACCAGCACTTGGAACAATAGCTCCTTCTAGTCCAAGTACTATTTTTTGACCTGCGGCTACATTTGGAGCACCACAGACTACGATTTGCCTATTATCGCCATATTCTACTTCACATAATGAGAGTTTATCTGCATTTGGATGTTGCTCTTTATTAACTACATAAGCAGTAACAAAACCTTTATATTTTTCAGCATAATCTATTACTTCTTCTACTTCAAATCCCAACATTGTCAGAATGTTATCTAATTCCTTGATTGAAATATTAGCTGGTAAATTTTTCTTTATTTCGTTAAATTCTTGAATTTTCTGAATACTAAGCTTCATACTTAAAACTGTTTCTTAAATTATCGTTGTAATCCTTTTGTAAATATACAATTTATTGAAAAAGAAATATTCAATTACAAAATAAATTTTGATGATTTAGTAACTTCTTAAATGCTTAGTTTGTTCTTAAAATACAGAGCAAAATGAAAACAAAAAAATGAGAAATCAATTTTACTTAGCCATCGCAATTCTATCTTGTTACTACAACTTGATTTCTAAAAGTGACTACCAAGAGGGTTTTTACTATATTACATTTAAAGAAGAAGTAAATACTATTTTAGATATAAAGACATTATTAGGTAATGATTTTGAAGTAATAGAGCAGTCATTAAAACCAGTACAAACTTATAAGTACAATCAAGATTTAAGAAAAAAGTTGTTGGATGAATATATAAGATTTGCTTCTATAAAGAATGTAAACTCTTATAATTACGATACTTATGAAGAAAAATTAAAAAAATTAATAGCTGCTGAAGAACCTTTACTTAAAAGCTATAAAGTGAAATACTTAGGTGATAAAAATGTACAAAAAATCATATTTAACTATAAGAAAAATAAGCATGTTGAAAATATAGAACCAGTGCCTATTTTCCAATTACAGAGTAATAAGGATAAGATTCAATATATACCAAATGACCCTCTTATTGCAAATCAAAAAATGCTTACTACGATTAAAGCTTACCAAGCTTGGAATATTGAAGCTGGAAATTCAAATGTAGTAATTGGTGTGAGTGATGCAGGTGCTATACAGAACCATGAAGATTTAAAGGATAATATTTTTATAAATGATGACCCAATTAATGATATTGATGATGATAAAGATGGATACATTGACAATTATAATGGTTATAACTTTGCTCCAGTTGGAAAGTTGGATAATTCAAATACTAGTAATTCTGAACTACACGGTATGGAAGTTATTGGTATAGCAGGAGCTACACATAATAATGCTAAAGGAATTAGTGGAGTTGCAGGAAAATGCAAAGTTTTTCCTATTAAAGTAGTTGAAACAAACGGAAGTAGTGTTGTTTATGGTTATGAATCAATTATTTATGCAGCTGTGGTAGGACTGAAAGTACTTAATTGTAGTTGGGCTAATGTAAATGTTCCAAATTTTTCAGCTTACAGAGATTATGTATGCAAATTTGCAATCTCAAGAGATGTTGCAATCGTAGCAGCAGCGGGTAATATTCCATTTGAAAGTAAAGAAAATAGAGTTAGAAGTTATATGCCAGCATTTTATGGTAATGTGCTTGGTGTAGGAGAAGTTGACCAATCAGATTTATTAACTGATAATAGTGCTTTAGGGCAACATTGTAAAATCTTAGCACCTGGAATTGATAATATGTCACTTACATCAAATAGTTATAGAAAACTAAGTAATGGAACATCTTATTCATCTCCAGTTGTAGCAGGAGCTTTAGGAATAGTAAGAGCTAAATACCCATCATTAAATGCTGAGCAATCTATTGCATTCATAAGACAATGCACAGATGATATATCGGCTTTAAATACAGAATTGGATTCTGAAACATTATCAATATTACCTGGAAGACTAAACTTACTAAAAGCTGTAACTATTGACCCTATGACAATTGCAGGTTTAAAATTTGTAGAGTTAATAAGATATAAAAAAGGGACTAAGGAACAAATAGATTTCTCATCTTTGAATACTGAATTTGATTTATACATCAGAGTTAAAAATTTGTTATCACCAATGAAACTGAATTATTCTTTAAAAGCTGTATATGGAAATAAATTAAATGATTCATCCGATTTAGAGTTTGTTACACTAAGTAACGAAGCTTATGAAATACAAACTAACAATAATAATGAACTAGAAATAGGACCTTTCAGTGTGAAATTAAATAGATATACTAATAAGAAAATACTTTTGAAGCTACAAATAAATGATGGACAAGAGTATAAAGATGAATTAATTTTTGATTTTTACTCTTCACCTGAAATGATAGATTACAACCATGATAAAATTTTGTATTCTTTGGGAAGAAATGGAACAATTGGATATAACTTTAATAGTACGAACATGCAAGGGCGTGGTTTTTATCTAAGAGAAGAACAAGACGGGCTATTTAAAGGTGGCTTAATAGCTACTGATGGAGTAAATGTAGTATCTGCTAATGAGGGAAAGAACTTAAATTTTTCAGATTTAATTTATAACGATTCTATTTCCGACTTATCTAAAAAGCAATTTACAATGGATACTAAGATAAGTGAAAATGATTTAAGAATTACTTTATTAAACAACTTCAAATTTGAGAGAAATGCTGCATTACTCAACTTAGAAATAGAAAATAAGTCACCCAAAGATATTCCAATGTTTGCATTTGGTACTTTCATTGATTGGGATGCAGGTAGTGATGATAATGGGTATACTAAAAATCTTGGTACTACAATTGATAAAGTTATTTCTAATGATAAAATAGGTGGAAGTTTTATTTATAGAGAAGGACAAAGACCTCACTTTGCAACAGCTGTTTTTTCAGTTAATGAAGAAAATGAACCAGCAAGTGCAATATTTCTATCTCCAAGCAATTTAGGTAGAGCAAACACAATAAAATATTTAATGGGTGGAGTTCAGAACACTGTATCATTAGCAAGTGATATTGCTACTGTATCAGGAGTTAAATTTAAGAATGGAATTCTTGCAAATCAAAAAGTAAATTGTGTTGTATGTATTACTGCTGGAGAAAATATAGAAGAAACAAAAATGAATATTGAAAACTGTATCAAAACTTATACTTCAATATTGCAAAATGAAGTTTACACTTACTTAGAAAATTCAGAATTGATAACTATAAGTTCTAATTCTCATTTAGAAATTGAATTAATTGGTTTAACAGGTCATATTTTCCAAAGATATAGCAGTAAATATTTAGATATAGAAAAAGCTAGCTTAGAAAGTGGATTCTATCTACTAAAAATAAACCATAATGGCTATATTAGTACTAAAAAAATTGTTGTAGTAAGATAAAGTGGCTAAAGCTGGAAGATACAAATGAAAAAGAAGTAAGTTTAAAGGGAAATTTACTTTTCCCGTTATCCATAGTAATACTTATAGTAGTTCTACTGAAGTTATTCTTTATAGATTTTTATATTGTCGAATCAAATTCAATGGAACCTACTCTGAAAGAAGGTGATTATTTGATTATTCTAAAAAGTCAATTCTTTACACCTTCTAAGCGTGATGTTGTAGTATTTAGTTCTCCGTATGACCAAACTAAATTAGTGAAGAGAATTAAAGGTATAGCTGGAGAGAAAATGAATAAATTTGAACTATTTGGACCTATGAAAGATGATTCATTAAGTAATATTCCTAAAGAGTATTTTTTTGCTCAAGGTGATAATAGCAAAGTTAGTTTTGATAGTAGATTTTTTGGAGTTATTAATAATAAAGATATAATAGGTAAAGCGGTTTTTATTTATTGGTCAAAAGACTCGACTGGTATTAATTTTAAAAGAGCATTTTCTATAGTACATTGATTGATTTAGCTTACACTAATTGGAATAAACGTGGAATATACTTGCATATCCCTTTTTGTGAGCATATATGTAGTTATTGTGATTTCTTTGTTGATAAAAACATAAATCAAATTGATGAGTATGTCAACTTATTAATCAAGGAAATAGAAATAGATAATAAAATCAATCAAGAAATTGAGATATGTAGCTTATATTTTGGTGGTGGCACTCCTTCCTTATTAACACCAATACAGTTTGATAAGATTTTAAATTCGATAAATTCTAGATTTACAATTAGTTGTAATTGTGAGATTTCAATAGAATCAAATCCAACTTCATTAAGTCCTGATAAGCTATTGGAATATAAGAGTTTAGGAATAAATAGAATTAGTTGTGGTGTGCAGAGTTTTAATAAACATGAATTAGGTGTGTTAAAGAGAAATCACTCTCCGAAAAAGGCGATAAAAGCATTAGAGGAGATAAAAAGAGCTGGTATAGATAATGTTAATCTTGATATTATCTTCTCAATACCTGGACAAACTTTAAATACACTTAAAAAAACATTGGATATTGCTATTGGTTTAGGAACAACTCATTTTTCTGCTTATAGTTTGATTTTCGAGGAAAACACTCCACTTTACAAAAGATGGAAACAAGGGAAAATTATAAAAGTTGAAGATGAACAAGATGCTTACTTTTACGAATTTGTAATTGATTATTTGCTAGAGCATGGGTTTCAGCAGTATGAAGTTTCAAATTTTGCAAAAGATAAACAAGTTTGTCATCACAACTTACACAGTTGGAACTCTGGTGAGTATTACGCTTATGGTGTATCAAGCCATGGTTATATTGATGGAATTAGATATTCAAATCATAGAAATTTGAAATTGTATAATGATTCAATTCAAAAAAGCAAATTACCAGTTGGTAAGAGTGAGATATTATCAGAAGCTGAAAAGTTAGAAGAATTTATTTTCTTAGCTATAAGAGCAAATGGAATAGACTTAAAAGAGTTTGAAAATAGATTCAAAATTGATTTAGTTTCAAAATTAAGTAATACTATTAAGGCTTTAAATGAAAAATGTTTAATAAAAATAGAAAATGGACGATTATATTTGACTAAGCAAGGTTACAAAATTTGTGATTCAATTACTTTCAAGTTGATTGATGAATTACAAAAAAGAGATAAGCATTAAATGAGTAAGCAGACATTATCAGTATTTTTTAACATAGATAGAACTTATGTATCTATTGTAGAGCCAAAGGAAAAGGGCTTGGAGTTGCTATATATCAACTCTACTGATACCAATATTGACTTAGAAAATATAGATGATGAAATGTCTCAAATGGCAATTGAAGAGCTTACAACTCTTTTGCAAGGTTTGGACTTTGATGTTAGCAATATTACAGTTACGATTCCATCAGAGAGTGTCATAGTTTCTCAATTTCCTGGAAGACAAGGAATGAGTGAAGAAGAGATGCGAAAACTTATTGCACTTGAAATCAAACACTCATATCCGCAATTTAATCCATCTGATTTCTCTTCTAATATAGTTCCAATGGAGACTCAGATTAATGGACAATCAATGATGTTGGCTGTAATTATACCTAAACAAATAGTTTACTCTTGTTTGGAGATATTGAATGTCTTTAATCTTCCGATTGAATCTATAGAAATAAGTCAATTAAATGCACATACTGCTTTTCTATACAACTATCCTGAGTTTCAAGATAAAACTGTGGCTATTCTAGGGGTACAAGAAAACTTTGTAGATATAAGTGTAATTCAAAATTCTAAGCCGATTTTCTATGATTTGGTTTCACTACCTGATAAAAAGCAAATTGGTGAAATGTTTGAAACACAGTATAATAGACTTATAAGTGATGTAGTTAATAAAATAGATATGGCTTATTTCTTTGGTACAGGGCTTACAAGAGACATGCACATTGCAGCATGGGAAATATCTGCATTGCTTAATATTGGATTTGGTCGGCTAAATGCTTTTAGAATGTTAACTACTAACCTTGAGCCGAGAGATAGGGATTATTGCCTTAGAACACAACATATTTACCCTCCTTGTATTGGTGGAAGCTTCCCAGCTTACCACGAATCAATTAAACTATATTAATGAGAATTGTATCAGGAAAATATGGTGGCTTAAGATTTAACGAAAAGCTGCCTAAAGGTGTAAGACCTACTACTGATATGAGCAAAGAAATTATTTACAATGTAATCTCAAACTATATTGATTTTAATAACATTCATGTATTGGATTTATTTGCAGGTAGTGGTTTATTAGGCTTTGAAGCAATAAGCAGAGGTGCAAAAAAGTTAGTATCTCTTGAGAAAAATCCTAAAGTTGTAGAGTATATAAAAAATAATGTCTTAAAGCTCAATAATGAAGAAATAAAAGTAATTAAAACAGATGCTTTGAGATTTATTGCTAAACAAGAAGAAATATTTGATTTAGTCTTAGCAGACCCACCTTATGATATGAAATCAATAAACGATATAATTTATTTTCTTGAGGGTAAAGCTTTAAAGCAATATGGAATATTTGTAGCTGAATTTTCAGAAAGCGAAGTAATACTACCTTCAAGTAGATTTGAAACTTTGTTTGAAAAAAAACTTGGTGCTACTAAACTGATGATTCTGAGAAAGAACTAACTTTGTAGTATATTTATTAACTCATAAATCGCAATGCCTGTGGCTACAGATACATTTAGGGAGTGCTTCAAGCCATACATTGGAATTTCAATAGCAAAATCACAAATAGATAATGCATCATCAGAAACCCCAATTATTTCATTGCCTAAAATTAAAGCTAATGGATAACAATCAATTTTTACTTTTCTATAATCAATACTTTTATCACAAATTTCTAAAGCAGCAATGCTGTAACCCCTGCTTTTTAGCTCATTAATTGGTTCCTCTATTGAGTTAAAATACTTCCAGGGGACTGTTTTAGTGGCTCCGAGAGCAGTTTTTTCAACTTCAGTTTTATAAGGTGTAGGGCTATAACCACAAATATAAATAGCTTCAATGTTGGCTGAGTCAGCTGTTCTAAAAATCGAACCAACATTGTAATTACTTCTAATATTTTCAATAATCAATACAATTGGAAATTTCAATTGGCTTTTAGCTTCTTCCTCAGTTTTTCTTTTCTCAATAAGCTCTTGATAAATTAGTTTTCTCATTCTTAGCTTTCAAATATTAAATGAAGTAATTAGAATTAAAAATTTATTTTGTAACGTCTTCATCTTTTGTGAGTTTTTATTAAAAAAGTGCTTTTCACTTTGTTTAAAAAAGCTAAATTAGAAAAAAAGGATTAAGATTATGCGAAACAAGTACTTAAATTCGATTATATTTTTTCTACTAAGTACAATTGTTGTATTTAGTCAAGTTGATACAAGGGGTAAAGAGTTTTGGCTTACTTTTCCTCCAAATTTTCACAATCAAAGCAACAATGACTCTTTGGTACTATATTTTAGTGCTGAAAAACCAACAAGTGTTGTAATTGAATACAGAGATAGAAATTCATTTGTAAGAACACGTACAGTTAATATAATCAACCCAAACCAAGTTTATTCGTTTGGAGTTAGTGATAATGAATATGAATTAAGAGGTCAGAATTATTTAAGTAATTTAGGAAATTCGTGGGATTGTGAGAGAGTTTCTCCTATTTATTTTAAAGTTACATCAACAGAAGATATTTCTTTGTATGCTTTTTCAAGGGCTAATCTTTCCTGTGATGCAATGATGGTGCTTCCTACTAAAGGTCTAGGTAAAGACTATATAAATTTATCTTATAAAAGTGATTTTAGAGGTGAGAATAATTCAAAAACACCTTCACAATTTGTTATTCTCGCTACAGAGGATAATACGATTGTAACTATAAGACCAACTGGAGTAACTCCTAGAAATGGATTAAGAACACAAAATATTACTCTAGATGCTGGTGAGAGTTATTTGGTACAAGTATCTGTTAATGAAAATACAAGAATTGATTTAACAGGTACAATTATTGAGTCAAATAGGAATATAGCTGTATTTACAGGTCATCAAAGAGCAACTGTTCCTTCAGATTTATCTTTAGGGAATAGTTCACGTGATATGTTATTAGAGCAAATGATACCAACTCAATTTTGGGGTAGAAATGGATTTGTTACTCCATTTGTAACATTAGCTCCTTCAGAAACAGATAGAAACGGTTATGACATATATCGGGTAATTGCAGCAAATGATTCGACCGAGATATATATAAATGGAGAATTTTATCAATATCTAAATAAAGGTGGGTTCTTTGAAAATAGAGTAGAGGATGCATTATCTATTGAAGCAAGTGGACCTATATGTGTAGCAATGTATGAACAAACTTCTAATTATAGTGTATCTTCATTTGGTTCAGATAACATTGGTGACCCATTTATGCTAATTCAACCACCTAAAGAACAATTTAGTAGAATTTATAGAGTATTAAATTTACAATATATTGACAACGAAAATAACAATGCGTACACACAACAATATCTCAACATAATTGCTCCAAACACTACTTTAAGTAGTATTAGAATAGATGGAATACCGATTTCCGCAAGTTTATTTAGACCTATCCCTTCTTCAAGTTTTTCTTTTTATAACGCTAGGGTAACAGATGGGGTACATGATGTGTTAGCAAATGAGGAAATTGGGATTATTGTTTATGGATTGGGTGAAGCAAATAGCTATGGATATCTTGGAGGAATGTCTGTTAAGCAAATTGATTTTAACCCACCTCAAATTTTTACTACACAAAGAGAATGTTCTCTTGTAAATGTTTTAGCTCTTGATACAGCTAATTTAGATGATGGAATATTTAACATTACTTTAGATTCTTTAAAAAGTACTAATGTTGAATTAATCTTACCGAATTATAACAAAGGGGATAAGCAAGTTAAGTTCTCTTTAAAACTTCTTGATTCACTGAATGATGGTTTTGCAACTGTAATTGTCAAAGATTCTATAGGTTATTATAAGAAAAAACTAATTAATATTCCTGGATATACAATTACAAGTCCAAATTTGAATTCTCAAAGTATTGTTTACGACACTGTTGCTTATGGAAAGCAAATTTGTAAAGATGTTCCATTTACAAATTATGGAAAATTCTCTCAAACTATAAAAGCAATTCGTGCAACAAATTCTGATTTCTATATTTCTGGTAATGATTCTATAACTATAGCACCAGGAGAAACTCGAAACATTCGCGTTTGCTATCAAGCTAAATCAAAACTTCAACTAACTGATAGTATTAAGTTTGTTTATCTTAATGGAAGTATATGCAACGAATTTACATTACCTACTTTTAGTGTAATTAGTGATAATGATACTATTGCTCCAAAAATTACGACTATTAAAGATAAATGTAGACTTATATATTCTGCCAAATTATTTGACAATTTTGGTTTTAACACTGGAATAGATTCTATATATATAAAATCTCAAGAAAATATTATTTATGATTTAATTAATATGAGTGAAACTGGTAATATTCTTGTCGAACCTTTAGATCCTGCTAAAGATTCATATTATACCATAGTTATCAAGGACAAAGCAGGTAACGAACTTATCTATTCTGACACTATCCCTGGATATACACTTTCAATAGCTTTAGGACAAAAGGTAATAGAAAACATTTCAGTAGTTGATAAAAGCTTGAACGGGAATTTCAATTGTGATAACTTGAAAATTACAAACTATGGTACAAAGCCACAATTGCTTGATAGTGTTTACTTGAAGTATAATATTAACTTCTCTTACTCTAAAAGTTCTTTTCCACTTCTCTTAAATCCAGGTGAATCTTATGATTTAAGGGTTTGCTTTGAACCAAATTTTAATTTTGCCACAGAAGTTTATAACGATACACTTTTATTCAAATTAGGTTGTAAGAATTTTAGCTTGCCACTATACGGTATAAATGAGCCACTTATGATTAATTCTGAATCAAGATGCGGGTTAGTGCTTAAATATGCAGAAAATGCTTATGCTGGATTTGAGGATTTTACTTATTCTCCAAATCCAGTTGTTGATGAGCTTACCTTGGATATCGTTAGTAATATCAATGGTAATACAGAATTTACATTAATTGATGTATATGGCAATAAGACCTTTCTTTTATCTAAAGTGATTAAAAAAGGTGCAAATAGTTTAAAACTTGATGTAAAGAATTTCATTGCAGGTGTGTATTTTGTAGAAATGAAGAACGCACAAGGTTCTCGTTACGAAAAAATAATCATTCAGAAGTAAATGAACGCAATGCCACTTATAGTGGTAGCATTATGTATTTTCATACTTGCTTATCGCTATTATTACGCTTTCATCGTTGCTAAGATTGCATTCTTAGATGATAAACGAACTACACCCGCACATAGATTAGAAGATGGAAAAGATTATGTACCAATGAATAAATGGGTACTTTTCGGTCATCATTTTGCCGCAATAGCAGGTGCAGGACCTTTGGTCGGTCCCGTCTTAGCTGCACAGTTTGGCTATTTACCAAATTTCGTATGGATGGTTGTAGGGGCAGTTGTAGCTGGCTCGGTTCATGATTTTGTAATCTTTTTAGCATCTGTAAGACAAGATGGTAAATCTTTAGCAGAAATTGCAAAAAAAGAAATTGGTAAAGTAAGTGGCATTACAGCTTCAATTGCTACTATAATTATTGTAATAGTTGCCCTTGCAGGGTTGGGTGTGGTGGTTGTAAATGCACTTGCTGAAAGCTCTTGGGGAACATTTACAATAGCTGCCACAATTCCTATAGGTATGTTCATGGGGCTATGGATGTTCAAAATCCGCCCAGGTCATACAAAAGAAGCCACAATAGTCGGAGTAATTTTACTCACTCTTTGTGTTATTTTTGGTAAGTATATACCAGATTCAACTCTTGCCCCATTTTTCACTTTAGATCATAAATTCCTAACAGTTTCTTTAGCTATCTATGCCTTTGTAGCTTCGGTATTACCAGTTTGGCTATTACTTTCACCAAGGGATTACCTAAGCTCTATTATGAAAATAGTAGTTTGTATTTTCTTGGCTTTGGGTGTTATTATTGTAGCACCTGATTTGAAGATGCCTGCTTTTACTGAGTTCACTGCAGGTGGAGGACCAATTATACCTGGTACTATATTCCCTTATCTATTTATTACTATTGCATGTGGGGCGATTTCAGGATTTCATGCTTGTGTTAGCTCTGGTACTTCACCAAAGTTATTAAATAAGGAATCTGAAATAAAGATGATAACTATGGGAAGTATGCTAGCAGAAGGTATGATTAGCATACTTGCATTAATAGCGGCTTGTAGTTTGAATCCCTTGGATTACTTCCAAATAAATGTACATCCTGATAGATTCGCTTTAATACAAAATCAACTTTATGCTATGGGCTTTACCGAAACTAACCTTACTCAGCTAAGTAAGGAGGTAGGTGAGCAACTTGCCGGTAGAAGTGGAGGTGGAGTTTCTCTTGCTGTGGGTATGGCTCAGATTTTTTCAAGTATTCCAGGATTTTCAGGATTAATGTCTTATTGGTACCATTTTGTAATAATGTTTGAAGCACTGTTTATACTTACTACATTAGATGCAGGCACAAGGATTGCGAGATTTATCCTTCAAGATGCGTTAGGGCATATTTACAAGCCATTGGGTCGTACTGATTGGTTACCAAGTACATTACTAACAAGTGGAATAATAGTACTGGCCTGGGGCTTTTTTATTTATACAGGTAATGTTAGCACTATATGGCCCATGTTTGGGGTCGCTAATCAATTACTTGCTACATTTGCATTAGTAGTTGCTACTACATGGATAATAAATAGAGGACGTTATAAATACATGTGGATTACTGTAATACCTATGCTTTTTTTAGGTATTACAACTATTACAGCTGGAATACTAAATATTAAGAATATCTATCTACCTATGATGAATACAAATGGTAAGTTTACAATTGGTTTGATTAATCTTGGACTAACATCTGTAATAATTTTGGCCGTGGTTATTATTTTTGTTGATGCTTTGCCGAAATGGTATTCTTCAATTAAATCAAAAGTTTTCAAATATGAAAATGAATTAGTTATCAAAGAAGTTAATTGAACTATAATTCAAATATCACTACTACGTCAGAAAAAATTGAATGAATAAAAAAAAAGAAAATATTATCAATATTGAAAGACCTCTTACTCTTCGAGAGCAAGAAGTTCTTAGTACGTTAATTGAGCAATATATACTTAAAGCAATTCCTGTTGGCTCAGGAATTATATCAAAACTTTTAGAGAAGAAGTTGGGACTTAGTCCTGCAACAATTCGCAATGTAATGAGTGAATTAGAAGAGTTAAATTATATTTATCATCCACATACTTCCTCGGGCAGAATACCTACAGATAAAGGTTATAGATTTTATGTAAATAACATCAACATTGATTTTGATAATAATCTTTTGAATAATTCAGAGATTAAAATTTCATTAAATCAAGCAAATAAGAGCTTCGAGGATATACTCAAAGAAACTAATCGGTTACTAGGTACGATTTCAAATTATTTAAGTATTATCAAAATACCAGAAGTTACTGATTTGATGGTAACCAAATTGCAGGTAATCAGTCTGTCTTCAAATAGGTTACTTGTTGTGATTGCATTTGATTCTAATATAATCAAAACAGTTACTTTAGAGTTAGATTATGAATTAGACAGTAGCATTGTTGATTCTATCTCAAGCTATATCAATGAGAGAGTTTCAGGCAAAAAACTATCATTTATAAAAGAGAATTTTATTCAGATGCTCGATGATTTTGAAAATAAATCATCTACGTTAATCAGACTTTTCATAGATTCATTTGATGAAATTTTTAATAGTAGTGTTAGCAACGATAAGATTTATACTTACGGTACACAAAATCTCTTTAACTATCCTGAGTTTGAAAGTAGCACTTCACTAAAATCAATTATAGAGATAGTCGAGAATGAAAATATAATTGTTCACTTACTTGATGACGTTGCTAACCAAGCTGAAACTATTAAGGTGCTTATTGGCTCTGAAATGAATAAGGAAGAGTTAGAGAATTATTCAGTTGTAATGTCAGATTATAGCATCGGCAATGCTGTTGGTAAAATTGGACTTATAGGTCCTAAAAGAATGCATTATCCAAAGCTAATATCAATTGTAAATCAATTCTCACATCTTATTTCTTCAAAGAAGTAAATATTCCATTAATCAAAAAACTTAATATCATCATATCTCGTTTATAGCTTTTTTTGATAGCTTAAGAACTCAATGCCATTTTTCACTTTTGATAATATCCAAGTTTACTACGAAGACTATGGTGGAGATAAACCTCCGTTACTCCTACTTCATGGTAATAGCGTTTCAGCTAAAATGTTCAATAAGAATTACATCAAGTTCTATCAAAAACACTTTCGTGTTATAACATTCGATTACCCAGGTCTTGGACGTTCTCAAAGATTATCTTACTTCAGAGATGACTATTGGTACTATAATGCACACTTTGCTGCATTTTTATTAGACCAACTTGGCTTAAAAAAAGTAAATGTTGTAGGCACAAGCGGTGGAGCATTGGTTGGCTTCAATCTTTGCATACTTAGAGCAGACCTTGTAGGTAAGATGATTGGGGATTCATTTATGGGTTTAGGGCTATCTTTAGAAGATTCACAATCGATTGTAAGGAAAAGGTCTAAATCAAAGTTACAGCTGATGCAAATTGCCTTTTGGAAGGATATGAATGGTGATGACTGGCAAGAATGTGCAGATTTAGATATTGA
>VYMC01000191.1_pt1 | contig 15031 bp, 14 predicted proteins | sample 5115301 | NCBI WGS metagenome assembly VYMC01 (sample SAMN12291802, study PRJNA351875) | freshwater metagenome | isolation source: freshwater lake | place: USA: Michigan, Wintergreen Lake | collected 2013-08-08 | reverse complement strand
GCGCCAATATTCTAAGAAAAGTAAAGACAATGCTTAAATTAGATTTGAGCAGAGTTACTAGAGGTATCTTGACAATGCCCATCAGAATTAGATTTTGGTCTAATTCTGTGCTAGGATCTGCGTCGCTTTAGCGCGCAGAGTGTCAATTTAGACATCTCCAAAAATTACAACCTAGTCACAGCTTACCTTTGTCTTATGTACTAACCAAATAGTTCAGTCGTTCTTAAAAGTTTACTTTTACGTTGAGTTTTGAGGGCATTGCCAGCGAGAGAACTGGTCGTTTTTTTGGTCTAGATGCCTTTAATTTTAACCTAAAATTTACTTTTTCATAATTTTACCTTAACTAAAAATTGCTCAGTCAGGACTATTGGTAAACAGTTAGGGGTGGGGAATGTAAGATATAGACGTAAATATGTTCTCATCCCATCTGCATTGATCCGAGTAACTTAGTGCTTTATTGGTTATTACTCTGTCAAGACTCATGATTAAACGCCAAAATCTTCCTTTTTCTCGTTATTTAACCTCATTTACTCCCTTAACCGTCCTGTTTACCTTAGTATTTCTAGGCGCTTGTGGACAGCAACCCCAACAGCAAGGAAGCCAACAACCCAAACAACAGGGACTTGAAGTCAAATTTCTCGTGGGAAGCGACCTAGCCCAATTCTGTCAGCAAGCAGCCACGAAATTGAACCAAAGCCAACCCAAACTCGCTGGCGGTGAAGCCTTTTACCTCAGTTGCGAAGCTAAAGGAAGTGGCGATGTGGTGCAAACAATTCTCTCACTGGCCCAACAGTACCAAAATGGAACTCTCAAAGCCGATGCGCCCGAATTTCCCACCCTTTTATCGGTCGATGGCGAAATTTATCAGAGTCAACTCATCTACCAGATGAACAAGCTATTTCCTGGGCAAAATTACATCCCGGAAATTACCGACTCACCTCTTATCGCCTACAGTCCGATGGTATTAATGACCACTGCTGAACTCGCCAAGGGTTTAGAAAAAGTAGAAGATCCCTTCGTCGCCCTAGCTAAATTGGACAACTACCGCCAACTCGATCCCAACGCCCCACCCCTCCCCATCACTTACGTCCACACCGCGCCTACCCGTTCTAATTCTGGCTTACAAACCCTGGTGGCCCAATTTGCTGCTGTAGCAGGCAAGCGCCCGGAAGATCTGACTGTAGCTGACGTAGAAAAATATCAGGGACAAATTCAACAGATCCAGAGTAAAATCACTCGCTATGGTACTTCTACCGCTTCTCTTGCCCAATCTATGGTTGCCAACGGACCCTTTTGGGCTTCGGTAGCCTCAGTTTACGAGTCTTTGGTAATTGCTGCTAACAGCCAAGCTGGTTCCAATCAAACGCGCTATCAAGCCGTCTATCCCAAGGCTACTTTCAGTTCTAATAAGCGGGCAATTTTAGCCAATGCGCCTTGGATAAGTGACCAAGAAAAAGAAGCTGCTGAAAAGGTAATTGAATTCATTCTTTTGCCCGAAACCCAACAAATTGCCACAGATTTGGGACTGCGACCTGGTGTTCCAGGAGTAGCCTTGGGAAGCAAGTTTTCTGCTGAATTTGGCGTGAATCCTCAACCCACCTATGACTCTTACCGTTCGCCCCAACCAGAAGTAGTTGAAGCCATGCTTAAAAGCTGGCAAAATTATGCTAAGAAACCGTCGCAAGTAGCAGTAGTAATTGATACTTCTGGGTCAATGGAAGGGCAAAAACTGACATCAGTTAAGAATACTTTACTTAATTACGTTCAGAACCTGGGACCGAAGGAAAGAATTGCCCTAATTAGTTTCAATTCAGTTATTAACGAACCTGTGATTATAGAAGGAACTCCACAGGGGCGAGATCGCGGCATTGAATTTATTGGCCAACTGCAGTCCAGTGGTGGGACCAGACTTTATGATAGCGCCCTCTATGCCCGCAACTGGCTATCTCAAAATTTGCGCCCTGATACTATTAATGCCGTGTTAATCTTAACTGATGGAGAAGATTCGGGGTCACAAATTAATCTGGATCAGTTGGAACAAGAGTTGCAAAAGAGTGGCTTTTCTTCCGATCAGCGAATTGCTTTCTTTACTATTGGTTATGGGAAAGAAGGAGAATTTAATCCCCAGGCTTTGCAAAAAATTGCCGAAGTTAACGGCGGTTACTATCGTCAAGGAGATCCAGCGACTATATCAACTGTGATGGGAGACTTGCAAGTAGAGTTTTAAGTAACAAATTATGAATTATGAATGGAATTCGGAGTTCCGAGGCGCATTTGTAAGTCAACCAAATGTAGAGACTGTGATTAATTCCTGAATTAATCTACTAAATCATTAATCATCAATCATCAACGGTTAACTACAAATGAAAATTGCTAACCCTCTTTATTACCCTTTAGCCGTTTTAGCAGGCGGGATTGTTTTAGTTGTTGGTGTTCGCTTTTTGGGATTATCTAATACTGTTACTTTACCAACAGCATTGGTAGTAACTGTAGTCGGCGCAACCGCCTTGAAAGCTAGAGAACCAGATGGGGGTAAACGGGTCAAACAACAATTACAACAGGAACTGCAAGTTATTCAAGGTTCGGCTCAAAGTTTAGCAGGAAAGGCAGAAGTTCTGCGTCAAGAAGCTAACCAATTATTAAGCAGCAGTTCAGTGCAAATGGACTTGTTAATCGCCGTACAGCAAGCTTGCGATAGTGCTATTGAACTTCCCCCAAAAATAGAACAAATTGCTCAACGTTTGCCAGAAAGTGAATCCCTATTGTCAATCAATGAGTTACAACAGCAACTCTTGGAAGTTAAAAGTAAAATTCGTTCGAGTTCCGGTGTATCTCGTCAACAATTAGAACAGTTGCAAGCCAGTTTAGAACGGAATATTGAATTAGCACAACAAGGACAAGATACTCGTCAAGCAAAATTAACTAGCTTGTACACTGTGATTCAAGACTCGGCTGGGGTTCTGCAACAATTACAAAATAAATTGCGGACGGCTGACTTGACCAATTCGGAAGAACTTATAGAGTTAAGAAATTTGAGTGAAGAATTGAGTGTCTTTCAAGAAAATATTGATTTTATCATTTCTTGAGACTGACTAATCAATCAACTAAACTGGAAAAATCAACCCCACAATACTACCCTGGAGATTGACGAGTAATGAACTTCTTAAAAACAGTTGCTTTATTAGCGTTATTAAGCAGCATCTTAGTTCTGACGGCTTATCTACTCATTGGCGGGACAATTGGAGCTATTATTGGCTTAATTGTTGCTGCTGTAATTAACTTTAGTCTCTGGTTCTATTCCGACCAAGTTGTTTTAGCGGCTTTTGATGTTCGTCCTGCCAATTCTCAAGAAGAAGCTATACTCAAACCCATAGTTGAAGTGCTGTGCTACAGGGCAAATTTACCAGAACCTAAACTGTATATCATTCCTACTTCTTCTCAATCATGCTTTTGCTACCGTTCGGAATCCCCAACACCAGTGTTGTCTGCATTACAGAAGGGTTGATGCAAATGCTTCCCGAAGACGAATTAGAAGCCGTTATCGCCCACGAACTCAGCCACATTAAACATCGTGATACCCTTACTGCTACAGTTGCTGTCACTATTTCTGTGGCAATTTCTCTCCTCACGGAGACGCCGAATGACGGGAATGTTTGCCTTAACTACCGCAACGCCAATCCCATCCGCCTAGCCGCCTTATTCCCTACCTTGCTACTTGCGCCCCTTACGGCTACCTTAACTCAATTAGCCATATCTCGAACGAGAGAGTATGCTGAGGGATGCAGGTTCAGCAAGTTTAACTGGAAATCCTCGCGCCCTCGCTAACGCCCTAGAAAAATTAGAAAATAACAGCCAACAGCAGTCAATATCCACAGAAGAAAACCCAGCGTTGGGTCCCCTTCTAATTATTAATCCCTTCAAGGGTTAACTTGTCAATCGCTTATTTGCTACCCATCCTCCCACTAACAACCGCATTCAAGAATTACTCGCCATGCAACCAGGACTCTTAACGCCTCCCACTAGGAGAAACAGCCCTCAATCGAAACGCAGACGGGCAATAATTTCGGCTGCGATCGCCCTAATTGCTTTCGCTTTAGCTTATGCACCTCTTCCTGGCGTGCAGCAAAACCTTACCATCGTCAGTGGGACGGAACTTCAAGAACCATTGGCAGTCCTAGAACAACAATTCGAGGCATCTCATGCCAACATTAACTTAGAACTCAAGTTTCAAGGCTCTCAGGACATAGTTAATAACTATATCGACCAGAAAGATGACTTTACACCTACTGTCCTCATTCCAGCTAATGGGGAAATATTAGAGGAATTGCGCGATCGCCTGGCGGTACAGGGAGAAAGCAATCCCTTCTACGATATGCCCCAACCCATTGCCAAAACCTTCCTGGTGGGTGTCGCTTGGCCCGAGAGAGGAAAGGTTATCTTCCCTGGGGGACGCTTTCAATGGCAAAGTGTAGAACGGGCCATGCAAAAGCGTAACTGGACTGCTATCGGCGGACAATCTACCTGGGGAAGCTTCGATTTTGTCATGACAGACCCTAGCCGTTCCAACAGTGGTCAGTTAACCTTAAGTTTGTGGTCCGGATCCAGTCTTGGCGGAAGTCCCCTAACTGGTACTAACTTGAATGAGCCAGGAATTCAATCTTTGTTTGCTCTGATTAAGCGTTCCGTCTATCAGCCACCCCGTTCGAGTGACATTCTCTTGCAGGAATTTATTGCTCGCGGACCCAACGACGCTGATGTGGCGACTACCTACGAAAGTATCGCCCTCTATCGCTGGTCCCAAGCCCAAACTACCCAGGGAAAACCTTACCAAATCTACTATCTTGACCCAACTATTGAGACGGTAGCGACGGCGGCGGTCGCACGGCGGGATGTGAATGAGGGACAAGCAAAAGCAGCCAGGGAGTTTGTCGCCTTTCTCAGACAGCCTTCCCAACAAGAAGTATTCGTCCGCTATGGGTTTCGCCCTGTGATAAGTGGCATAAACTTAGAATCAGTCCCCAACAGTCCCTGGAATCAGAATATTCCAGGTGTGCAGGTCAATCCTTCTGTACAATTTAGCCAGCCTCCTGATGCACAACTGAGGAAAGAAATTCAACGTTTATGGCAGCGAGTTAATTAATTTGAATCAATTTCTGACTTGCTTAAATAACGTGGATTCTCTACAGTATTGCCTTGGGCATCGGTATAAAATTCCTTTAAACCTAAGTCAATTCCTGTTATTTGTCCCGAATGTCTTTTGACTACACCATAAATCAAATTCTCCTGCTTGAAAACCGTCAGTAAATCTGATTTTACGTCGATCATCAGATAGTTTGTAGCCTGTTAATTTGTATTCTGGTCGGATTTCATCCCCCGCAAAGGTGAGTATCTTGTCGAAAAATCTAGCGGGGGCATTGATCCGACATTTTAGGTAATTTCCCCTACAGTCCTATTCCTATCTATTCGGTGATTTTCGAGATAATTACGGATTTGTTCTAGTTTAGCCAGGGCTTTTCCTGACTGTAAAGATTGTTGTGCTTGTTGGAAACCCGTGGGGATATCCGGGGCAATTCCACAGCGCCAAAGATAAAAACCACCGTTAAAAATTGCCGCATCGGTTAATTCGTTATTTTCTCCGGCTAATAAACCCTTTAATTTAGCGGTGAGCATTTCTAAAGATTCGAGGGGATAATCCGAGGGACAAAAGCCATAATCGCGAGGATTCAGGAAAAATCGCTGAAAGGAAGGGGGATCGGTGGGATTTCCCAGACCAATAATCGCCGTCCGATTACAGGCTAAATCACAACTCCCCTCTAATCCTTTCACGGTGGTGAAGTGAGAGATATTTCTCAGGGCAAAAGTTTCGCGAAAACGATCCTCGGTGGGGGGATGAACAAAACCCGATATTTGATGAATATTACCCACAAAAGGCGACCACATTAACTCTACCGTGGCCATGGGCGGACGTTTACCGATTTGCTCCCGATAGGTGATGAAATTCTGTACTAGGGGAAAATGGCGCGGAATATAGAAAAAAGTCAATCCTGTGGTGATTAAACAGTCTTTCACTGCTGCTAAGGATAATTGACTAAAATCTGCTCCTAATTGCTGCCAGATTTCTTTGAGGGAAATACCGTATTTAGTCGGCATTCGATCGCCCCCGTGCAGGACTACGGGAATCCCCGCCAACCCTAGGATTAAAGTAGTAATCGGAGTAACCGGGGCAGCGCGAGAGCGTCCATCGTAGGGATTGCCAAAAATAGCTACTGGATGCTGAAAAGAGGCTGATTCTAGAGTTATTTGCGGGCCAAGCTCGGCGTAGGCATCAAGCATTCCCGCTAACTCATCGCTGGTGGGGCGTTTAATGCGATGGGCAATCATGAAAGCACCGATTTGGGCCGGGGTTGCCTCTTGGGTTAACATCATCTTGGTGGCCATTGCCGCTTCAGGACGGGTTAAATTTTTGCCCGTATGGGTGCCACTACCGATCGCTTTTAATAATTCTCGAAAAGTATCGCTCATCTCAAGGAAGAAAATAAAGAGTAAATAGGATTGATGGGGATTGCTAAGGCTGGACAGGTGGATTTTCTAAGCTTTTAACCACACTTTGATTCATTTGCCGCACTAATTGACAAAAATGAGCGATCGGTGGTATCTGTAGGCGATCGCTAGTGGTGACAAGGACTACCTGACGGGTGAGGCGATGACTAAATCTACCATTATTAAGATGGGGATTTTCGCCACTAGGGGGAGCAAGAGGACGAATGGCGAGGGTGGCATCACCACGAGCCTCCATCAGGGCAGATTGGGGCAGAAGAGCGATAATATTACCCTGACGCACCACACCGCGAAAAGCATCAAGGGTGTTTAATTCCATGACAGTTTTTAGGTGGGCATCCTGACGGGAAAACCATTCTTGTACTAATCTTTGCATTCCGTAGCCATCTTTGAAAACCACTTGCGGATAGGGGATTAATTCCGACCATGGCACTTCTTTGTATTGGGCAAGGGGATGATTAGCGGCCATGAGAATTTCGATCGCTTCTTCGTATAATATTTCTACCACCATCTCTGGGCTAGAGGTGAGAAAACGATTATTCATTACCAAGGCCACATCTACTAAACCATCCCGCAGCACTTTTAAGGCGCGATCGCTGCCTAGGGCTGTAACTCTTAACTGCACTTCTGGGTATTCAGCACAAAATTTCGGCAAAATCGGCGGTAAATAGTGGGCGCACACGGAATGAATCGCCGCCACGCACAATTCTGGCTGTTTTCCTGCCTGTAGGTCAGTGATTTCCTCGTGAACATTCGTCCATTCTTGACAAATTCGTTTCGCCCGGGGCAGTAATTTCTCCCCGGCAATGGTTAATTTCGCTTGGGCGGTACGATGGAAAAGAGGTAAGCCCAAATCGGTTTCTAGGGATTGAATCTGGCGGCTGATAGTCGATTGGGTGACTCCACACTGGCGGGCAGCCTGACCGAAATTGCCTGTATTGGCTACGGCTAAAAAGGCTTGCAATTGCTCGATCCGCATTCTTTCTGGTTTTAATTACATTCCGTCATGACCTTATGACAATAACGGATTTCACTGGGACTTTTGGTAGAAATTGCTACCGTTTTCTCAGTTATCAGTTAGCAGTTAGCAGGTGTCAGATTTGAGTTATCAGTTCACTAATTACTTTTTACTGTTGACTGAGCATTGAAAAAAGCTCCCTAACCAAAAGAGTTAGTCACAATAACTAGGGTTTGCTGAAAAAGTACGGGCGAAGCATTCGGATAGAAAATCTACGGTTTCACCGATAGGTTATTGCCCGAATGCTTCGCCCCTACAGGACGCGGGCCGATGAAGATGCAAGGTTTTGAACCACGATTCTCTCAAAATCTTGCACCTGTTTCGCTCGTAAAGCCCCAAAACCCTTACTTTGCATACATTTCACATTTATTCAGCAAGCCCTAACTAATCTTTAATCCTCTGCTAATATTTATTATGAATAAATTGATAAAGCTTCTTCCCAAGCCACTAAAAGCCTATCTCTATTGAAATTGTTTGAAAGTAAATTATGTTAATTTAGCTAATTTTTTTTCTTCTTACGTCGATAAAACTATTAATACTATCCATAAAGGGTGTCTTTTTCCTTTTCGTGAAGCGTCTGAGTGGAAGCGTTGGTAGGGTTAATTTATGAATTAACCCTACCATGATCTTTCCTAAAATCCTTGACTTGTTTCAGTTTTTCTATTAAGCTCAACATATATTTAAAAGGTTGCCAGTCACTCCTCACTTTACAAAGACAGCGATCGCTTTTACTTTTGATATTCTGATGGGAGAATGAAACAGCCCTACCTTGATAAGGGGGATGTCTGATAATTTTTAACGCCTACCTACTTAAAATCTGAGTTTGGGAATCAAAAAGGGAAAAGTGCCAGACCCGGGAGCTTCTGTTTTACACTGGAATTTGGCCGCCTGAATCTAGATCTATGCCCACTCTGACCCTCAATTTTCCCCTGACTGCCGTTGTCGGCCAAGAAGCGATTAAATTAGCCCTACTCTTAACTGCCGTGGATCCCGCCCTCGGTGGTGTGGTGATTGCCGGTCGTCGGGGAACCGCCAAATCAGTCATGGCGCGAGCGATACATTCCCTACTGCCACCGATCGAAATTATTGCAGGTAATGTCTTTAATTGTGATCCCAATAATCCCGACGAATGGGACGATCGCACTGAAGAAGAATATAGCAGTGGAGAGGTTCCCAGGGAAGTTATCCGGGCCCCTTTCGTGCAGATTCCCCTGGGGGTCACTGAGGATCGTTTATTGGGTTCCGTCGATGTGGAAGAATCGGTGAAACAGGGGGAACCAGTCTTTCAACCCGGTTTATTAGCCAGCGCCCATCGGGGAATTCTCTACGTCGATGAAATTAATCTACTCGATGACCAAATTGCTAACCAATTACTCACAGTTTTAAGCGAAGGACGTAACCAAATCGAACGGGAAGGCATTAGTTTTCAACATCCCTGTAAACCAATCCTGATCGCTACTTATAACCCAGAAGAGGGCGATTTACGAACCCATTTATTAGATAGAATTGCCATTGCCCTTTCCGCCGATGGTGTCCTTAGTTTAGACCAACGAGTCACCGCCGTCAATCAGGCGATCGAGTATGCTGTTTCTCCCAGTGCTTTTATCGCCCAATATGCCCAAGAAATCGATGATCTAAAAACCGAAATTATTCTGGCGAGGGAATGGTTAAAAGAGGTAAAAATTAAACCCGAACAAATTAGTTATCTAGTGGAGGAAGCGGTGCGCGGTAGGGTGGAAGGTCATCGTGCCGAGATTTTTGCCGTGAGAGTAGCCAAGGCGGCGGCTGCTTTAGAAGGTCAGGATTTAGTCAGTGCCGATGACTTAAAAAGAGCCGTCGAATTAGTTATTGTACCTCGATCGCTGATTACGCCGCCACCCCCGGAACAGGAACAACAGCCACCGCCACCACCGCCACCACCGGAACCGCCCCAAGACGAAAACCAGCAGGAACAGGAAGAAAAAGAGGAGGAGAAGGAGGAAGAAAAAGAACCGGAACAGCCGGATAATCTGCCGGAAGAATTTGTTTTCGACCCGGAAGGGGTTTTACTGGATCCTAGTGTGCTGTATTTCGCCCAGATGGCCCAGCGTCAGGGGAAATCGGGGGCGCGTAACCTGATTTTCTCGGAAGATAGAGGACGTTATATTAAGCCGATGTTACCCCGGGGCAAGGTAAAAAGAGTCGCCGTCGATGCCACTCTCCGGGCGGCTGCCCCCTATCAAAAAGCCCGTCGCTTAAGGAATCCCGAACGTCGTGTGATTATAGAAGAAGGGGATCTGCGCTCAAAACGGCTGGCCCGCAAAGCCGGTTCTTTAATTGTCTTTGTGGTTGATGCCTCCGGTTCCATGGCCCTGAATCGGATGCAGTCGGCTAAAGGTGCGGTCATGCGTCTGTTAACGGAAGCTTACGAAAATCGCGACCAGATTGCCCTGATTCCTTTCCGGGGTGAGCGAGCAGATGTACTATTACCGCCGACCAAATCGATTACCCTAGCGAAAAAACGTCTAGAAACCCTGCCCTGTGGCGGCGGTTCCCCCTTAGCTCACGGTTTAACCCAAGCGGTTCATGTGGGGATGAATGCCCGTTTATCCGGGGATATCGGTCAAGTGGTGGTTGTGGCGATTACTGACGGGAGAAGTAATATTCCTTTGGCGAAATCTTTAGGCGAACCGATTCCAGAGGGGGAAAAACCCGATATTAAGGCAGAACTCCTCGATATTGCCGCTAAAATTCGCTCTTTAGGCATCAAACTGCTGGTTATCGATACGGAGAAAAAATTCGTCTCCACTGGTTTTGCCAAAGAATTAGCCCAAAAAGCTGGGGGTAAGTATTATCATCTACCCCGAGCCACGGAACAAGCGATCGCATCTATGGCGCGAGGGGCAATTGCGGGACTGTAGCTAGTGATGAGGGGGTGCAGATCATTTTTCTCAATCTACCATCCCCACCCTGGCTTTAAGCCCTACCCTGTCAGGGTTTTAGACTATTCTTGGGCTAGAACCAAATCGCTCCCCCAAACGCGAGATGCTTACACGCAGTTTTTTATACATTTGTATTAATTGAAAAGTTATCGATAATTTCTCGGCAGTGGATATTTCTGTAGTCTTGAGATACACGCCTAAAAATTGGCTATTGACTGGAATTTTGCTGATTTTCTGTTTTTTTAGTTTGGTGTGAGAGAATCTAGAAAAACTTAACAATAATCGGCAATAAGCGAGAGATATACTACAAACAAACATGAGCAAGTTTTAATTAAGAGAACTATGAACTTTCGATTGGGCAAAATCTTGATAGCAGGGGTATTAGCGGTACTTTTGCTAGTAACTTCCTGTGCTAAAGCTCCCTCACAATTTGACCAAGCGCAACAGGAAAGTACCGCTCGCGGGGCGGCGGCAGTGGTGAAAGAATCCACCTCTGGCGGCAGTTTTAATCGGTTTTTCCCGCCTTCTGGGGGAGGATACGAGCGCGTCTATACCCAGGAGAAAAAAGGCTTTGCTGAGGCAAAACTGAAGCAAGATGGCAAAGTTGTGGCCATGTTAGCCCTATCGGACATTAGCAATAATCCCGCCGCGGCTAATAAATTCCAAGACAGTCAAACCACGATTAAAGGTTTTCCCTCTGTGGAACAGGGTGCAACCGCCAGCGCCGTTTTAGTCAATAATCGCTATCAAGTCAAGGTTTTATCGCGGGATACGGATTTTACCGCCAGCGATCGCCAAGTTTGGTTAGCTAAGTTCGATTTAGATGGTTTAGCAAAATTAAAGTAAGGAGACATCCGTGAGTAAGCCAATTTTTGAACTGGTGGACAAATTACCGACGAATAATCTCACCGTCAAAGTCCTCAAAACCCTTGATTATGTCGTGCCGGGAGAGTGGGATAACCTAGTCGGGTTTAAAAATACGATTATCAAAGTCACCGGCGAAACCGACGAAAGCATGATCCAACAGATTGGCGATCGAGCCGTTTGGTTGTTTAATGATAAATCCCAGGGCTATCAACGGGCGCTCTGGCTCTACCAAACCATCGACAGCGCCGATAATGCCCTAGCCACCGCCTCTCTTGCTAATGCCGTCGGTGGTAAAATTCCCCTCATGGGCGGTTTAATCGAAAAATTAACCCCTGCCCCCGAAAAAGCACAAACCATCGATCTAACCCTGAAATTAGTGACCGAATTAATCGCTTTTTGTCAAATTAATGGCATTCCGGGGGATAGTATCGATGATTTCGTCACTTCTCTGGCAGATTATAGCGGCGAATCCCTAATGCGGATGGCGGCGTTAGTTTGTTTGGATGGTTTAATTCCCCTGGGGGGCAGTTTTATCCGCAAAGTGGAATCCACCCTCAGTATTCTTCACCCAGAAGAATTAGAATCTGACTCCACTTTTGGCAGTATCAAAGAATTGATTCCGGGGGGAAATAGTGCCAGAAAATTAGACTTTATCGGTCAAAGTTTCGACTCGACTAAAGGTTGGATGAGTAGTTTTGTCAGCGATCGCAATTTGAGCCAGCAGGGATTATTGAGCAAAATTCAGGGATTTATCGACTTTTCTGCCGATAAATTGGTATATGTTGGGGCATTCCTCGATATGACCACCAACTACTATGAACATACTGGCATTCAAACCCTGGCTCGTCGTTTAATCGAAAGAGCCGTGGCGGAAATTTAACTGCAAGACTCTAAAACAAGCGAAGAAAAAGCTCTAGAAAAAGTTTAGGCTCTTCTAGGTTCTGTGTGATCAGTTTAACTTACATAGGATCGATCGATCTTTGTGTCCTTTGTGTCTTTGTGGTTCGTTCCACCCCCTCGCTCTTGAGAAATGTATCCTAGAATACATTTTCCCACCAAACCTAGGAGAGCCGTGCTTACTTCAGCTATCAAAAAGCAGCGAGTGAAATGCCCGCACAAAATGGAGCGATCGAACAACCCCGATCAATTTTCCTGTCCCCAACCTGATATGATCGAAATTGGCGATCTTACGATTAAGACCAATGCAAAATTTTCCTATCTCTAAACCCCAATGATTTAGGGCTTTTTTACTTGGGAATTTGTCGTTAAGGACAGCAGCATCAGCTTATTTTTTATCTTTAGCCCCGCCTATCTAACCGCTCATGTCTATTGAAGAAGCTTTGAAACTCCTAAAAGAATATGGATGTATTAAACTAAAAATTGCCCAATCTCCTGAAGAAGAAGAAGCTCTAAGACAGGCAATTTTATTGGTTAACCAAGGTTCGGAATCAATTAATTTAGGTATCTGTGCCGATAACAATGAAGAGGGATTTAAAGCCCTAAAAAGTTATCTACAAGCCCTAGGATACCCCCTACCTAATAGTCTCCCAGAAGACCAGCCAGAACAGGGAGCGGTGTATATTAAATATAATACCCGAAGACAAGCTTCCTATCTCGATTCCTATACGGGAACCTATCGCGGTGTCCTGGTTTCTTGTCAATCAGAAAATGATCAATTAGTCGGTACTTATGGTCATTTTCCCCTCGATTTATTCTCCTAAGAGCGATAGTTTTGGGCTTATTTAAGCTATTAACAATCATCGGCACCCCCCAGATCAAGGGGGGATTAGGGGGGTATCAAAGACCAAATCTGGCTCTCTTAGGTTTGGCGGGTGAAATGTATTCTAAGATACATTCTTCCGAGCGAGCGAGTGGAAGGAACCACAAAGACTGATCGATCCTGTGTAAGTTAAACTTATCACACAGAACCGAGAAGAACCCAAATCTATTGAATTCTTAACTTTTTACCTGAAAAAAATATGTATTTGTTAATTCCAGCAGCGGGAATGGGTAAACGGATGGGCAGCGATCGCAATAAGTTACTGCTTACCCTGCACGGAAAACCTCTCCTCGCTTGGACTTTGCTGGCTGCCATGCAATCTAGGGCAATTATCTGGATTGGCATCATGGCACAACCGGAAGACTTTGAGGAGATCCGAGAAATTATCACCGCCATAAATGCCCTTAAACCCGTGCAAATCATCCAAGGAGGCGAAACCAGACAAAAATCAGTTTATAATGGCTTACAAGCCCTACCAGAGGAAGCCCAGACGGTTTTAATTCACGATGGGGCGCGATGTTTAGCCACTCCCGAATTATTTGATCGCTGTGCGGTCGCTTTAGCCACTTGTCAGGGTTTCATAGCGGCGGTTCCAGTGAAAGATACGATTAAAATTGTCGATAGCAAGGGTTGGATTAAGGATACACCCGAACGCTCGCGGTTGTGGGCAGCCCAAACGCCCCAGGGTTTTCAGGTAAAATTATTAAAAGAATGTCATGAACAGGGCCAAAAATTAGCTTGGGAAGTCACCGACGATGCTGCCTTATTAGAAAAATGTGGTTTTCCCGTCAAAATTGTCGTCGGTGAAGAAACTAACTTAAAAATTACTACTCCCGGAGATCTGGCAATTGCCGAATATATTTTAAGTCAACGTTTATAATTTTTCATCTACTTTAACGCCGTCCGGTTTAACAATACGAGCGGGAATACCCACCACCACAATTAGGTGGAACATCCTTGACTAGCACTGAATTTGCGCCCACGGTGACATTATTGCCGATGGTAATATTTCCCAAGACTTTAGCGCCGGCGGTAATCCTGACATTATTGCCAATTTTGGGGCGACCGCTTTTATCTTTATAGCCAAAGACGGATTTTGTCCACAGTGTAGGGGCGAACTGAGTTCGCCTACAAGGTACATTATCAAAGCGCAAGTGCCTTATTTATGACAATGAAGTAACTAGAACTGGCTCCTAGGCAAGGCTAGAGGCCCTATGATCATAATAAATGGCCACTCAAAAAACCCGAAAACCCCATGGGAGTATAGCAAAATGTCTAACGAAACTGTAACTTATTCCCTAGAAGCTGTCCTAACTAGGATTGAGAGTAAAATCGACTCCCTAGAAAAACGGGGATGAGAGATTTGACAAGGTAGAGGACCGGCTAACCAAAGTAGAAATCGGACAGGCCGAACTCAAGGCCGAGTTAAAAGGAGATATTAAGGTATTAGACGAGAAAATCGAGGGATTAACGGCACGGGTTGGTTATCAGGAATTCACCAACCGGGGGATTCTGATAGCTTTGCTGGTTGCCGTCCTGGGAGGTGCTGCTAAACTTTTTGGTTTTTTCCCCAATCCCTAGAACTAGCTCCTAGGCAAGGCTAGAGGCCCTATGAGCATAATAAATGGCCACTCAAAAAACCCGAAAACTCCATAGGAGTATAGCAAAATGTCTAACGAAACTGTAACTTATTCCCTGGAAGCTGTCCTAACTAGGATTGAGAGTAAAATCGACTCCCTGGAAAAACGGATGGATGAGAAAATCGACTCCCTGGAAAAACGGATGGATGAGAGATTTGACAAGGTAGAGGACCGGCTAACCAAAGTAGAAATCGGACAGGCCGAACTCAAGGCCGAGTTAAAAGGAGATATTAAGGTATTAGACGAG
>VYMC01000211.1_pt1 | contig 15144 bp, 16 predicted proteins | sample 5115301 | NCBI WGS metagenome assembly VYMC01 (sample SAMN12291802, study PRJNA351875) | freshwater metagenome | isolation source: freshwater lake | place: USA: Michigan, Wintergreen Lake | collected 2013-08-08 | reverse complement strand
CCCTAGAGACTCAGCTTTAATGTTAGCAGATCCAGAAGGTAACTTAGGAAAATCAGCTAACCTTACTCTAGCAGAAGTCTTTAAAAAACTTGATTTAAGAGAATGCCGTTTAGTCACACTTTGTTTTGGTGAAAGTGGTATAATCGAAAGTAAAGCCGATAGTATTAGTGATGAATATGTGGGTTTACCTAGTGGTTTTCTATTTGTAGGGAGTTCTAGTGTAGTTAGTAGCCTTTGGACAGTCGATCCCCTAGCAACTACGTTATTTATGGCTAAATTTTATCACGATCTTAAACGAATTTCTATCCAAGATCAAGGGAGTATTGCTATTGTTTTAAATCATACTCAAACTTGGTTAAGAACATTGAACAGTAAAAAATTAGCCCGAATTAAAGATAGTCAAAAATTCCAGCAATTACTCGATCGAGTCTTTGAGAGTAAACGGGATAGAAGAAAATTCCAAGACTTATTAGAAGCGGCAGTGAAACGCGAACCCTATCCCTTTGCCAATCCCTATTATTGGACTGCATTTATCGCAACAGGGGTTTAACTCAGATCTTGCACCATTATCCAAAAGTCCAAAAACCCCGATTTTTTCTGCCTCTAAAAATCGGGTTTTTAATATCAGGGGCAAGATCTGAGTTTAAGAATCAGAACAATTTTGACAAAAATTATCCATTCCTTCCTCCTGTATATAGATAGAAACTGGAGTTGATAAAAGTGTAGCAATTCCTGAAGGACAAAGGAAAGATGCGGCTATCATCTCTGCTAAAGTAGGGATAAGTGCAGGGACAATTTTTTCTCCAACAATTCTATTCTCTGGTTGACAAATAAAATCACGACATTTATTAAGAACAATAGCAAACCAACGAAAATCAGCATTATCTTCTACCCCTTCAATCCCGCTACGAGTGGCAATAGATTCAGCAGCATCTGCTAAATCTCCCTCCCATTCCTCAATAACATCAAGTGCAATTAAAGCGTTCTCATTGTCCGCAAATTCAATACGGTACTGAGCAATTTTTTCCGGTGTTAACTGCGTTGTGTCTGACATAATACCATCCTTAAAGTCAAAACTAATTTTTTCCCATTATCTCACCTTATTAGCTCCTAATCCCACCAAATGCCGTGAGGAAAATCCCTAGCTTTAGCTTGTCCGCGACTTTATGATCGTCTCGTCGCTAACGGTTTTGAATTTACCGATGGCAAGTTAATCTCGTCAAGATTAGCTTACAAGACTAGGAAGAAGCGAATCTTTGGGGGTGAGAATTTACTTTTGTCAAAAATCATTACATATTCGCAATAAAATACACTTTTTTGAGTAAATTAATCTACCATACTTAGACAAGGCGATAAATTATTTTGTACTAGGAATTACGCGCTCAACTTATCTCCTGTTATCCCCAAAGTCAGGAAAAAGAGGAAGTTTTAATGAAAATGATTTCTCAACATTAATCAATTGAGGATGGGGAGAGGTTACTAACGGCCAATATTGCCACCTGAATCGCTTTTTCGATGGCTTGTTGTTTGCTTTCTAAACTAATCCCTTCCTCTTTGTTTCTTTCGGCAATCACAGCACAAATACAAGCGGCAGTAAATCCATAAACCCCCGCCATTTTAAATAAAGTTCCCGCTTCCATTTCATAATTGAGAATATTTAAACGTCGATATTCTTCCGTAATTCCCTCTAAATGGCGCTGAAGATAAGGGTTAGCAGAAGACAGGATTCTTTCTTGTCCTTCATAAAAACTATCCACAGAAGCGGTAATACCTAAATGATAATTTGTAAGGATTCAAACGCTGAAAGCCTTAATTTTCGTGCTTATTGAGAATAAAACTGTTAGTTTAGCGAGTTCTGAGATTTTAGAAGCCGCTCTGTGACTGCATTTGAGACACCTGAATCCTTACGATAATTTACTCCCAAAAATTGAGCCGATTTGACTAGAGCAACTGTCAAAAAAGGATCCGCCACTGCGGGATATTCCGGAGGAGCAATATCATTAGCTGCACCTTGCCTACATAAAGCCGCTTGCGAGATAATAATATCACCAATTTTTATTCTATTTTGAATTGCGCCACAAGTACCAATACGAATAATAGTTTTAATTCCCACCTGTATTAATTCATTAACTACAATACTCAAAGATGGCGCACCCATGCCACTGGTAGCCAGAAGAATTGGGGTAGAATTATCTAGATAGCCAAGATAACTATTTAATCCACGATAATCCGATAGTAAACGTGCATTTTGTAAATAAGTTTCAGCAATATAGCGCGAGCGTTCTGGTTCCCCCGATAATAGGGTGATAGTCGGTTTTGCCGTGCCTAAATTCTCACTGCTAAAGTTGAGATGATAGGGTTTTTGGTGAGATAAGTTATTGGACATTTAAATCAAATTAAGAGAAGTTACTTTGCTTAAATAGGCTTTTAGTTATTATAACAAGTTGAGGTTTTAATTAAAATTAAATATTTAATTATTGACAAAAGAGAATCAAGCTTAAGGACGACTATTGATGTTAAGTTCTTGCACTAATTCCTGTACTGTGGTTGAGGGATTGGCATCAAAAGGATGTTTTTTTGCTTCATCTCTATCTTGAATAAGTTTTGCTGCATTAGTGATTGCCGTTGTCTGGTATGGCTTTAATTTTTCGTACATATCCTCCCGATTTTTTGCATATTTTTCTTTCTCGTTTAATAATTCACACTTTTTCATCTGGGTATTTAAAATTTTTGGGTATTCACTTCGGGATGTGGCAATATCCAGATATTGAAAGTGTAAAATAAACCAAATTTCAAAAGCTTCATTAGAATAGGCAATCTTGATATTTTTTTGTTTAGCCAGTCCTTCTGCTTGATTAAATTGCTCTTTAGAACAGTTATCTTTATCAAAAACACACCAGATTTGATCGAATGAGTCATCTTTGTTTAGATTATCTATAATCTTAATAGCTTTTTCGACTAAACTCAAGCTATTTTTACCTTCACCTTTCACCATGACTTCAATTTTCTTAGGAACAGTAAAAGCCTTAAAATAGTCAACTTCAGTTCCTTCTCCCTCGCAAACAATTAAAAATCTCTTTCTTGTTTCCCTAGTCTTAGTTTGGCGACGTAAATAATCGGAAGTATTCCTGTTTTTACCCATACTAATTACCAATAACTGTACTTAAATCACCAATAAAAGGTATTGCTCCATAACGACCTTGAATATAATCTTTTTCCAAGGTATCATTATTATTAATATCAGCAAATTCCACCAAAGAATATAAATCTGTTGCTCCTTGATTATTTTTTTCGGTAAACCAAATTTGATCCCTCCTCAAAAATTTATGACTAAGTAAATTAATATCGTGAGTAGTAAAAATAAGTTGAGCATTTTTGGGATTGGTTTTCTGAGAATTAAATAATTCGATTATGTTTCTAGTCATTAAAGGATGAAGTCTGGCATCCAATTCATCAATTACTAAAACTTCCCCTTTTTGCAAAGTGTCTAAAATCGGTGCTGACAGAGCAAAAATCTTTTTAGTTCCATCAGATTCATGTTTGTCCATATCAAAAATTTCTAACTCAATCATTTTACCTGTTGAGTCATACTTTGGATGATAGGTTTTTATGGTAGCGGACTTTATTTTACCGCTAGAGTGACTGATGATATTTCTGACAACATCCGGTAAATCTTGCGGGAGACTATCTAAGGAAATTTTTCTAGTTTCTGTTTCTAGGTTGAGATTGTCAATACTTAAATCTAATTTTTTAATTAACTTAGTTACACCATCAATCAAATTTTGTCTATCAGAAAGATGCTCAAGCGTAATCGCTTTTAATAATTCCACATTTAACCCAGACACAACACCTAAGTGACTAAACCAAGAGACAATTTCCACCGCTAGAGAATCATTAAATTGAGCCGCTAGTGATAAAAACAGAGTATTTTTTTTTGTCAATCCTCTTAGTATACTACCTTGTTCAATATTTTTGCTATATTCTATTTTATCGCCTTGCCGATTAAAAATTTTAGTTTCACGACTTCTGGACGTACAAAATAACCATTCAGAAACTATTCGCTTTTGAGTTGCTTCAAATCCATATCTATAAGTTTTATTTTTTAGCTGAAAAACTATTTCAAAAAAGGATGGTTTATCAACAGTTTCGGTACTTAATCTAAAGGGTTCCACATCTATTTTGTCAGTGATTTGTAGTTTAGCAGAATTCATGACAAACCGTCCCATAAAATTGAATGCCAGAATTAAATTACTCTTACCACTGGCATTTGCTCCATAAATAGCGGCACTTTTCAGTAAACTAAATTGTTGATTAACCTTAAAAACATTATTTTTATCAAGCTCATCATTATCATTGGCCTCCTCGGCAGCTACCATACTGAGAGTTACTACATCTTTAAAAGAGCGATAATTGCCGACACTAAATCCGATGAGCATTGCATATTAACCCGAAAAGTCTCTAAGGAATAAAGGAGACGATACTTTTATTTTATCCACTTGTTGAGCATTTGAACAAGAATTGTCGTCAGAATCGGCAAACAATCACAGGAAAAAAGGTAAGGAAAATCAATTCCTTACCTGATGATTGTACACTTCTGACAACAAATTTACACTTTCGCTGACTCTTTAACTAACTTGTTCCAACCCAATTCCTTGAGGTTATTGTTGCGACGCAGGGGACGAGTAGCTAACTCTAAAATATCTCGCGCATTGGTGAAACCGTGGATTTGAGCAAAAGTAAATTCTACCGACCATTTAGTGTTAATTCCCCGCGCTTCTAAGGGATTTGCATGGGCCATTCCTGTAATCACTAAATCGGGTTTTAACTCGTAAATGCGCTGAATCTGATTGTAGTTATCAGGTTTTTCGATAATTTTCGGGATGGTAACACCCATATCATTACAGGTTTTCTCTAGTAATGCCAATTCGGCCGCTTGGTAGCGTTTATCCATGTAGGGAATACCGATTTCATCACAGGTCATCCCGCAACGAATTAGGAAACGTGCCAAGGAAATTTCTAGTAAATTATCCCCCATAAAGAAGACTGATTTACCGCGCACAAGTTGCAGATAATCCTCTAAACTTTCCCAAATTTTTGCCTCTCTTTCTTCTAATCCCTGGGGTTGTACTCCCAAAACTGAACAGATTTTTTCTATCCAAGCGCGGGTTCCATCCGGACCGATGGGAAAGGGTGCGCCAATTAATTTACACTTACGACGACGCATTAAAGTGGTGGCAGTTCTTGATAGAAAAGGATTGACACCAGCGACATAATAACCTTCTTCAATTACCGGTAATTCAGTAAAACGTTTGGCCGGCAACCAACCATCTATTTTAACTCCTTGTTTTTTTAATTCTAGGGTTAAATTAGTCACAATTGGGTCAGGAACAGAACCAAATAAAACTAAAGGAGGATGGTCTTTATATTCCGATTCTTCCTGTTTAATTTCTTCTTTTTTCCGTCCAAAAGTTAAGAGTTTCTGGATAGCATTCCGTTCTTCTTTGTCGTTTTCATGCTTAACTTTTTCGGGACATTTATGCACCATGGAAGCGAGGACGGTATCTTCCCCTTGGGTAAAAGCATAATCTAAACCATTAGCGCGTGCTGTCACGATAGGAATACCGATTTCTGACTCTAGTTTCGGTGCTAATCCTTCCAAGTCCATTTTGATAATTTCGGTGGTACAAGTACCGATAAAAACGATAACGCTAGGGTTTCTATCTCGTTTAATTTGTAAGCAGAGGCGTTTTAATTCTTCGTAGTCTTTTAGTTGAGCGGAAATATCCCCTTCTTCTAATTCAGCCATAGCATAACGTGGTTCGGCAAAAATCATGACACCCATGGCATTTTGCAGGAAGTAACCACAGGTTTTTGTGCCGATAACAAGGAAGAAACTATCTTCGATTTTTTGGTATAACCAAGCAACACAGCTAATCGGACAAAAGGTGTGATAGTTGCCGGTTTCACAATCAAATTGTAAAGCGCTCGGTTCTTGAGTGGCAGTCATGTTTTTAGGTTCTCCTTTAACTTGGTTTATTTAGGTTTTCTCGTTGTAACTCTTGGCGGATTTTTTGCAGTACAGGATCCTCAGTAGTATATAAAGAATTACTTAAGTCTCTTTCTTTCTTTTCTAGTTGTTTCTTCTCAGGATCAAAATTTAATCCTAAAACTTCTAGAAGTTTGTTTCCATCGGAATTAAGCTGACAGAAGGGATACATCCACACTGATAATTGAGATTCTAAAACGGTAATCGCACCTATAATGATGTCAGCACTAGGACGTTTACCACCGTCGGGAGTTTTTCGCCACGAATCTTTAGAATCCATTAAAGACTTAATCCACGGTTGATTGTTTTGGTAGTAATCTAACCATTTATCTGGTAAGATTTTTAGCAATTCCTCAAAAATAATTACTTTGTTTTTTTCGACTGATAATTGTTTTTCTCGGAATCCGTTGAGATATTCAGTGTGCGAATTAGAAATCAGTAATTCTTTTTCCGATTTTTCCAACTCCTTTTTTTCAGAATCAAAATTTAGTCCTAAGACTTCTACCAGTTTGTCCCCATCGGAACTAAGTTGACAAAAGGGATACATCCACACTGATAACTTAGGTTCTAAAGCTGTTGCTGCCGCTATAATTATGTCAGCACTGGGACGTTTACCACCGTCGGGAGTTTTTCGCCACCAGCCTCTAGAATCCATTAAACACTTAATCCAAGCTTGATTATTTTGGTAGTAATCTAACCATCGCCTCGGTAAGGTGGCTTTTAATTCCTCAAAGTTGCTCATTTTGTCCCCTTGACTAAATAATGATGTTTTCCCTATTAGAATTCCCAATGAGAGGAAAAAATGATCATTATCAAGTCCTCGATAAAATTCGTGGGTAGGGTGGGTTAGGTGACGATAAGTTAGGCTATTAACTAATAAGTTAATTCTTCGCCGTAACCCACCCAGAAAAAGAGTTTATTGGTGGTTATTGATGGGTTACGCTGTCCCTAACCCACCCTACAAAATAATCTAAACCATCATTAGATCTAATTCCGCCTCGGCGTTAACTTTGGGTTTATCAGCATTAAGATAGAAATCCGATAATAAAGTGAATAACTCCCGGTCGGCAGATTCTTTGGGAATAACTCCTTCTGGTTTAGCTAAAATCTGATCGGCAATGTTGAGATAATAGTCACAAACATAACTTAACATCGGATCCTTGTCGGCCATTTCAAAGAGAGTTTGACCTTTAACTCTGGAGACGCGAATATCTTCAATTAAGGGTAAAACTTCTAACACTGGCATGGGAACATGATCCACATATTTATTAATTAAATCGCGTTTTGAGGTGCGATTACCAATTAATCCGGCTAGTCGCAGGGGGTGGGTGCGAGCTTTTTCCCGGACGGAAGCGGCGATGCGATTGGCGGCAAAAAGAGCATCAAAGCCGTTATCTGTGACAATTATGCAGTAATCGGCGTAATTTAAGGGTGCGGCAAATCCCCCACAGACCACATCCCCCAAAACATCGAACAAAATCACGTCAAATTCATCAAAAGCGTTCAATTCTTTTAATAATTTCACCGTCTCCCCGACGACGTAACCGCCACAACCGGCGCCGGCCGGGGGTCCCCCCGCTTCCACGCATTTGACACCACCGTAACCTTCATAGATAACGTCTTCAGGCCAGATGTCTTCGTAGTGAAAATCTTTTTCTTGTAGGGTATCGATGATTGTGGGAATAAGAAAGCCTGTCAGGGTGAAAGTGCTATCATGCTTGGGGTCACAGCCTATTTGTAGGACTTTTTTGCCTCTTTTGGCTAAAGCAGCTGAAATATTACAGCTTGTTGTCGATTTACCGATGCCACCTTTTCCGTAGACTGCGAGTGTTAAAGGCATGGAAGTTCTCCTAAATGTACGCTTGAATGGTGAGTTTGTTTATCAGTGCTTTGATCGCAATTATTGACCATCTCCCCCCCCTTGGCAAGAGGCTCAATTTTTGTCTGCTATAGCTAGAGTGAGAATAAAAGCGTAAAAATTAGATAAATAATTTTTTACAGCCTATAAAGTCTCTGAAATTGACAAAAACTTATAAAAACAGTTTTATTTATATATTTACTTTAAATGCAAACAATAAACAAAAAATCGCCAAAGCTTTACAAAAACTCGATAAACAGGGTTTTACCGTGCCAAATCCAGATAAAAAAGGTCAAGATAGAGGCAGTCTAGAGACTGATGGAAGATTTTCGTGAATAATCATTACAATTTTCCCCGTCAGCAGATTAAATAAATCGATCCTGAGAAGGATGCCGAAAAAAGCTGTAGTACAATTGGAACAAAGTACCTGTAGGGTTTCCGATGCGAGTTAAGCAAAAAACGCTGACTACACTCTTATTAGAGAATAAAGCTCCTAAATATCGTTCTTTTCTGGGGTTTTTTCTGGCTGGGTTTCCTTTTCTGTTTTTAGCATATTTGGTTTTTTTCCAGCGTGCTTATCTCGACTGCATTCGGTTAGGCACAAAAAGAATAGATTGTCAATATGTCCAAGAGTATAATTTTCCTGTTTCTAGTCGGGAAAATTTTTCTTTAACTCACATTAAAGCTGCGGCTGTCTATCAGGAAGTTTTTATCAGTGTTGAGCAGGAAAAAACTGTTAATAACACGGTTTTATTGGTCGGAAAAAATAACCATCTCTACATCGAGAATTTTCGGGATCTGCAGTCAGCTAGTGATTTTAAAACCCGATTTGAGAGTTTTGTGAATAGATATCAAACTCAGGAAATTATCGCCAAAAGTTCCCTAGATACCTTATCAGCACTGCTAGAACACCACCATAATTATCCCTATTATCTCTGGGGTATGTTATGCTTATAGCGGTATTCGCTTGAGTGAGATACATACAAAGTCTTGCCTAGACTGACTCATAGCCTGTTGCACTATACCTCATTCGACTGCATACCGCTATATTGTCTGGTCTATTGCTACTTTATGATGCCAGCTATTGGGAGATTTATATCTTTAATCAGAGTACTGCTACCCTAACCCGTAGGCGACAACATTTAATTTTTAGAAGTGAAAGTGATTATCTTCTAAAGAGAATTATTGAAGCAAAGGTAGAAGATTACAACGGCTGTTTAGGGTCTAATTACCGACGGATTATTTTAATCTTATCCAACGGGGAAAAAATTATTCTCAATCGCCGTTTACTGGAATCTATCAGTAACGGAAAAAGGGAAGAAAAAATCCAGGCAATGATTGCCGCAAAGTTAAACTTAACTCAAGAGGAACTGTTAATCTAAGTAAATGCGCTCAAATTCTAGCTATTTAAAGTCTCTTTTTTTCGGTTTCCTATTAGTGACCGTGTTAGTTTATATATTGCGCGGCATAGGAATATTATCCTTTTTACCCGGAGGATTAATTTTGTTATTAATTCTCTCTTCCGTGGTGACGGGAATCCTCTACGGAATCGATAAAACCCGCCGTTTTTAGGAAAATATTGGCTCTTCCTTCCAGACAGAAACGAGAAGGCTGCATCTCATTTTTGTAAATCTACCAAGTTGGGATTTTTAAGGGTAAACTCTCTGCTAAAGTCGGGCGGTACTTTCGATTTTATCACTCAATCCAAGCTTTTGGGGGGTAGAACCCCCCAAACCCCCCGTTGGGGACGCAAGCGCCGTCCCCAAACCCCTCGTGCATTAGTTTTTCGGTGGGATGCTTACAGGCGGCTGCTGATATATCTGTAATAATTTAAAAGTCACTGATAATTGCTGATTGTTGGTATTTCTGCAAATGTGAGATACACCCAACGAGAAGAATCCAACGGTTCTAACGTCAATGTCAAGATTGCGGTAGTTAGTTTCTGAGCAATCCCACTGATAAAAATATCGGCTGCATCTCCTATTTTTGCTATGAGATGCAGCCATTGCTAAAGGCTAACACCTAGACTAATTAACCCCAGACTAAAGAAGATTTGAGCGCAAAAATTTTCTCGATTACCTCTTCTACCACCTTATTGGGAGTGGAAGCACCGGAAGTCACTCCAACGATAAGTTTTCCCTCATTTAACCAGTTATCGGTGATGATTAAATCGCCACCTAAAGGTTTATGTTCGATGCGATTACCGGGGAGAATGCGCTCGGCACTATCGATATGATAGGAGGGAATGGCACGCTCGATCGCTATTTCCTGTAGGTGAGTGGTATTAGAGGAATTATAACCGCCAATTACCACCATGAAAGAAAGCGGTTCTTTCACCAGTTCAAACATGGCATCTTGACGCTCTTGAGTGGCATCACAGATGGTATTAAAACTCATGAAATGATCTTTAAAATTGATCGGTCCGTACTTTTTCAACATAGTATGCTCGAAGAGTTTGCCAATTGCCTCCGTTTCACTTTTCAGCATCGTGGTTTGATTGGCAATACCGATATAGTCTAGATCGCGATCGGGATCGAAACCCTGGGAATGGGCATTTTTAAACTTCTCTAAAAACTCATTTTTATCGCCACCGTGGAGAATATAATTAGCGACATAATTAGCCTGAGCCAAATTTAAAACAATTAGATAAGTGCCGGCAAAAGAGCTAGTGGCGATCGTTTCTTCGTGATTATATTTGCCGTGAATAATCGAAGTGTGGTCGCTTTTTTTGTGCTTTTCCACGGAATTCCACACCTTAGAAACCCAGGGACAAGTGGTATCCACAATCATGCAACCCTTGTCGTTAAGTATTTGCATTTCTGAGACACTAGCCCCAAAAGCGGGTAAAATCACCACATCCCCCGATTCCACCACAGTAAAGTCTTTTTGGCCATTTTCCACCGGAATAAAACCCACGGCCATGGAGCGCAGACGCTGATTAACCGAGGGGTTGTGAATAATTTCGTTAGTAATCCAGAGACGTTCCTGGGGAAAATGTTGACGAGTTTCGTAGGCCATGGCGACAGCGCGTTCTACCCCCCAACAAAAACCCAAAGCTTGAGCGAGATAGATCGTCACGTCACCCCGTTGTAAACGATAATTATTTTCACGAATTTCTTGGATCAGGTCGCTTTGATACTCATTGGTCATCGCATCCATTACTTCCTCTTTGTGACCGAATCCCTTGCGGTTATAGTTATCCGACTGCTGTAGGGTGCGTTTAAAGGATTTTGTATCCATGATTCTCTGATAGGGGTATTGGTGGTGCTAAATTGGGCGAGACAGTAGCTTGCCATATATTAAAAATACCTTATCTAGTCAGCGCAGGGAGTCTTTAGAGACGAGAGAGAAATTCCTCGTCGATATCGTAACCAAACTGTTGAGCGAAAAATTTTAAGCGAGATAAAGCAGGAATTTGCTGACTTTTCAGCCAATCAGACAAAATAAAGAGTTTTTGCATCACAAAAATCTCTAAAGCTTCGGGGTTATATTGAATTCCTTCCCCGCGATGGAATTGATGGGGAACCAACATAGCAGCATAACGAGCGATTTCTCCCTGTTTTGGGTCAAGAATAAAGATTAACCAGGGATAAACCGCATCTAAACGCAGAAACCACAGCCTAACTTCCGGCATCTCCGATAATTCCCGCATATCACCCTCCGCACGAGGATAATCTATCTCTAATTGTAGAGCTTGTTCCAATTTTGTGATCGCTGCTCGCGATTGATAATCTTGAATAATAGTCTCTAAAGATGAAAGATCGAGATTTTGAATCTGATTGGGGTTAAGAGCGATTTTGACAGTCATAGGAGCCAATAAAAGGTTATATTGGGCGAAATTAACGTTTTTTATCCCTAAATCGGCAATGATCTATCTCAGAAAATACTCTCGATCGGGACAAAAAAACTAAGTATGACTATTCTCTCACTCCAGAGCGGCCAGGGAAACCCGACTGAAATCGCCAAGCTTGGATTTCTCCCACAATTGAACCTACCCTGCACACCGGGTTTTTTAGTCGGCAAAATCGGGAACCAAGGACACGAATTATGGGAAAATAAGCGTATCTTTTCCGCTTTTATCCCATGCAGGCCAACTTGTTGACTAATATCCTCTTACCCGTTGCCCTAGGCGTTTTAATGTTAGGTATGGGATTGGGATTAATTGCCGCCGATTTTCAGCGTATCACCCGTTATCCCAAGGCAGTCCTGATCGGTTTAGTCAATCAAATTATGATTCTACCGATCATCGGTTTTATTATTGCTTCTCTCTTGCCTCTCCGGCCAGAAATTGCCGTCGGTTTAATGATTGTCGCCATTTGCCCCGGCGGTCCTTCCTCCAATGTTTTAACCTATTTAGCCAAGGGAGATGTGGCTCTTTCTGTTACTCTAACCGCTTTTAGCAGCATCATCACCATTTTCACAATACCTTTTTTAGCTAGTTTTACTCTCCAGCATTTTATGGGGGAAAGTGCCGCCATCTCCCTACCCATTGGTTCCACTATGGCGCAGATATTTTTGATTATAGTTTTACCCATGGTTATGGGGATGACTATCCGCCATTACTTTCCTTTACTGGCCAAAAGTCTGGAACCGATAACTAATCGTTTGGCCGTAATTTTTCTAGCAGTTATTATCTGCTTATTAATCCTGAGAGAATGGCAAAGTTTACCTTTATTTATCGCTCAAACTGGCCTGGCAGTGATTATTTTAAACACGATTGCTTCCCTAATTGGCTTTTTCAGTGGTCGTTTATTTCAATTAACTATTTCCCAAAGAATTTCTATCGCCATCGAAGTGGGTATTCAAAGCGGCACTTTAGCTATTGCTATCACTGCCGGTTTATTAAAGAATCCCGATCTGGCTATTCCCGCAGTTGTCTATAGTTTATGGATGTATGTCAGCGCTTTTATCGCTGTTTATTATGGTCGCCAAAAAGCCGCTTTGGCAAAATAGCTAAATCCGGTGATAGGATATAGCTAAAAAACTGATAACTGATCCTAAATCCGTTTATTAAAAACTGATTATTTATTCTCCGTTTTGCCTTTTGCCTATCCTCATAAGTAGCCTATACTCGAAGGATTTAGTATAATTATGTTAATTGGTAAATATTTAACCCTGGAAGAATTATCTACCTGTTCCCAAACCTATCAAAAGTACGCAGCACAAATCGATCCCTATCCAAAAAATCCCGCAACCATAACCGCTTGGCAAAATCTCGCTCACTTTATTATCGATCCAATTATTGATAATTTTGGTCGAGAAAAATTCCAATTAACCTACGGATTTTGTTCCAATGATCTGAGAAAATTTCTCCAAAAAAAAGACCCAATCACTGGATTAAAAAACGGTAGAATTGATCCCAGTCGCGATCAACATTGCGCCCACGAAATTAATCAAAAAGGTCAATATTATTGTCAGCGATTGGGGGCAGCCTGTGATTTTTGGATTATCGATTTAACTAGCGATCGCCTGATAGATTGGATTTTAGCCGAAAAATTACCCTTTGATTCTCTCTATTTTTACGGAATTAATCGCCCGATTCATATCAGCTATGGACCCCGACATAAACGAGATCTATGGACTTTTACCCCTAGAGGAACACCGACTAAAAAAGGGTTACAATCATGGCTAGAAGCCGCTAAATCTATCGATTCTGAAACAAAAAAATCCCCCGAAACCGGGGAATAACCAAGACTTAAAACCGTCTTCTTTTAGATTTCTGGTTCCTCATCGTCCCCCTCGTCCTCATCGGCAGGTTCCGTGGGGAAAGGAACTGAACCCATATCTAATTTATCCCGCAATAACTTCTCAATTTCCGCCGCTACTTCTGGCTTTTCTTCGAGATATTTAACGGCATTATCGCGACCCTGGGCAATATTTTCGCCATTATAGCTATACCATGCCCCTTTGCGAGTAACCACGTTAGTTTGTTCGGCAATATCGAGCATACAACCCACCTGGGAAATGCCTTTACCGAAGATAATATCAAATTCAGCAATCCGGAAAGGAGGCGCGACTTTATTTTTAGCCACCTTAACCTTAGCCCGAATTCCGTATTCTCCTTCCGTGCCTTTTTTCAAAGTTTGAATGCGACGGATATCTAAACGCACCGAGGCATAAAATTTTAAGGCCGTTCCTCCAGTGGTCACTTCAGGATTGCCGTAGGTGACACCGATTTTTTGCCGCAGTTGGTTAAGGAAAATCACCACACAACCGGATTTACCAATATTACCGGCAATTTTTCGCAGGGCTTTACTCATCAAACGGGCCTGCAAACCCACCTGATTATCCCCCATTTCCCCTTCAATTTCCGCCCGGGGTACTAAAGCAGCCACCGAGTCGATAACAACGATATCCACGGCCGAAGAACGCACTAACTGGTCAACTATTTCTAAGGCTGCCTCCCCCGTATCCGGTTGTGCTACCAGTAAATTATTGATATCTACCCCTAAATCTTCCGAATAGGTGGGATCTAAAGCGTGTTCCGCATCGACAAAGGCCGCCACTCCCCCAGCTTTCTGCACTTCTGCGATCGCATGGAGGGCTAAGGTGGTTTTGCCTGAACTTTCTGGCCCGTAAATTTCGACGATGCGGCCCTTCGGTAGGCCGCCACCCAAAGCCATATCTAGGGTTAAAGCACCACTAGGCACGGTTTCCACCCGCATCCGGGTGGCATCTCCTAAACGCATAATCGAACCTTTGCCAAAGTTGCGCTCGATTTGATTTAAGACTAAGCCTAAGGCTTTATCTCGATCAGGATTACTTGTCATTGTCGCCATTAATTTTCTCCCCAGTTTTCTTAAGTAGTACAGTAGTATCTAAAGATTGTAGCCTGTTTTGATCTTGATCACCAAAAAGTTAGAGACTTTTTCCAGAATGGTGATCAAAAATCAAAAGTTTTGATTTTTACAGCCAAGGTCGGCTCATCGAAAATTTGGGTCTGAAACCCCGTCGTTCTACGACGGCTTTACTGTTAAATATTAACACATTTACGAAATATATGCTAGAATGTAAGGCACTGAAAAAGCCTATTCTTACCGATTTTACCCAACACCAGAACAAGAGTCGCTATTGCGGCGCACTTTGGGCTGTGTAAGATTAGTTTACAATAAAGCTCTCCACGAACGAACACAAGCATGGTACGAAAGACAAGAAAGAGTAGGATATGCTCAAACTTCTTCAATGCTAACTGATTGGAAAAAACAAGAAGAATTAGACTTTCTAAACGAAGTAAGCTGTG
>VYMC01000184.1_pt1 | contig 15181 bp, 16 predicted proteins | sample 5115301 | NCBI WGS metagenome assembly VYMC01 (sample SAMN12291802, study PRJNA351875) | freshwater metagenome | isolation source: freshwater lake | place: USA: Michigan, Wintergreen Lake | collected 2013-08-08 | reverse complement strand
ACAAGAGTACTTTAAGTATGTATTCGAACCGGAATTGATTGAAAAGCTAAATGAAAAAGGTAAGATTATTAAAATAGAAGAAGGAAATACAATCTTAGATTATGGTCAAATTGTCAATGAAATGCCAATTGTCCTTAGTGGCTCTCTTAAAGTTTTACGCATTGAAGAGGATTCTAGAGAATTACTAATTTATTATGTTAATAAAAATGAAAGCTGTGCAATGACTTTTTCATGTTGTATGGAAAAGTTTCCAAGTGAAATTAAAACTATTGCTGAAGAAGATTCAACTTTTTTATCTATACCTATAGAAGTAATGGATGAATGGATAGTAAAGTATCCTTCATGGAAATCTTTTGTGATGAAAACCATTAGAAATAGATTTAATGAACTTTTAAGAACTATAGATTTTATAGCTTTTCAAAATATGGATGCAAGGTTACTAAATTATCTAAAAGAAAAATCAAAAGCTACAAGTTCAACTTTGATAAATTTATCACATGAGCAAATTGCTAATGAATTAGCTACTTCAAGAGTAGTGATTTCTAGATTGTTGAAAAAACTTGAAATTGATAAAAAAGTAATTCTATATAGGCATCAAATCAAGCTACTTAGAGAAATGTAACTTATGTTACTGAAAAGTAAATTTAAAAACTAGAATTTTGAATCAACAAGAAAAACACAAATGGAAAATCAAACAACAAATTACTTTGCTGTAGCTATAATAGGATTAATTGCTGGTACAATGGGCGGGCTACTTGGAATAGGTGGAGCGATTATAATAATACCAAGTTTAATTTACTTTTTGGGATATAATCAACAAGATGCACAGGGGACAACATTACTAATGCTCTCTCTTCCTGTCGGTGCTCTTGGTGCTTATGAATACTACAAATCAGGAACAATTGACTTCAAAGTTGCTTTAATTCTTGCTATCTGTTTTTTCATTAGTGGTTTTATTGGAGCAAAAATCGCACATTCTATACCACAGGATATTCTAAAAAGAATTTTTGCTGTCTTACTTATTTTAATAGCTCTAAAAATGCTATTCATTGATAAATAAAGTAAAAATTAATTTAAAGGTTAAAAATGAAAATCGAACAAATATACACTGGTTGCTTAGCACAAGGTGCTTACTACATTGAAAGCAATGGTGAAGTAGCTATAATAGACCCACTAAGAGAGGTTCAAACTTATCTCGATAAAGCTGAAAGTGATAATGCAAAAATCAAATACATTTTTGAAACTCATTTTCATGCAGATTTTGTAAGTGGTCACATTACTTTAGCCGAAAAAACAGGTGCTAATATTGTTTTAGGTCCTACAAAAATGAAGCTTGGTTATGATGCAATTATAGCTGAAGATGGTCAAGTATTTCAATTAGGTGCAATCAAAATCAAACTAATACATACTCCTGGGCATACTCTTGAAAGTAGTTGTTTTCTCTTAGAAAATGAAGAAGGTAAAGAAGTAGCGTTATTTACAGGTGATACTCTGTTTATTGGTGATGTTGGCAGACCCGATTTAGCTCAGCACGTAATATCTGACCTTACACAAGAAAAACTTGCATCAATGCTATATGACTCATTAAGAGAGAAATTAATACCACTTGATGATTCAATAATTGTATATCCTGCTCATGGAGCCGGAAGTGCATGTGGCAAAATGATGAGTTCAGAAACATTTGATACTTTAGGCAATCAGAAGAAAAAAAATTATGCTTTGAATATGGCTTTGACCAGAAGTGAATTCCAGAAGGAATTATTATCAGGATTGACAACACCTCCTTCCTATTTTCCTAAAAATGTTTTAATGAATATTAATGGTTATGATTCAATAGACAAAATAATAGAAAAAGGCACAAAATCATTTACTCCTAAAGAATTTGAAGCAATTGCTAATGAAACATCAGCATTGATAATAGATACTAGAGATCCGAATGATTTCGTAAAAGGATTTATACCGAATTCTATAAATATAGGATTAGATGGTGATTTTGCAATTTGGGTTGGAACACTTATTACCGATATCAAACAAGAAATACTATTTATATCAGAAGAAGGAAAAGAAAAAGAAGTTATCACTAGATTGGCACGTGTTGGCTACGATAATACTATCGGTTACTTAAAGGGGGGATTTAAAGCATGGCTGGAAAGTGAATTTGAAATAGATAAAATTGAAAGTTATAATGTAGAAGAAATAAATAATGACAACGACCTTAAACAGCTTTCAATTATTGATGTTAGAAGAAAAAGCGAATATGACTCTGAGCATGTAATTGACGCTATTAATTTACCACTAAATTATATCAATGAAACTATGAGTAGCATTGATAAAGACAAAAAATATCTTATTCACTGTGCTGGAGGTTATAGGTCTGTTATTTACATTTCAATTTTAAAATCTAGAGGATTTAATAATCTAATTAATATTGAAGGTGGATTTAAAGCAATTAAAGAAAGTGAACTTATTAGTTTAACTGATTATGTATGCCCTACTACTTTACTATAGATAGAATTATGAAAAAGAAAGTATATATCTCATTAGTTGGAGCTTTAACAGGCAGTATTTTGGGTTACATTTATTACCATTATTTTGGCTGCAAAAGTGGGTGCATGATTAGTTCAAATCCATATACAATGGTTGTTTATGGTATGTTTTCGGGATTTTTAATCTCAAGTAATTTTTTTGAAACAAAATTTAATAATAAAAAGGATTTAAAAAATGAGTGATTTCACAATTATAGATGTAAGGTCAACTGAAGAGTTTGCAGGTGGTTTTGTAAATGGAAGTATCAATATTCCTTTACCTGAATTACCTGGAAGGTTAAATGAAATAAAGGAATTTAAGCAACCTATTATACTCTGTTGTGCAAGTGGGAATAGAAGTGGACAAGCTTTACATTTCTTAGAAAATCAAGGTATTGAGTGTAAAAATGGTGGTGGTTGGTTCGAAGTAAACAGCTTAGTTAATGGAGATAAATAAATGTTTGAATCGATAAAAAAAATCTTTATAGGTAATAAAGTTGACTTCAAAGATTTACTTTCAAACGGTGCGATAATTCTTGATGTAAGAACTAAAGAAGAATTTGATAGGGGCAATATTAAAGGTTCTATTAATATGCCACTTAATAATTTGATGAATACAATTAGCAATTTAGACAAGAATAAGCCAATTATAACATGTTGTGCTTCTGGAATGAGAAGTAGTACTGCGAAAAGTTTATTAAAAAATAGTGGATTTACCACAGTAGTAAATGGTGGGGGTTGGCAGAGTTTACAAGGTAAAATACAATGATGCCATTTAGTGAATTAATCAAATCTGATAAACCAGTTCTTGTTGACTTTTATGCCGATTGGTGTGGTCCTTGCAAAGTTATGAGTCCAATTTTGCAAGAAGTGAAATCAAATTTAACTTATGCAACAATAGTTAAAATTGATATAGATAAAAACCAAAAAACTGCTGAAAGATTTAATATTATGGCAGTTCCTACTCTTTTACTTTTTAAAAATGGAGAAGTAGTTTGGAGACAGTCTGGAGTAATACCTAGTTCAAAGCTAGAAGAGCTTATCAAATATTACTCTTAAAAACCATACACTTTAAAGAGTTTCTGCTTGATATACTCAATAAAATCAGTAGCATAGTTCTCTGCTTGGAAAGATTCTGTCATTATTTCTGTAGGATTGAGTAACCTTCCATATTGATGTACTTTTTGGTTTAACTCTTTTTTAATAGATTTAAAGTTACCTTCTTTTATTTTGGTAAGCAATTGAAAATTATTCCTATCTAAACTCTTTTCAATACTTGAAGCATACAGCTTTCCAAGTGTATAGGTTGGAAAGTATCCAAATCCACCAAAAGACCAATGTATATCTTGCAAACATCCTATAGAGTCATCTGTAATTTCTAAATTCAAATACTTCTTAATAAGTAAATTCCATCTTTCAGGGATTTCAGATACCTTTAGTTTACCATTTATCAAATCGTTTTCGATAGTATATCTTACATAAATGTGAAAATTATAAGTTAATTCATCACTTTCAGTTCTAATTGGATTATTACTAACTAAGTTGGCAGATTTCCAAATGTCTTCGGCGGTAAATTTACTATCAATTATCTCAAGTTCAAGCATCTTAGGGTACATAAACTCAATAAATTCTAAACTTCTACCTACATTATTCTCATAAAATAATGACTGCGACTCGTGAATACCAAGTGAAGTCCCCTCTTGTGCAAATGTTCTATAAAGTGAAACATCTATACCTTGCTCGTATAAACCATGACCAATTTCATGAATTGTTGAATACATACTTGTAAAGAAGTCAAATAAATCTATCCTTGTGGTAATTCTAACATCATGTAATGAAAAGGATGTAGTAAATGGATGTGTAGATACATCTAACCGACCTTTATGTTTATCATATCCAAGTTGAAAGCATAAGTAGTTTGCCAATTCTATTTGCTTTGCCTTTGAAATTTCAACTTTACTTTTATTTACTTTAGGAAGATTGATAGAACTATATTTATCATACAGCATCTTCGTTTCAGTAATTAGTTTGCTAAACATATATTCTAATTTTGAGAAAGTTAGCCCTTCTTCAAACTCGTTTAGTAAGCTATCATATGGATTCTCTTCATAGCCAAGATAACTTGCCAATTCTTGTGACATCAATACAAGTTCTGCCAAATCATCTTCAAATACTTTAAAATCTTTTTCTTTCTTTGCCCTTCTCCATGAAATATTTGACTTCGACTTTTGTTCTGAAAATTTCTCAACGAATTTTGAAGGCAACTTTACAGCTTTATCGTAATCTTTTACAAATAATAGTAGTAATCTATTTATATACTCATCTCTATTTGTTTTTGAATTCTTGATTTTATCTACTAATAACTTCGATTCCTCACTAATTAAATATTGATGTGAAAGTGAGTCTAATGTCTTTATTTGATCAGCTCTTGCTTGCCAAGAACCAAGCGGCATGTATGTTTCTTGGTCCCAAGAAAGCATAGCAGAAGCAGATTTCAAATCACTTATCAGCTTCATTTGATTAAGAACTTTTTCTAAAAGTGGGTCGTCTGTGTTTCTGTGAAAAAGCATAATGAACTACTTGTATTGTTAATAGGGATAATAATCTCTTTTTCTGGTTGGAGTATTATCTTTTTTCCTTTTGGATTTTGTAAATTTATTTTTGAAAACTACTTTTGGCAAGCAATCGGTTTCTATTCACTGATATTGATTTTCTTAGTATTGAAGTTCTCAAGTATTGAAATTAAGAAATATTTTAAGTTTAAAGTAAGCTATATTACTTTAGGTTTAATTCATGGGTTAATTTTGTTTTTCATAACTAATTTATTCCATTATTATTTACCTTACTTAATACCAAATTATCAAGATTCATTGTTAAGATTGTACTCAATTCAGAATCAACTTCCACTTTATTTTACTATCCCAGTACTAATTTTACTTGTAATTCCACAAGAGGAATTATTCTGGAGAGTTTTTGTATTACAATCTTTAAATAAACTAATTGATTTCAATAAATACAAATCAATTATAGTTGTTTTCATAGCTACTTTGCTTTACACTTTCAATCATCTATTCGGAATAATGCCAGTATTAGTTCTTGCTTCATTCGGAATTGGTATTCAATGGACTTTACTTTCTTACAAATATAAAAACATAATCCCAAGCATGGTATCTCACATTACTTGGGATTTACTTGTATTTGTAATATTTCCTTTAAGATAATTACTTTTTGGTTTTAAAAGTCATTATGTTAGCCCCAACTTTTTTCCCAGCTTTTACACCTTCAGACAATGCTTGAAATACGTGTATTCCACCATATAGTCTAGACATTGAACATTCATCAGCAGCTTCATAAAATGACTTATAACTTCTTGGTACTACTACTTCATTAGGCAAATCAAATCTTGCTAAATAATGTGTAGAATCTATAAAAGCATAATTATCTCCAAAATATTTTGTAAGCACCTCCGCCACCGCTCCTGTTTGTGTTGAATGACCTGAAGTATAATCAGGAAATGGTGGTGTACCAATTTTTGGTGTGAAATTACCTTGTATATACGCCCTTATATAGGTAATTGGTCGTACAGTGCTATAATTGTATTTAGTCATCCAACATGATACAAATGCATCATGTAACGCCATACAACCTAAAGCATAAATTTCTACTGCTCTATCAAGTTTTAGTTTTTCTTTGTTAATTATATGTCTAATTATTGATACACTATGTCCGGCTGGAGTACCACTTCTAAATGGCTCATCATTCCAATATTGTGCAATTATATTGAACCTATTACCTTCTGGGCTTTTCGTATTAATTATTGAATCTGTAGATTGTACTTGCTTCATTTCTTTCCACCAAATACTAGAAGAATCTAAACTATAACTGTTGGGTGGTGGTGGTTGAGTTAAATATGCGCTAAACGGATAAAAAGTTCTTACTCTTCCCCAATATGGTTGCATAGCAAACACTGTATTGCGTTGAGGTGCCCATTTACCATCACCTGTTGGATATACATAGCTTTTAGGATAATTGTTCGCATCTAAATAGCACTTCTCTTGTCCATCAGATTTAGCATACTCAATCATAAATTGACCGATAATTTTACCATACTCTATTGAGTTGTTATAAATTATCTCACTAACTTCAGATTTAAAACGGCTATCCCACCTACGTTTAATTGTATCTAAAGTCAACAAACTCGAATCTGTTGAATTCTCATTTATATATAAGTGAGTTGCAAGCTCAGATAATGCTGTATGAGTTACTAATCCCCAGTGATATTCTTTATCTTTAGATGAGCGTGGTGCCTTTGTAAGTCCTGTTACTTGCCCAGCCAAGCTCTGATATTCCGGCATTCCATTGACTGCCGATTCATAAGCACACAATCCCATATATCCATATGCACGCGCAGCAACCATTGGAGTAAAACCACGATTTCTCTGTACTAAGAAAAGTTGTGTTCTCATCCAATCTTGTAAAATCTCTGCATCAAATTCTTTTGCAGATTTCCCTTTATAAAAAGGACCTGTATCTTCTGTTGTTACTACTTCATCTTCACATGAGCTAATTAATATCACTATTAGTGTAAAGATAAAGTAAAAGTATAATTTCACTTTCATTTTCTTTTCCTTCTGTTTCAAGCTATAAATTTACATAAATTCTATGAAAGATTAATACGAATTTTATGTTTGGTGTTTATTAGAGTTATAGAATTTGACCTTTCTGAATTTTTAATAACATTTGAAATGAAAAGAAGTATCAGACTTATATTAATCCAAAAAGAATCCGATATATATTGATTAGCTACAAATGTGTTGTAGAAATAATGAAGTATTGAAAAATAGAAAAATAGTGTTGAAATAAAATATTTGTCTTTGTTTACATTATCGTTTGAAAATTGCTTCTTGAAAGTGTACATTGTATAAATCATTGCTATCATGAAGAAATTGAATGTAAAGAATCCAAACAAACCTGCTTCTAATAACAAAGTAAATGTAGATGAAGTAATATAACCATAGCCACCTACTGTTACTGACTTATACGTCATACCCAAGCCATCAGCCCATAAAGGATTGTTAATCCTTTCTACTATTGCACCCAATATTAAATCAGACCTATCGTAATATGACTCTCCAACAATCATATTTTCTGTATCTTTACCTAAGAATGTAGTTGATATCCTTTGCCAAAATAAATTAAGAAGATTTACATCTGTTAATTGATAAACTACTATATCTACAATAACTACCAAACAAATTATAAACAGCAAAGTCAGAAATAACATTTTATAATTAATTTTTATATTTTTTTCAAAAAGCAATAAACTCACAAAATATACAACTATTCCTGAAATCCCTGTAAATGAAAAACAGAGCAGCAAAGTTATAATCATTATTACCATTATGGAATATCTAATTGCAATTGATTTAAATACAAAATCTCTCTTAGCTACTGAAAAACTTAAGAATCCTACTAATCCAAATGCATTTAAAGCTGATGCTGTAGATGGTTCAGAAAAAAAGGAAGTTAGTCTATAAAAATTCTCAAATCTTAATGCTAGTTGACTAATACTCTCATTTCCATCACCAACTCTTGATTGATAAGATATATTAGATATTTCAATCCAAGCAAGTGGTAAGTCAAAAGCTCTCGCTATCAATTGATAGATTCCATAAATATCCACAATCATGATAAAGACTAGAAAAAACTTAAAATATCTAATAAAGTCTTTTTCCTCTGCTTTGTAACTGCTTATTATTATGGCTACTATTATTAAGTATATTAAATGTGAACTTGTCTTTAAATATTGTACAATATACTCTTGACTTAGATACGAAAGGTTAAAAAATCCGCTAAAGTAAACACTAATTATAAAAGCTAACAAAGCTCTGAAAACAATTTGATTTTGGTAAGTTATCTTAAAATTACCTTTGAGCAATTGTATAGTTGAAATCATCAGAATAGCTATTATTACAACATGGCTTATTCCAAATCCAAGAGTTCCAACTGTAAATACTTGGAAGAAATCCAAACTTGTTAAAAACAAATAGACTATTAAGAAGTTAACAATCATTAATATTCTAATTGACCATTTTCAAACTTGTAAGTTAATCTTTCAAGCATTGTTTTTGTAAGTTTAGCCAAATCATATTGATGTGACCAAGCCCAGTCTTTACGAGCTGCTGTATCATCTATAGTTTGAGGCCAAGAGTCTGCTATAGCTTGTCGTGGGTCATCGTAATAAGTAATTTCAAATTCAGGTATATGTTTTCTTATTTCTTCAGCTAATTCTTTTGGAGTAAATGAAATTGCAGCCAAATTATAGTCACCAGAGTATTCCAACTTAGACTTATCAGCTTCCATTAAATCAATAGTTGCATTTATACAGTCTTCCATATACATCATTGGAAGTCTCGTATTCTCATTTAAAAAGCAATTATACCTTTTATTTTTTATTGCTTCATAGAAAATCTCAACTGCATAGTCAGTGGTGCCACCCCCAGGCAAAGTCTCAGAAGAAATTATTCCAGGATATCTCAAACCCCTTGCATCAAGCCCATACTTTGCTCTGTAATAATCACAAAGTAGCTCACCTGTCACTTTGGTTAGACCGTACATTGTTGTTGGCTTTAATACTGAGTTTTGTGGTGTATTTTCTTTATTTATGTATTTCCCAAATACCGCTATAGAACTAGGTATGAAGACTTTATTTACTTTTTTCTCAATACATACCTCAAATACACTAATCATTCCATCAATGTTTACATTCCACGCTAATTTAGGATTTTTTTCACCTGTTGCTGAAAGAATTGCTGCTAAATGGAAAATAGTATCCGGTTTAAAATCATCAACTATTTTAGTTAGTGAGTCTTTTTCAGTTACATCAAGCTTTTCAAATTGTGTATCAATTTTGGGTTTTGTTAAATCTGTAGCTAATATGTTTTCATAGCCATAACGATTTATTAATTCTAAGGTTAGTTCTGTCCCTATTTGTCCTGATGAACCTGTTAGTAATATTCTTTTCATTTAATCTATGTGTGTTGCAAAGACTACAAATTTAAAGAAAAGTTTATTTAGAAAGATAAATATGTCATTTCAAATGTTGAGAATTTATTGAAAGTCTAATTACACTATTTAATGCATAATTACTTTATTTCATTAATTTTGAAGATTCACTTTACAAAAAAACAAGATAATGAAAGTTTTAATTACAGATGGCATTGCCCCTGAAGGTGCTAAAATCTTAACTGATGCCGGTTTAGAAATTACTCAGCAATTCTTTGAACCTGCTGATTTAGTAAAGGAAATAGTAAATTTTGATGCAATAATAGTTCGTAGTGCTACAAAAGTTACTAAAGAAGTAATACAAGCTAGCAAATTAAAAGTTATTGCAAGAAGTGGTGTAGGTGTTGATAACATTGATACCGCTTTTGCTAAAGAAATCGGTATCCCAGTTGTAAATACTCCCGGTGCTTCATCTATTTCAGTAGCTGAACTTACAATTGCACACATGTTTAACTTGTGTAGAGGTTTAAGTTTATCTAATCCAATTATGAAAAGCGGTGGTTGGCCCAAAAAAGAATTATCAAATGGTATTGAGCTTACTGGAAAAACTCTCGGTATAATTGGACTTGGGGCTATAGGTATCGAAGTCGCAAAACGTGCTTTAGGTCTTGGAATGAAAGTAATTTATAATTCAAGAACTGAGAAAAGTAATGAATTAAATTTAAGATTTGTTGATACAAGCACTCTTTTTGCTGAAGCTGATTTTATTTCACTTCACATTCCATTTAATAAAGAAAAAGGTATAGAAATTGGGGAACTAGAATTTGCACAAATGAAAGATGGTGCAATTTTAGTTAATACCTCAAGAGGTGAAGTTATTGATGAAGTAGCTCTTTTAAATGCACTTAAATCAGGAAAGTTAAGAGCAGCGGCTTTAGATGTATTCCAAAATGAACCAATCACTGATGCACAAAAAGAACTCGTTTCATTACCAAATGTATCAGTTACTCCTCATATAGCGGCTTCTACTTTAGAAGCACAATTAAGAGTAAGCACTGAAATTGCTGAAAAAGTTGTTAAAGAATTAAATAAATAGGAAATCATGGCAGTTATTAGACCTTTTAAAGCTTTTAGACCAAAACCTGAATTTGCCAAAGAAGTTGCGGCTAAACCTTACGATGTACTTAATAGTGACGAAGCTCGCAAAGAAGTTCAAGGAAATCCTAATTCATTTCTTCATGTTGGCAAACCTGAAGTTGATTTAGACCCAAATCTTTCTATTTACGATCCAAAAGTTTATCAAAAAGGAAAAGAAAACTTACATAAACTTATCGATAATGGGATATTAGTTGAAGATAGTAAGCCTTGCTACTACCTATATTCACTTACTATGGATGGTAGAGTTCAAAATGGGCTTGTTGTTTGTGCATCTGTGGATGATTACTGGAATGATGTAATCAAAAAGCATGAGTTCACTCGTCCACAAAAAGAACAGGATAGATGTGAGCATGTAAGAGTTACTAACTCTCATTCAGGTCCCATTTTCCTTACTTTCAAAGATGATCAAGAGATTTCTAATATTATTGAAATGGTAAAAAAATCTCCTTCAGATTCTGATTTTATCGCAGAAGATGGTATTAGGCACCAGTCATGGGTTATTGATGATTCTGAAACTATTGAGGTTTTAACTAATAAATTTTCAACTATGCCAAGCTTATATGTTGCAGATGGACATCATCGTAGTGCCGCAGCGGCAATAGTAGGTAAAGAAAGAAAAGAAGCAAATCCTAATCATACCGGAACTGAAGAATATAACTATTTCTTGTCTGTTCTTTTCGCAAGCTCTGAGCTTTACATAATGGATTATAACAGGTTGGTTAAGGACTTGAACAATTTTGATTATGATGTTTTCTTAGAGCTATTAAAACAAAATTTCAATGTAATTCCTTCCGGTGGTCAAGTTAAACCACTTCAAAAAGGTGAATTTGGTCTTTATCTTGGAGAGAAAGGCTGGTTCGTTCTACTTATCAAAGAAGATAAAGTTGATAAAAATGATCCTGTTGAGTCATTAGATGTATCTTTACTTCAAAAATATGTACTAAGTGAAATACTAAATATTACTGACCCAAGAACTTCAGATAGAATTGATTTCGTTGGCGGTATTAGAGGTATTGATGAATTGGTAAAAAGAGTTGATAGTGGAGAAATGGTTGCGGCATTTGTAATGTTCCCTACTTCAATTGATGAATTGATGAAAATCGCTGATAGTGGTAATGTCATGCCTCCGAAATCTACTTGGTTTGAACCAAAATTGCGTGATGGTTTATTCATTCACTTTTTAGATTGATAGATAATTAACACAATCTTAACAATTTTGTCTTAATTTTGGTTTCACTTACTTTTTAATAATTAATCTTTGCTTAAGCATCAGTCAAAATACATATTTTTTGCCCTAACCTTCTTCATATTGGCGTGCAGTAAGCAGTCTGACGATAAAACTAAGGTAAAAAATGAAATGGATATACTTGGTGCTGGTGCCTCATTTCCTTTTCCTTTATATTCTAAAATATTTGATAGTTACAATAAAGAAACAGGCACTCGAGTAAATTACCAACCGATTGGCTCTGGTGGTGGCATTAGGCAATTATTCAGCGGTACAGTTGATTTTGCTGGCTCTGATGCATTCTTAAAAACAAAAGATATAGCTAAAGCCAAAGGTGAAGTATTACATATACCTACGGCTCTTGGTGCTGTGGCTGTTGTTTATCATTTAGATAATATTCCAGACTTAAAACTCACCTCTGAAGTTATTACCGATTTATATTTAGGTGATATAAAGTACTGGAATGATAGAAGAATTCAAGAACTTAACCCTAATATTAAGCTCCCTAATAACCCTGTACTGATTGTAGGACGTTCAGATGGTAGCGGTACTACTTATGTTTTCTCAGATTTTTTAAGCAAATCTAACCCTAAATGGAAAAAAGAATTTGGAGCAGGTAAAGCTATTAAATGGAAAACTGGTATCGCTGGTAAAGGAAATCCTGGTGTTGCAGGTATTATCAAGCAAACTCCAGGTGCAATAGGTTATGTCGAGCTTGAATTCGCCTTGAAGAATAAGTTAAAAATTGCTTCAATTAAAAATAAGAGTGGCAATTTTATTCAACCAAGCATCGCTACAGTCTTAGAAGCTGCCAAAGTTGATATGCCCAAAGACTTGAGAATTGAACTTACTAATACTAATAATCCAGAAGGTTATCCAATTAGTACTTTTACATGGATTTTACTTTATAAAGAACAGAACATTATTCCCAAATCAAAAGAAAAAGCTCAATCTATTCTTTCTCTTATATCTTGGGTTTTAGAAGAAAAAGGTCAATCCTTTCATACTAAACTTAATTATGCACCTTTACCTGATAAAGTAAAAATCCTTGCGAAAGAATTACTTCAAAAGGTAACTTACAACGGCAAGCTAATCTCGGAGATAGAATAAATGAACGGTGATAAACTCTTCAAGTTAATTTTATTATTCTCTGTGATTATTCTGTTGATAGTTGTCGCAGGATTTATGTTTATACTTCTTGATAGTTCGCTACCGATATTATCAAAAGAAGGTATTAGCAATATTTTCTCTACTGATTGGAATCCTGTAAAAGAAAAGTATGGGATATTACCATTCTTAGTTGGTACACTCATTACTTCATTCCTTAGTTTAGCAATTTCATTACCTTTCTCTATTTCTATATCACTTTTTCTTGGTGAGTACTACAAACAAGGTACATTACACAATGTAGTAAAAAGTGCTATCGAGCTCCTTGCTGGTATTCCATCTCTGATTTATGGATTCTGGGGTTTGTTTATAGTTGTACCTATAATCCGCAGTATACAAATTGATTTAGGGATTACGCCTTATGGTGTTGGCTTGCTTACTTCTTCTATCATCTTAGCTATTATGATAATTCCCTACTCTGCCTCATTAGGTCAAGAAATTATCAAACTTGTTCCTAATGATTTAAAAGAAGCTGGATATGCTATGGGTGCTACTAACTTTGAAGTCGTAAAAAAGATAATCATACCGTACTCTTTCAGTGGGCTTATGGCAGGTGTTATTCTGTCATTAGGAAGAGCTCTTGGTGAAACTATGGCTGTAACAATGGTCATTGGTAATTCAAATAATTTACCCAAAAGTATATTTGACCCAGCCAATACCATGGCTTCTCTTATTGCCAACGAATTTAACGAAGCTAGTGGTGAGGTTTACATAGCTTCGCTTATTGAAATCGGATTAATACTTTTTGTTATTACAACAATTATCAATTATCTAGGTAAATTGATAATTAGAAAATTTGCACCACATTCAAATTAACGTGACTGAGAAAATTAAATATAGACTTTTTGTCGCTAAACTCTTTAGAGCATTGGTATTGCTAATTTCATTTATTGCAATTCTACCAATAATCTTTATTATCTATTACATCACTAAGTCTGGTATTAGTGTTATTAATTTTGATTTTATCTTTAACCTTCCTAAGCCACAAGGAGAGTTAGGTGGTGGTGTAGCCAATGCTATTGTTGGCTCAGCTATAGTAATTTTCTTTGCCTCTCTAATTGCTATTCCATTAAGTATATTGGTTGGAGTATTTTTAGCAGAGTTTAAAGATAGTAGAATTGCATGGTATGGAAGATATGCTTTAGAAATCTTACAAGGTATTCCCTCTATAGTTGTCGGTATTGTGGTCTATCTCGTTTTAGTTAAACCTCTCAATGGTTTCAATGCTTTTTCTGGAGCAGTTGCACTTGCTATAATGATGATTCCTATTGTTGCTAAATCAACTGAAGAAACATTAAAGCTTATACCTATTTCACTTAAAGAAGCTTCATCTGCTCTCGGTGTACCATATTACAAAACTATATTGAAAGTTGTTATTCCAACAGGTTTTAACGGTATTATCACCGGTATAATTCTAGGTATTGCTAGAATTGCTGGTGAGACTGCTCCTTTGCTTTTTACTGCTTTTGGTACTCCATTTATGTCTTATTACTTGGATAAACCAATCAATACTCTACCTGTTCAGATATTCAAATATGCTGATAGTCCATACCAAGATTGGCAGGACTTAGCTTGGGGAGCTTCTTTCTTGTTGCTTCTTATTGTTCTTACTTTAAACTTAATTGCTAAATTTGTAGCTTCAAGATGGAAAATACAGTTCTAAAAATCAAAGATTTGAATGTTTATTACGATCAAACTCAAGTAGTTAAAAATATATCTCTTGATTTTGAAAAGAATAAAATCACTGCTATTATGGGTCCTTCTGGTTGCGGAAAGACAACTCTCCTTCGTGCTATAAATCGTATGCATGAGTTCACACCAAATGCCAGAACAGAAGGTAAAATCTTTCTTCGAGAAAAAGACAAAGAAACCGAAATAATGAGTCTTGATGCTATCGAAGTACGTAGAAAAATCGGTATGGTATTTCAAAGACCTAACCCTTTTCCTACTATGAGCATCTACGATAATGTAATTGCTGGGTATAAACTTAATGGTATAAAACAGCAAAAAGACAAAGAAGAAGAATTAGTAAAAAAATCTCTTAAAAAAGCTGCACTTTGGGATGAAGTTAAAGACTCTCTTCATAAAAAAGGTACTTTTC
>VYMC01000199.1_pt1 | contig 15231 bp, 13 predicted proteins | sample 5115301 | NCBI WGS metagenome assembly VYMC01 (sample SAMN12291802, study PRJNA351875) | freshwater metagenome | isolation source: freshwater lake | place: USA: Michigan, Wintergreen Lake | collected 2013-08-08 | reverse complement strand
TGTCAGGTTTTTCAGGCTTTCCCTGTCTAGTAGCGGCGGCGGTTCTTTTTGCTTCATCCTCTCAATCTACACTTTTTTCTGTTTTTGTCAATCCCCTGACCTGAATCCTTACATAAAAGTTAAGGGAGAAGGTCAAAATACCTTGAATTTAGTCAAGAAAGAATTAATATTAAAAACAATGAAAAATCAGCATCTTACGATCAAGTTTGGTGTGTTTTTGATAAAGATAATTATACCAAAGAGCAATTTAATCAAGCTGAGGGACTTGCCCAAAAAGAAAATATCAAGATTGCCTATTCTAATGAAGCCTTTGAAATTTGGTATATTTTGCACTTTCAATATCTTGATACTGCTACACCTAGAGATAGATACGGGAGTATTTTAACTAATCAAATGAGAAAACTTGGATTAGTTGGCGAGAAAGAAAAATATGAAAAAAAACGAGAGAATATCTATGAAAAATTAAAGCCTTATCAGCCTACAGCGATTATCAAGGCCGAAAAACTTATTAAACGGCGAGGTAAGGATTCAGGTGTCTCAAATGAAAATTAAGGCTTTCAGCGTTTCTTAATGAGAATGAGCATTTGTCCATAATTCCCCTAAATGCTTACACAGCAAGGGGTTGACTGCTTTTTGTATGACCTGAATCCTTACACGGCGAGATGAATTAAAACAACATCCTTTTGATCCCCATCCTTCCACTACCGTACATGAATTAGTGAGGGAACTCAATAAAAATAGTCGATCTTAAACTTAACTATTTTGAGATAACTAAGGCTATCATTCAGGAAAGTTACTGTTGAGACTCCTGATTAGTTTGTTAATTTTTGTGTTAAGTACCTAGACAATTAAACCCTTTAGAGATAGGGTGATCATGGCTGAGTTGGCTATTATAGAGTTTTGTAAATAAATATCAAACTCAAGGATTTTTGAGCATGGTATCTCGCTAAACTGAAAGTATAGAGTACAGAGGTAAAAATACTTATGATGCTATTACAAGATGTGGCGAGAACCTCTAGAGAACAAGCATTAATTCTGTGGTTTGAAGAAGTGGACAGCAAAGATGTGGGATTAGTCGGCGGCAAAAACTCTTCCTTAGGCGAAATGATCCAACAATTAACCCCAAAAGGGATTAATGTCCCCAGAGGATTCGCCACCACCGCTTACGCTTACCGTCACTTTGTCGAAAAAGCCGGACTAGACGCACAACTAAGACAAATTTTCCAAGATTTAGACGAAAACGATGTGCAGAACCTGCAAGAAAAAGGTAAACAAGCACGCACATTAATCCTCAACACACCGTTCCCCGATGATTTAAGTCATGCGATCGCTATTGCCTATCGCCGACTCTGTGAACGTTATGGCGATGATCTCTATCATTCCATCGATGTGGCCGTTCGATCGAGCGCCACTGCCGAAGACTTACCAGAAGCGAGTTTTGCCGGACAACAGGAAACCTACCTTAACGTGCAAGGAGTGAGGGGAGTTTTAGAAGCTTGTCATAAATGTTTTGCCTCTTTATTTACCGACCGCGCTATTTCCTACCGTCATCATAACGGTTTCGATCACTTTGCCGTCGCCCTTTCCGTCGGTGTCCAAAAAATGGTGCGTTCAGATCTAGCCACCTCCGGGGTGATGTTTTCCATCGATACGGAAACAGGGTTCAAAAATGCCGCTTTAATCACGGCAGCCTACGGTTTAGGGGAAAATGTCGTGCAGGGTGCTGTTAACCCCGACGAATATCTGGTTTTTAAACCGACTCTTAAAAACGGTTACAAACCCATCCTCGACAAACGCCTCGGCAGTAAAGCCATCAAGATGATCTACGATGATGGAGGATCGCGTCTAACCAAGAATATCCGAGTTAACAAGCTAGAACAGGATCAATTCTGCATTAATGACCAAGAAATCCTTACTTTAGCCCGTTGGACGACCGAAATCGAGGAACATTACTCGCAAGTGCGCGGAACTTACACCCCCATGGACATCGAATGGGCAAAAGATGGGATCACGGGAGAACTGTTTATCGTTCAAGCGCGTCCAGAAACCGTACAATCGCAAAAAGCCGCTAATATCCTTAAATCCTACGAGATTAAGCAAAGAAGTCAAGTTTTAGCGGTGGGACGCAGTGTAGGTGCGGCAATCGGTCAAGGAAAAGCCAGAGTCATCCTCAGTGTCGATAAAATCAACAACTTTAAACCGGGAGAAGTTCTCGTCACCAATCGCACAGATCCCGACTGGGAACCGATTATGAAACAAGCAAGCGCGATCGTGACTAATCAAGGTGGTCGTACTTGCCATGCCGCTATTATCGCACGAGAAATGGGCATTCCGGCGATCGTGGGTTGCAATAATGCCACGGAAACGATTAAAACCGGTCAGGAAGTCACCGTTTGTTGTGCGGAGGGAGATGAAGGGAAAGTTTACCTCGGATTGCTACCCTTTGAAATTCTCGAAACTCCCCTGGATAATTTGCCGCAAACTCGGACAAAAATCCTCATGAATATCGGTAATCCTGAAAAAGCCTTCGCTTTTGCCGATATTCCTGCCGAAGGTGTCGGTTTAGCGCGTCTAGAGTTTATTATCGCTAACCATATTCAGGCCCACCCCAGTGCCTTGCTGAAATTCCAAGAATTGGAAGAAGGGGACGTAAAAGACCAAATCGCCGAATTAACCAAACACTACGAGGATAAACCCCAATTTTTCGTCGATAAATTAGCCCGGGGAATTGCCATGATTGCAGCCGCATTCTACCCCAAAGATGTAATTGTGCGGATGTCCGATTTTAAATCCAATGAATACGCTAATTTATTGGGTGGCAAACCCTTTGAACCCAAGGAAGAAAACCCGATGATCGGTTGGCGCGGCGCTTCCCGTTATACTGATCCTAATTATCGCGAAGCTTTCGCTTTGGAATGTCGGGCGCTGAAAATGGTCCGGGAAGAAATGGGATTAACTAATGTGATTCCGATGATTCCTTTCTGTCGTACCCCCGAAGAAGGAATGAGAGTCCTCGAAGAAATGGCCAAAAATGGTCTCGAACGCGGGGTTAATGGTTTGCAAGTTTATGTGATGTGTGAGTTACCAAGTAATGTCATTCTTGCCGACCAATTTGCTCAGGTGTTTGACGGATTTTCGATCGGTTCTAATGATTTGACCCAATTAACCTTAGGATTAGATCGGGATTCTGCCCTAGTTGCCCATCTTTTTGATGAACGGAATGAGGGAGTTAAACGCATGGTGAAAATGGCCATTGAAACCGCTAAAGTCCATAATCGCAAAATCGGTATCTGTGGTCAAGCCCCCAGTGATTACCCCGAATTCGCTCAATTTTTAGTGGAATTAGGCATCGATTCTATCAGTCTTAATCCTGATTCTGTCCTCAAAACTTTATTGATGGTGGCAGCAGTGGAGAAAGGACAATAGTTTAGTGATAAAGGTGGGCAAGTCCCACCTTTTTTTGTCTTGGTATGTTGAGAATATTAATCGAGTCTATTTAATTGACTAATTATTATATATAGCGTTTCCTGTTCGCAAGAGGTACATTATCGATGTTGAAAAGCTTAATCAGCAAAGGTTTAAGTGTGCCACACAGGTGTGAGAACCGTTATATCATCAGTTTAATCATAGAAATGGTAAGGGAGGTTGAAAACCCTCGATAAATGGCTTTTGTATAATAACTTTTTTGGGATAATTGGGAGAAAAATTAACCTCTTGTGGAACTTTATCAATTAATTTTTGATCCACGGTATCAAAATAATCAAGCTTCATCCTAATCGCTGTAGCGAGATGTAGTGCATCAAAGGGTTGTAGTTTATAACTCCTAATCAGATAACGATTGATTTCCGATGTCTCTCGTTCAAATCCTACTAACTTTATCCATTCATTAGAAAATAGGTTGTTAATAATATTTTCCTGCTCTAAATCCGATAAATCTCATTTCGCTTTTAGAGATTTAATATAAACAACTTCAGCCATGGTAAAAGCCGATGTATAGAGTTCAATATATCCCTGTTCTGCTGCCAGTAAAATATTCTTACATTGTTCATAATACTGGGGTTCTTCATTGAAAAAACTGATAAAGATTCCCGAATCACAATAATGTTTTTTGATAGACTTTTTTTTCAAAACTCACCTCTAATTGAATTGATAATATTATAGCGGTATGCAGTCGGATGAGGTATACTGCAACAAGCTATAAGGCAGTCTAGGCAAGACTTTGTCTGTATCTCACTCAAGCGAATACCGCTATAGACAAAGAAGAAGATGCAGATTTTTCAGGAAAAACTTTCATTTCTTGCACTTGAATATTGATTTTTTCTCCATGCAAATACTGCCGAATTAACCCAAAAACATAAACTCTTTTTCCTAAAGCTTCTCTAGCTTGTTCAAAAAGTTCTTCAGGAAAAAAACATTTAATAATTTTGTTATCAGTTAGGCTACGAATCCCCATCTTTTGACGATTGGCAATATTGATAGATACTAACTGCCCTTCAATAGAGCCATAAATACTATAAAAATTTTGCGTAATTTCATCTACATTATTATCCCTAAACATCAGTTTTTTTTTACTAAGCCAACTAAGTTTATCATACTGAAAATACAAATAGCCCACTAGGGCTATTTTTTATTTATCTCTTAACAAAAATTAACTTTAAACTGCGGTCAAGAGATAAACTTAGATTTCGTCAGGATTAAGGCCTAATTCCCGCAGTTTATTGGCCAATCGTTCCGCTCGTTGTTTTTCCTGATTATAGCTAGTGAAAGCTTGTCCATCGGGATAAAAAAGCAACATTTCCGGTTCTCTTAACTGAAAACCTATTCCTAAACGGGGACTAACCTAATTATCGAGAGTTTCCAGAATTTCTAGCTGATTTTTGCCTCTTATCCAAGCGCTGGCATCATTTTTATGGGGATCATAAAGATAATATTCCTCGACCCCATAACGCTGATAAAATAGCTGTTTTTTGGCCATTTCCGTGAGGGTGTTACCCGGAGAGAGGATTTCAAAAACCACCTGGGGACTAATATTATTTTCTAACCATTGTCGATAGGAACCCCTTTCCCCCTTCGGTCTCCCAAAAACCACCATAATATCCGGTGCTTGACGCAGTTTATTCTCATTTTTCACAGGATACCAAAGTAAATCCCCCGCAACAAAAACATCAGACTGGTTACGAAATAGCCAGTCTAAATTAGTTTTAATCGTCGTAATCCAACGAAATTGCAGGGTATTATCGGCCATGGGTTGACCATCGCTATCGGGGTAGATAATTTCAGTGACGTTAGTTTTATCTAGTTGCGAAACCATAAGACTAAGTAAAAAGTACACACTAGAAAATGTCAACAACTTAATTATATCATAGCGGACATTTGTATTAGATAGCAATTAGTACAAAAATTTTGACAAATAGAATAACTTGTGCTTTGGATAATAAAGATTTAATTTTTTTGATGATAACGATTGAAAATTTTGTTAGTTCCTAGAAAATTTTTGTCTAATTTTGGAGACTCTAATTAGGGTTTGCTGAATAATGGTAGAATCCTTTTAAAATAAGGCTTTTGACCTATTAAAGTCCGATGTCAGTGCCATAAAATAGGATTAAGACCCTCAAAAACCTTGCGTTATTCTTTTTATAGTACATAAACTGGTACAAAAAAGAAGGGCAACAAAGCCGGTCACGACCGGCTACTGACTCCTAACCCCACCAACAAACTTTTTCAGCAAACCCTAATTATTAGTTTTCTAAGAGATGGCAGTACTTTTCTTGGAGATTTTCCGTTGCTTTGGTTAATTTTCCCTTTTCGTCTAGGATGGATAGTTTCATGATTTCCGATGAGGTTTTAATTAAAAGTAGTACCTCCCGAAACTTAGCCGCATCTTCCTCTAGATGGGGATTAAAATTAGCTCGTGACTCCAGTTCAGTTAAACTCTTAATAGCTCTACTATTCAGACTATTAACCAGGTATTGTAACTCCTTAATTCTGCGCTGAACTTGTCCTAAAAAAAACTTACTTTTATCTAATTGAGCTATTTTATTATTCACTTCCTTGCTATATTCGATAGCTTTAGTTAGAGCTTTTTTCCCTTCTCCTCCTAAGACAAAACCACCAATCATTAAAGCAGGTCCGACAGTAATACCTCCTAAAACCACTGTTCCCAAAGCCATACCACCACCACCGGCAGCTAAAGAACCACCTCCTAACCATGCTAGGGTGGCATTCCAAGCAGCTGCCCCACTAAGTCCACTAATTGCTGTTCCTGTACTAGCAGTACCGAAAAGACCAATTAATCCTAGGGTTCCCTGACTGGCTGCCGAAGCGACTCTCACTACTTTTAAACCCCCCACAGCCAAACTTTGCGCGTCTAAAACTTCTGCTTTAAATTCCTTGAATTGTTCGGCAGAAAATCCCTCAAACCCTTTTAAGAAGCGTTGATGGGATGGGGAGGAATTTTGACCAATTCTTTGACTATTTCTTTGATCAATGAGTCGAACAAACTTAACAAATCTGCCGATAGTGTTGATTTTGACATTAATTTGTAGTTGACCGTATTCTTCCGCAAATTTTTGGGTAGCTTGAAACTTTTTTTCTAGGGATTTATTGGCTTTTTTATATCTTTGTTCGGCACTTTTGCCAATTTTTTCGGCCTTTTGTAGCTTGGAGACACCATCAGCACCAGCACTAACCCCCACACCAGCAGTAACTAAGGCCGCCGCACCAAGGATAATCGGAATGATAAAGATCATGACCAAAAATCTCCTAGTCTATCCAGTTTTGCAAAATTCTACCAACATAGTTAAAAAAAATCAAGGATTGTATCGGTAGAATTACGGCCCTCTTATTCTTTGTGTGATAATTTTAACTTATATTGAAGTGATCAATCTTTGTGTCCTTTGTGTCTTTGTGGTTCGTTTCACGCACTCACCAACAGGACTATATCGTAGAACACATTTTACCCACCAAACCTAAGAGAGCCATGAGGATTTATAACTTGCCTTCGTAACTTAACAATGTATTTTTTAATAACATTGCCACCGTCATCGGACCGACACCACCGGGGACAGGAGTAAGATAACTAGCTACTTCTAAAACCCCAGCATAGTCCACATCGCCCACCAAACGATCAGCGACGCGATTAATCCCCACATCCACCACCACTGCACCCGGTTTTACCATCTCTTTAGTGATTAAATTCGCTTTACCGACCGCAGGTACTAAAATATCGGCACTTCTGGTTATTTCTGCCAGATTTTCTGTGCGCGAGTGAGCAATAGTTACCGTAGCGTTTTCCTCCAATAACATTAAAGCTAAAGGTTTCCCCACTAGAATACTGCGACCCAGCACCACCGCGTGCTTACCGGCTATGGGAATATTATATTCTTTCAGCAGTGCCATGACCCCCGCAGGAGTACAACTGCGGATACAGTCCTCACCCCGCACTAAACCGCCTAAATTGAGAGGATGTAAGCCATCAGCATCTTTTTTCGGGTCAATTTGGTAGAGAAGGGAAACCGCATCTAAATGCTTGGGTAAGGGTAATTGAATTAAAATCCCGTCCACCCGCTCATCTTGATTGAGACGGACAATTTCCGCTAAAATTTCTAGTTCACTTGTATCGGTGGGAAAATGACGACCAAAAGAGGCCACGCCGATTTTAGTACAAGCTTTCTCCTTATTGCGTACATAAACGGCACTAGCAGGATTATCCCCCACCATCAACACCGCTAACCCCGGAGGTCGTCCCATTGAAGATTTTAGCGTCTGGATGCGCTCTCCTAAACCAAGCTGGATTTTTTGAGCTAAGGCTTTCCCGTCGAGAATTTGGCAAGTAGTTACGGACATTCTATGATAATACCGAGAACAAAAATCTTTCGGATCTATTCTATGGTCAAAAAGATTGACTAATCGCACTCGTTAAGGTTAAAGCAAGAATGTCTATTCAGACTCGTGTAGGGCGCATCAGCAGTTTACTATTATTGCTAGGGTTATTCGGTTGTAGTACCCTTGCTGACCTCGGTATTGCCGTTCCCTACATCGGTGATCCTCCCCTAACAGCGATCGAGCAATTGCAGGAAAAACCAAAAGGCGCTTTAGTTTATCTTAGGGGAACTGTCAGCAATTATGCCCCTTTTTTAGCGGGAGGAGCCTATCTTTTGCAGGATGGGTCTGGCAAGATTTGGATTCGCACCAATAGCAATAAATTACCCCGTCAAGGCGAGGAAATCGTCATTAAGGGCAAAATTGACTTTGAGGCTATTCCCCAAGGTTCCCAAACCGTTAACGAAGTGTATGTGGTGGAATTAGAACAGATGGATGCAGTAGCGGTTAATTCGGTTCCCACTCCCTCCCCGTCCCCAGAAATTAAACCTTCCCCCACCTCAGAAGTTAAACCCCCAGAAAATAATTCTCCCCTAGTCTCAACTAAACCCCTGGAAAATCCCCGACAGGTGACAATTCCTGGCGCAGCTGAAACAAAACCCCCAGAAACTCCCGTCGTTACCCCCGTTAAACCCAATCCCCCTGCGCAACCCGTCGCGGAAGCGATTCCCCCCAAACCCCCCGCAGTGGTTAAACCCATCCTAGATTCCTTGGATGCTTTCTTTTTACCCCATAAACAAAACGAGAAATAGCTAGGGTGTGGGGAAGTGGGGAAGTGGGGAAGTGGGGTGTGGGGTGTGGGGTGTGGGGAGAATAAATAAAATAGTCTCCCGTCTCCTGTCTCCTGTCTCCCGATAACTGATCACTGATAACTGATAACTGATAACTGATGATATTCGTTGCTTTGGCGATTTTAGAACAGGACGGTCGCTTTTTAATGCAGTTGCGCGACGACATCCCGACGATTCTCTATCCGGGGGTGTGGGGTTTATTTGGTGGTCACTTAGAAGCGGGTGAAAGTCCAGAAATAGGGTTAAAACGAGAGTTACAAGAAGAAATTAACTACGAAGCCCCTAGTTTACGCTATTTTCGCTCTTATAACGATGATAATCTCTCTCGTTATCTTTATCATGTACCCCTGACCGTGGCATTAGAAAAATTATTGCAAACGGAAGGGCAAGATTTAGCATTATTACCCCCGGCTGCCATCCGTCAAGGGGAATACTATTCCCAGAAGATTAATCAGACTCGTCCTTTAGGAAAAATTCATCGCCAGATATTGCTCGATTTTATAGAACTAGAATTATAGTGGATACTAGAGCCAGACAAGGAACTCCCTTATCTATACGAAAGTCGTAGTTAACACTGCTCCTCACCTCCCTCGAAGGCAAAATGCTCCCGCTTTTTGAATGGCTTTATTGAAACGTCAATCTTATTTTGGCTTTGTCTTTATGAACCAGTCGCGTCCCTCGTTCGTTTCCGTGCAGAAACTCCTATCTGGAGGTGCGATCGCTACCCTAGCAGTTAGTTCCCTGATGGTCCTCACCCCCGCAGCCAAAGGGGAAAAACCCTTAGAAGATAACCCGAAAGCAGTCATCGACCAGGTTTGGCAAATTGTTAATAATGAATTTGTAGATCGTGGTTTTCATCAAATTGACTGGCAAAAAAAACGTCAAGAATTGTTAAGCAGAAATTATACTAATCCCCAACAAGCTTACACAGCAATTCGCGAAGCTTTAAAGGAATTGGATGATACTTATACCCGTTTTTTAACTCCTAGGGAATTTTCTGTTCTCACCAGTCAAACTTCCGGAGAATTATCGGGAATTGGGGTACGTTTAGCTCTCGATAAACGCAGTAACGATCTGGTTGTTGTCGATACGGTGAAAAAATCCCCCGCCAAGGAAGCGGGAGTGAAAAGCGGCGATCGCCTGATTAGAATTAACGGCAAACCCACCGCTTTAATGACCCTAGAACAGGCAATGGAGGCACTACAGGGAGAAGTGGGTACTAGCGTTAGTTTACACCTTGCCCGTCCCGATCAAGGGGTATTTGAAGTGACTTTGACCCGGGTAGATATCGAAATCCCCTCCGTTAGCTATACCCTTAAACAGGAAGGTGGGGTGAAAGTTGGTTATATCAAACTGGATGAATTTAGTTCCCACGCAGCCGAACAAATGAAAGAGGCGATCGAGGAATTAAGTCAACAACAGATATCCGGCTATGTTCTCGATCTGCGGGGCAACCCCGGCGGGTTACTATTTGCTAGTGTCGATATCGCTCGCATGTGGATGAAACAAGGCAAAATCGTTAGCACCATCGATCGACGGGGCGGAGATCGTCAATTTATCGCCAATAACACCGCTATTACCGATTTACCCCTAGTGGTCTTGGTTAATAAAGGTTCAGCGAGTGCCAGCGAAATCCTCGCTGGAGCGCTAAAAGAAAATGGCCGGGCGACTTTAGTAGGTACATCGACTTATGGCAAGAGTACCGTCCAATCGGTACACACCCTCTCCGACGGTTCCGGTTTAGCGGTGACAATTGCCCGTTATTATCCCCCCAACGGCGAAAATATCTACAAAAAAGGCATTAAACCCGATGTGCAGATCGAGTTAACCCAGGAACAACAGCTGCGCTTCCGGGATGATCCTTCTTTGCTGGGAACTAAGGATGATCCCCAGTATCAACAGGCGATCTCACTCCTACAATCCCATAGTGTTAAACGTCCAGGCACTGGCAATCTCAATAATCCTTTGAGTAGTCGGGCCGAATAATCGTCCTAGGAAATCTGGGGAAACGGCGACTGTTTCGGCGAAATGGCGATTCTAGAACAGCCTTTAAAGCCTTTAACAGTAATCGCTCTGGCTCCCGTGCAGTTGCTGGTGATTCCCCCCAAAGATTTCTGCAGCTACAAATTCTGCACCTAAGCATAATACGCATTATAAAACTGTATCTCTGGATACAAATGCTCGATTATTCGCCAAAAAGTCAACTGATCAAAACCTCATACCCTGCTTCATAATTCCCGACGACCTTCTAAAGCTCTCGCTAAAGTTACTTCATCAGCGTATTCCAGATCGCCGCCCATGGGCAACCCGAAAGCGATACGGGTAACTTTAGTGAAGGGTTTCAGTAAACCCCCGATATACAAAGTCGTGGTTTCCCCTTCGACACTGGGACTGATAGCTAAGATAACTTCCTGAATTTTTTTTTGGCTGACTCTGGTGACTAAAGACTGTATATTTAATTGATCCGGTCCAATGCCATCCATAGGTGAGATAACACCCCCTAAAACGTGATATTTGCCCGAATATTCCCTTGTTTTCTCCAAAGCAATCACATCTCTGGAGTCAGCTACCACACAGATAGTCCCCGTTTCTCGGTTAGGATTGCGGCAAATTTCACAGATTGGTTCGGCCGAAAGATGAAAACAAACCTGACATAATCCTACCTGTTTTTTGGCTGCCACGATCGCCTGGGCCAATTCGATCGCATCTTGTTCCGGTCGTTTGAGAATATACAAGGCCAGACGTTGGGCGCTTTTTGGTCCGACTCCGGGTAATTTTTGTAACTGCTCGATCAAACGAGCTAAAGGCGGTGTATAAATAGCGGTTAATCCCCTTATCAGTTATCAGATTTGAGTTTGCAAGTGCGCAGTGTTATTAAATAGAAGTTTCCTACTGTCTTTTCACTGATTACTGGTCACTGTTTACTGATTAAGACCTTTTTGGTAAACGCACATCGATAACACTGGTGTTGAAATTATAATTATCTCCTTCCAACTCGATTAAAGTGCCAATTTTCACCTTTTGACCGCCCACAACCGCACCGGTATCGGTAACTTCCGCTTGACCACTGAGAGTCATAATCATATCTTGAGAATAGTTTTCTGTGCGGGGATCGGGTAGGACTTTTACACTACCATCCGGCTGGGGAACTAAGATATTTCTCGATAAAGCTTTAACATTTTTGATATCCACTTGACCGGCCGGTTGATTACGAATAACAATATTAGTTTTCTTCTCGGTATTGAATTGATTAATCAAAGCGTTAGGATTGAGAACACTTAAACCCCGGACAATAACATCCACTTCTATGGGTTCTTTGGTAACTTGAGCGATCGTACTTTTACCACTTGTCCCCGGTACAACAAAAATACCGATAATTGTCAATAAAATTACTAAGGCCGCTCCGATATCAAGCAAGCTAAATTTACCGAATAAACGTCCTTTTGAGTCTAATAACTGCATAGCCTTGAATTTATATAGATGAATATTCCTAGAGATCGAGCCTAGAGAGTAAATTCTATCACGATCGGAATCTTGGTCGCAGACAGGAAGTCTGACTTAAGATAGAAGATCGGAGTCTCACACGGAGCGATCGATAGACAATGGCGGGTAAAACTCAACTTAAGAAACTAGAAAAGCAATTATCTCAACTTGATCTGACCCCTTCTGACGGTAACAACCTCGAAAAAGTTGCCCCCGTTAAACATTGGTCAATCGAAGATAGCGAAAATCTCTATCGCATCCAAGGCTGGGGAGAACCCTATTTCTCGATCAATGCCGCAGGAAATATTACCGTCTCGCCCGAGGGAGAAAGGGGCGGTTCTTTGGACTTATACGAGTTAGTTTCGGCGATTAAGCGGCGAAATATCGGTTTACCCTTACTAATTCGGTTTAGTGATATTTTGGAAGACCGGATCGAGCGCCTGAATGCCTGTTTTAACCGAGCGATCGCCCGTTATAACTATACCAACGTCTATCGCGGTGTCTATCCGATCAAGTGCAATCAACACCGTCACATCGTCGAGTCTTTAGTGCGTTTTGGCAAACCCTATCAATTTGGGCTGGAGGCTGGTTCAAAACCTGAGCTAATGATTGCTTTAGCTACCCTAGAACCTGTCTTAAGCGGCAAAAATGACAAAACACAACCATTGCTAATTTGTAACGGCTATAAGGACAAAGAATACCTGGAAACTGCTCTTTTGACCACTCGTCTCGGTCATCGGCCTTTGATTGTCATCGAACAATTGGAAGAATTATATTTAACCCTGCGCGTCAGTCGTCAGTTAGGAATTGCCCCACATTTAGGAGTGCGTGCGAAACTGGGGACGAAAGGGGTGGGCCGTTGGGGATGTTCCACGGGAGACCGGGCAAAATTCGGTTTAACCGTTCCAGAAATCCTAACGGTAGTGACGGAATTAGAACAAGCGGGGATGTTAGATTGTCTGCAACTGCTGCACTATCATATCGGGTCGCAAATCTCCGCTATTAGCGTCATTAAGGATGCCATTCGCGAAGCTAGTCAGATTTATGTGCAATTAGCGAAATTAGGGGCAAATATGACCTATCTCGACGTGGGAGGTGGTTTGGGGGTCGATTACGATGGCTCAAAAACTAACTTCTACGCCTCGAAAAACTACAATATGCAGAATTATGCTAATGATATCGTGGCCGAGGTCAAGGAAGCTTGTGAAGATGCCCAGATTTCACCCCCAATTCTCATCAGTGAAAGTGGCCGGGCGATCGCTTCTCATCAATCGGTGTTAGTCTTTGATATCTTGGGAAGTAGCGAGGTTCCCCAAAATCCCCCCGATCCCTGCAATGGGAAAGAACACCTCATCCTCCGTAATCTCTGGGAAACCTACACGGGTATCGATGAGCGCAATTATCAGGAAGCTTATCACGATGCGGGACAGTTCAAAGAGGAGGCAATTAGTCTGTTTAATTTCGGTTATCTCAGTCTCAAAGAACGAGCTAGAGCCGAACAATTGTACTGGGCTTGTTGTCACAAAATTCTGCAAGTGGCCCGACAACAGGATTATGTTCCCGATGACTTGGAAGACTTAGAGCAAATTATGGCCTCAATTTATTATGCCAATCTCTCGGTTTTTCAGTCAGTTCCCGATAGTTGGGCGATCGATCAACTATTTCCAATTATGCCGATCCATCGTCTCGATCAAGAACCTACCCAAAGAGGAATTCTCGCCGATTTAACCTGTGATAGTGACGGTAAAATTGCCCAGTTTATCGATTTGCGCGGGGACATAAAATCAGTTTTAGAATTGCATCCGTTGGAGTACAAAAACGGGAAACATTCTCCAGAACCCTATTATCTAGGAATGTTTTTGGTGGGTGCTTATCAAGAGATTATGGGCAATTTACATAATCTTTTTGGCGATACTAACGTGGTACATATTCAGATGAGTCCCAAGGGATACGATATCGAGTATCTAGTCAAAGGAGATACGATCACGGAAGTATTAAGTTATGTGCAGTATTCTGCGGAAGACCTGTTAGAAAGAATTCGTCTTCGTTGTGAACAAGCTTTGCAGGAAAATCGCATGACTGTGGAAGAATCCCAATTACTCCTACAGGATTATGAACGCAGTTTGCGACGTTATACCTATCTAGTGGGTGGGGATTAATAGAGGTTACTTGTGGGGGAAATTTAGCTCATTTTCCCTTTTTAAAGCATTTTCTCACTTCTTCCTTGCCGTCCCGCAGGAGGGAAGCGACATCAACATCTATTTCGTAACAATTTGTGTCAATGACTTGATACCTGCTACTTTTGCTACAGGAAATAGGTACAATTGCTGGTAGAGAGAGAATCTTTATTGAGGCACCACAGACTAAGGCAGTGCATACGATTAGACCGCACTCCCAGTATATGTCAGTCAAAGTTTTCACCTGAATTATATGCTACCCGATTGTAATGCCCGAGTCAAGATGGTGAAAAGCCATGAATACAGGATCGTTCTCACTTCTTCCTTGCCGTCCCGCAGGAGGGAAGCGACATCAACATCTATTTCGTAACAATTTGTGTCAATGACTTGATACCTGCTACTTTTGCTACAGGAAATAGGTACAACAGAAATAAGTATCGACAGTTAGGAACCAACTCCTGACCTCACATCTGAAGTACTTAAGGAGAAAAAATATGCTTGACCAAAGTTTTAACCTACCAGACAGCAATGTTTTAGACGCTATCTTCCAGTTACCAACCCTTGTCGAGGAATCAGGTTTAGGACGCTCCGATTCGATTACCCCTGTTTTCCGCAAAAGTCTCCAGGGCATGGATTCTGGCTTTTTAAGCAATTCTGTGGAAGAATACCAGCTAGAACTGGAAAATCCCTGGCAATCATCCCAATCCCTTTCCTCTTGGACTAACGGCGGTGATTTTTTAACGGGTCAAACCAGTTCTGTTGACCTAGCTGGCAATACCCTCGCTACTGCCAGAGCGATTACCGTCGGTTCCACCACCACCACTTACACCGATTGGGTAGGAAGCACCGATACCAACGATTACTATCGTTTTTCCCTCGCTAATTCTGGTAACTTTAAT
>VYMC01000182.1_pt1 | contig 15382 bp, 20 predicted proteins | sample 5115301 | NCBI WGS metagenome assembly VYMC01 (sample SAMN12291802, study PRJNA351875) | freshwater metagenome | isolation source: freshwater lake | place: USA: Michigan, Wintergreen Lake | collected 2013-08-08 | reverse complement strand
GTGACCATCCCTCATGCTCGATTAATTGAGATGATTAGTTATAAATGTCAATTAGAAGGAATCTCTGTGATTCTTCAAGAAGAATCCTATACCTCAGCTTCTAATTTTTTGAATGACGATCCTCTCCCCGTTTATGGACAGATAACTGAAAAACCCGTTTTTTCAGGAAAAAGAATTTCGCGAGGGTTATATCGTACAGATAAGGGGATTCTGGTTCAATCTTACGAAAAGCATTCCCAAATGTGTTTAACCGCTATGGGATAGAGCGGTGCGTAGTTCACCCAAGGAGAATCAATCTCTCGAAGTAAAAGTGAAGGGAATTTCTGAAATGGAATTTAGTCTGTCTATATTTAACTATACTTTTACTAACTATAAGGTGGTTGATTTATCCCAACCTTAAGACAGGACTAGGATAGTTGAGATAAATCAACAGGGATTCTCAATTTGCTTGGGAAATGTCCGTCACCAGGGTTGCCGATTGTAGGATAGGGGTAGTGGTGACGGAATCCGTCGCTAGGGTAAAGAGAGGATTGGAGAGGATACCGGCCAGGGAAGTGGCCACTAGGGAGAGGACAATACCCACCTGTAGGGGACGCATCCCAGTAAGGGTCCAATTGATAACGGGGTAATTTTTCACCGCATCGGACATCTCTTGGGGTTCCTTGACCACCATCATTTTGACCACACGGATATAGTAGTAAATCGAGGCCACACTCGTGACTAAACCAACGAGGACGAGGGCATAAAGTCCCGCTTGCCAACCGGCCCAGAATAGATAAATCTTGCCAAAGAAGCCAGCTAGGGGCGGAATTCCGCCCAAAGAGAGCAGACAGATGCTTAAACAGAGGGTTAGGAGCGGATCTTTCTGGTAGAGTCCCGAATACTCAGCGATCTGATCGGTTCCAGTCCTGAGAGCAAAGAGAATCACACAGGCAAAAGCCCCTAGGTTCATGAACAGGTAAATTAACAGATAGAAAATCATGCTAGAGTAACCCGCGTCAGTACCAGCGGTTAAACCAATCATGACAAAACCCGCCTGACCGATCGAGGAATAGGCTAACATCCGTTTCATGCTAGTTTGGGCTAAGGCGACCACGTTGCCGAGGATCATGCTCAAAATGGCTAGAGCGATAAAGATAAACCGCCATTGTTCGCTGACTAGACCGAAAACCGTCACTAATAGGCGAATTGCTAGGGCAAAACCGGCCGCTTTGGAACCCACCGAGAGGAAAGCCACCACGGGAGTGGGTGAACCTTCGTACACATCAGGAGTCCACTGGTGAAAGGGAACCGCCGAAATTTTGAAGGCGATACCGGCAATCACAAAAACTAATGATATCGCTAAGGCCAGGGACTGACCACCGTTAACAGCGGTTAATTTTTGGGCAATGGCACTTAAACTGGTTTCACCTCCGGATAAACCGTAGAGAAGGGAAACACCATAGAGGAAAATCGCCGAACTAGAAGCTCCAATTAACAGGTATTTTAAGGCGGCCTCGTTCGATCGAGGATCTCGCTTCATGTAACCGGTCATTAGGTAGGAGGAAATACTGAGCATTTCTAGGGAGATGAAGATCATCACCAATTCACTAGCGCCGGATAGGAACATTCCCCCGATAGTCGCAGTGAGCATAATGGCTAAAAATTCCGCTAGGGAGGTTCCCGCTTGTTCCACATAACGCACCGACATCAGCACTGTGGAGGCGGTAGAAAGGGCAATAATCCCCCTAAAGACGATACTGAGATTATCCCCCTCAAAAGCCCCTAAAAAAGCCACCGGTTTCGGATTGTCCCAGGTAAAGTAAAGAGCAACCACAGCAGCTAGCAGACCAGCGATCGCAACGTAGGGCAGCCAACTTCTGGCACTCCGTCCCACGATTAAATCGCCGATTAAAATCACCATCAGGGTAATAATCAGGATTCCTTCGGGCCAGATAACGCCAGCGTTTAGCTGACTGGCAACAAGACTAGAAAAATCCATATTGATTGAGGTTAAAGGAATTTGAAGTTAAAAAAGGCTTAATACAAGCTTAGGGCATTTGATCAGCGATTCAGTGATCAGTTATCGGTGATCACTGATCAGATGTAAGTTTTCAGTTCACTGATCGCCGCTATCGGGTTAAAATTTCTGAAAAACCAGATAAATTTGAGATAATCTTAGCTTTTATGGGCATTGTGGTTGTCTATTGTCTTTTTTATCCTCCTGTCTCAGAGTCTCCTCTGCAAAGGGAAAATCTTTGATTTTTGCAGCCGAGCTAATTTCTGATGGTGACAACTTGTCACCGAAATGTATCCAAGTTAACAGGGAAAAAGTGAAAACTCAGGAAATCATGACATAGACTGGCATCGTTAGTTGTAATTGAAGGATTCTGGTAAAATCAAGCTAGGGGAAACACCCGAAAAATCAATTGTTTTTGAGCCATCCGCTTGATTTTATTGTGGAAAAACTTTCTAGTTCGCTCAATCCTTTTCCTTTAGCGATCGCTTGAATGAGTAACGAAACCTATCTCAATCATCCTACTTTCGGTCTATTATACAGAGTGTGTCTATTAGAAGAACATCGGGAATTATTCACCACTCTTTATGCCCAACGTCTTTTTTTTCTGGTGACGGTGGGACCCAAAAAAGTCTCGTTCGATCCGATTAGTCGTTCCGATGCTCGTCTTTTAGTGGAAAACCGGCTGCGGAATTTGCGCCGGGCCAGCAATGTGCAAGAATTTAACAGTCTCAACCAAACTTATCAACAAACCTTTTCAGTCTAGTTCATGACGATCGCTAGTCGTATCGAGTCCATCCGTCTTACCCTACCCCCCTGCACGCGTCTGATTGCCGTCAGTAAACAGGTATCGAGCGATTATATCCGTCAAGCTTACCGAGCAGGGGTGAGAGATTTTGCCGAAAGTAAGCTACAGGAAGGAATCTCTAAGCAGCAAGAACTAAAAGACCTCCCAGATATTTCTTGGCACTTTATTGGGCATCTACAGGCAAATAAAGCCCGCAAAGTCCTAGAATCTTTTGATTTAATCCATTCCCTCGATAGTTTAAAATTAGCCCAAAGACTTGATCGCCTAGCTGGGGAATTAGAGATTAATCCCCAAGTTTTGCTACAGGTGAAAGTTGTCCCCGATCCCGATAAGTTCGGTTGGGACAAGGCCGAACTCCTAGTAGATCTTCCCGATTTAGTCAACTGTCAACAGCTAAAAATTCAAGGTTTGATGACAATTCTACCCCAGGGATTATCGGCCGGGGAAAAGTTAGCCGCCTTTGAAAAAACCAGCGATTTAGCCCAAATCATCGAGAATAGCTCTAGTTTATGCCTGCCTCATCTATCCATGGGAATGTCTAACGATTATCCTCTGGCCGTCAAGGCCGGAGCCACTTTGATCCGGGTGGGAACTGGCATTTTTGGCGAGCGCATTTACTGAACCATCTGCGTAAATTTACAGAAAAAAAACCCAGAAATTTTAATCATTGGTGATAATATATCTTAAAATTACAGCGTTCAGTCTAGAAGCTGGTGGTTAGAAATGAGGGATTGACTTTTTCCCAATCCCTGAAAACTATCCCCTGATAACTAATAACTGAAAAGAGGGAACTAACCGCTGCTTCCAGACGACTAAAATGACGAACCCTTAACAAAATAGTTCCCCTGTACCAAGCGAGAGCAAAGATTGTTAAAGGCCACCAAATAACCCCGACTCTAGACAAGACCACCCAAAAAAATCTTTTGAAGGACATTAGACTGTGAACAACATTTTTACCAAGCTCAAAGATTTTGTCGGTATCTCCGAACAACCGGAAGACGAAGACGAAACCGACTACGAAGAAATGAACTGGGAACAGTTTTCCCCCCAAGAGAAGGATCAAAACGAAGAAGAAGAACCCCTTAATCGTCGTCAACGCGAACCTTTAAATCTCAATACAGCCACATCTATGGGACTCAACAGAAGCAACGTGATCGGTATGCCAGGTATTAACAACAATAATGCAGAAGTGGTCGTGATCGAGCCCCACTCCTTCGAGGAAATGCCCCAAGTTATCCAAACCCTGAGAGAACGCAAATCGGTGGTTTTAAACCTCAACGTCATGGATCCCGAAGAAGCACAAAGAGCCGTGGATTTTGTCGCCGGTGGCACTTATGCAATTGATGGTCATCAAGAACGCATCGGGGAGAGTATTTTCCTGTTTACCCCCAGCTGCGTTAAAGTTAGCACCCTTTCCGGAACTATTCACGATATCGCTGATAACCCGAAAATGGCTCGTCCCGTTTCCTCCGCACCTGCTTGGGCAGCCGAAAGCAGTCGATTAGCTCAATGAATCCTTCCATAGTCCTCTCGTCAGGTTTGTCGAAGCTAGAAATCGATCGATTTATCGAGAGGATGCGTTTTTTCTGGGTGGGATAGCTGAATCTCTCTTTTTCACTTTTTACTTTAAAAAATACTGTGTCTATTCGTTTAGGAATTATTGGCGGTGGAGTGATGGCCGAGGCCATTCTCAGCCGTTTATTAAAAAAAAATGTTTATAGTCCGGAAACGGTGTTAGTCAGTGAACCTCAATCCCAACGACGCAACTTTTGGGTTAATACCTATGGAGTGCAAGTCAGCGAGGATAACCGGGAAGCCGCTAGAGCAACTGAGGTGTTAATCTTAGCGGTAAAACCGCAAATTTTAGAGCAAGTAGTGAATAGTTTGCTAGGAATACCCGAAAAGCCCCTAATTATCTCGATCTTAGCGGGAGTTACCCTCAATCGCTTAGAAATGGGCTTTCCCGATCGCCCCGTAATCCGGACGATGCCCAATACCCCAGCCACGGTGGGACAAGGGGTGACAGCGATCGCATCTGGTCGTTATGCGGAACCGGAACATCTGGCCGTAGCTAGGGATATTTTTGCTGCGGTCGGTTCAGTGGTGGAAGTTCCCGAAGCTTTGATGGACGCGGTAACGGGATTATCGGGATCGGGCCCAGCATTTGTGGCCCTAATGGTGGAAGCTTTAAGTGATGGTGGTGTGGCGGCCGGATTACCGCGAGCGATCGCCTCTCAATTGGCCCTAGAAACAGTTTTAGGGACGGCAACCCTATTAAAAGAATCGGCCATACATCCGGGGGAATTAAAGGATCGCGTCACTAGCCCTGGGGGAACCACGATTGCTGGAGTGAGACAATTAGAAAAAGGCTCTTTTCGCTCAACTATTATCGAGGCAGTAGTGGCGGCCTATCATAGATCTAAAGATTTAGGGCGTAGTTCCGAAAAGTAATCTTGGTATCTTTTTTAATCCATAACTGATGCCTCGATCTGTGATAAGATACGCAGCAATTCTTGTCCAGAAAAAGTTATGAATAGGAAATCTGCTCGTTTTGATTTAATGGCATTAATTGCTATTGCTGTTTTTTTCCTAGGGATCGTTTTTTGGAAAGTCCCGCTTGATTATCCCTATATAGTTAATTTTGATGAAGCGGTGGCTCTGGTACTTGTCTACGTCACCAAACAAGGTTATCGTCTCTACGAACAAGTTTGGCACGATCATTTATCGGGGTTATCTCTTTTACTAAATAGTTGGTTAAGCCTGACAGGATTTACTATCCATGCCGCCCGCCTTATGGTGCTTTCTTTGTCCACAATTATGTTGGGAATTTTTTATCTAATTCTGAGAGTTAATTGCGGAATATTTGCCTCTTGTTTATCGGTATTTATTCTCTCAACCTGTCTAGTTTATATTACCCTGTCAACGACAATATTGCGGGAGTTACCCTCACTTTTTTTTTCAATTCTAAGTATTTTTATTATCTTTAAAGCCGTTCAATCCACGGGTAAGCTTAAGTATGGACTCTATTTACTCAGTGCCATTGCTTTTGTTTTTTCCCTGCAAATTAAACTTTCGGTCATTACTATTATCCCAACTGTAGCTTTAATTATTTTTCTCAATCAACAGAATAGTTTTATTAAAAGAATCATTGATATTGTTATTTGGTCAGTCGCTGTTATTTTAGTCTTTGTCTTGGGTTCCCTGACTATTTTTCCTTTTTCCTACGAAAATGTTATTAAATCTCATGTTAGTGTTGCCGCTAGTTTCGCTCAAGACAATCTCACCTTATGGACTCTCTTACAAAGCGCCCTACAGTACGAACCAATTTATCTAATCGTGACAGTGATAGCTATTATAGCGATGGTTTTTACTCCCAACATAATACCACTTTTACCGCCGTTGGTCTGGTTAGGTTCTAATCTGTTCAGATTGGCTACAGTCGCCCCAATTTGGCCTCATTATTATATCCATTTAATTATTCCCGCCGTTTGGATAATTGCCTTGTTTGTCCAACAGTTAAAAATTACTGATAGCCTCGGAGAATTTAGGCAAAATCGAAAAATAACCCAGGGATTAGTTCTCAAAATGCTAATTTTTCTACCCCTGTCTGGTCAATTTCTCTTTAATACCTTAAGGATAATTACCAATCGTGATCCTGGAATTAATGCCTACATTCAATATAATAAAAAGTATAAACCTCTTTTAGCAGAAGCTGTGTTTGAAAAATTTAAAAACTCCGATAAACTTCTGTTAACTGATAATCCTCACTACATATATAGATATTTCTTGAAAACACCCCCAGAAACGGCTGTCATCACCAGAAAGAGATTTAACAATCAGAATCTTGATGGGGATTTTATCCTAGAAGTTATTGAAAAAAGACAGCCAGATTTGGTTTTCCTCTATCGATTTGAAAAGGAATTTCTGCAATCACCAAAACTCAAGGATTATCTAGAGAAAAACTATATCCAGTTCCCCGACCAGCAAGAAAAAGGAACTCTCTTTATCAGTCCGAAAACGTGGCAAGAATATCAAAGTAAGGCTAATTAGAAATTGTGGACGGGGATTATTAACGCTTTTTCTTTTTTACCGGTTTTTGAGCCACTTTTCGAGAACTTTTGTAGGCAGATCCGATCCAATCACTACAACTATGACTCATCGCTCCTAATTCTAAACCCAGGAAAATAGCGATCGCTACCCGGGGATACTGTTGCCATAATGCGATCGCTTGCTGTGGCCACAGTCGCCAATCCCAGTCTATACCCCAGAAACTTTGCAGGATCGGAATGATCACGATCGCCGCTAGTAAAAGAAAACTACCAAGATAAAATAATCGAAAAATTGTGCCGATCAATAAACCGTGGGATAACCAACCGCGATGACGGATCATAGAACGATAGGGTAGCCACAACCAGCGCAGATAACCCCAACGTTTGTATTGTACCGAGTGGATGTCAAGATCTGGCCCGAACAGGAATCCGCTAAACAAATAACTGGCCAAGAGTAACAGGGTTAAATTACCACTGCCACTGACCAAAAAACTCGCCCCCGCAATCGGTGGCAACAGAATTAGGGTAATGCGATCGTGAGTTCGACCAGAGGGCATCGGAAAAAAATTAACTTGCTCAAAAAAATAATATACTTTTTTGAAAATATATGTTATGCTCAGAGAATGCGAAATTAATTCGGGCGTTTAGCTCAGTGGTAGAGCGCCTGCCTTACAAGCAGGATGCCGTAAGTTCGACCCTTACAACGCCCATTTATTCCCGTCTTTGTTCGTCAAGCTTTCACTCCCGATCGCAGGTTGAGATTAAAACTATTGAGGAGAATTGCTGCTGGCAGGCAAAATTGGGACTAATTGCTGGTAAGCTAGTCAATAGGTACTAGGATTAACTCATCGTGGCACACTGGTTATATGGCCAATTGGAAATGTATTAAAAATTGTGGAGCTTGTTGTCAACTAAATCCCGATGAGCGTCCTGACTTAGAAGAATATCTTACTCCCGCACAATTAAGTCAATATCTCAGCATGGTGGGGCAAGATGGTTGGTGTATAAACTTTGATCGCCAAACCCGTCTCTGCACCATTTATGACCAAAGACCAGAATTTTGTCGTGTTCAACCCGATATTTTTGCCAAAATGTATCAAATTACACTGGGAGAATTTGAACAATTTGCGATCGATTGCTGTCATCAACACATTGAGGATCTTTATGGGGAAGATAGCCTAGAAATGAATAGCTATCGTCAGCAGGTAGGCTAAGATTTACCCCTATCCCAGAAATAACTCAGACAGGGAAGAAAATAAGTGGTCTGGTTAGGCTCTTCTAGGTTCTGTGTGATCAGCTTAACTTACCATAGAAGCGATCGATCTTTGTGTCCTTTGTGCCTCTGTGGTTCGTTCCACCCTCTCGCTAGGAGGAATGTATCTTAGAATACATTTTACCCACCAAATCCAAGAGAGTCCTGGTTATTGTCCCGATCCTCTCCATCGCTAAACCAGTGACCCACTTTCCGCACTTCTTAACATTCAATTAATGATTTTACTCAAATATTGCTTACAACCCTTTGCCAGTAAGGATTATAGCTACAATCATCGATTTTTATCAATGTAAAGAATTGTAAACTTCTTTCCCAGAAACTACTATTATTGAAAATGTTCTCAATAGTAGTTTCTACAATGAAGGTTTTTCGTTCAAACATCTTGAGGAATGTAAAAATATATAAAAGTATATGAAGATGTGGGGAATGTCGGCAAAAATTACGGAATTGATTGTTTCCCTGTTGAGGATAAGTCTATAGGAAACTCAAAACCTCTAGGGGTGAAGAGTTTGAGCTCAGGACAGGGAAAAACTATCATGAAAAAACCAGAAAAACAGCGCCGCAGACGCGGGGTTATCCTCACCTCCACGGGACTAGAAAAAATACTTACTGCTAAACAAGAAGCGGAATATCGGGATAATTGCGGTCATCGTTTCACCCTAGAGGTTCTCAGCGAGAAAACTCTTTTAGGGGTAGATACTCTGATGAAGGTATTTGCTTGTGAATCGGGAGTGGATAAACAAACTCTAAAACATTGTTTTCAAGCTTTTAATTTAACTTTAGAAAATAGCGATTATTATCGTCCTAACTTACCAGAAACTGATACTATTAATCCTCAACTATTGCCTGAGTTACCAGAGGGACAAGTCCCCCTCGATTCCCCCTTTTATGTTAACAGAAACAATCTGGAACAGACTTGTTATCAAGAGATCTTGCGCGAGGGTAGTCTGATCCGGATTAATGCGGCCAGAAAAATGGGAAAAACTTCCCTGATAACCAGAATTATTAATCATGCACAACAACAGCAATACCATACCCTTTATTTCAGTTTTCGGTTGGCAGAAAGCTCAATTTTTCAAGATTTAAATCACTGGCTGCGTTGGCTTTGTGTTAGTATTAGTCGCCAGTTAGATTTAGACAATCATCTCCCAGAGGATTGGGATGAATTCTTAGGTGGTAAAATTAACTGTAAAATCTATCTAGAAAAGCATATTCTTTCCCATCTCGATCGCCCTTTAGTGATTGCCTTTGATGATCTTGAATATCTTTTATCCTATCCACAGCTAAGGGAAGAATTTTTTAGTATTCTGCACCTGTGGCACGAGGAAGGCAAAAACAAACCCCTCTGGCAAAAATTACGTTTAATTGTTGCCTATTCTCCTGCACAGGAGCTTGATAAAACCTCAGATACCTATCAATCTCCTTTTAGTCTTGGCCTACCGATCGAATTGCCTAACTTTACCAGCGCACAAGTACGAGAATTAGGTCAAAGACAGGGATTAGATCAAAATTTTGACTACGAAAAATTACGGATATTTCTAGGTGGTAATCCCTATTTAATTCGTCTTGCTTGTTATCATATTGCTCGGGGTGATTGTACCCTAGAAACCATTTTAGCTAATTCTATTGACGAGGAAAATAATATTTTTGCAGATCATCTTAAACGTTTACTTTCGCATCTGCAATACTTAAAAGGCAATTTAGCGGCTATCTTTGCTAAGGTGGTGATGGCAGAAAAAGACATAGAAATTGATTTAATGGCAGCTTTTCACCTAGAAAGTCTCGGACTGATTCACCGACAAGGTAAGTTTTGCCGAGTCAGTTGTCCTCTCTACCGTCAATATTTTGACGAATATTTCCGGCAACGTTCTGTTTTTTTGCCGCAAAAAACTTCTATCCTCGCCAAAAAAATTACGCTTGCTCACTTTGATACTTCCGAAAAAAGTTGCTATGCCATGTAATTTATAGTACGTTAGGCGCTCGACTAACACAGCCTACGATTGTTAAAGTTATCACCATCAACATCCTCAACGAAAATCAACAATGTCATTATGGTGGGATAGGCTTGTAGTTCCTGTGTTTTACGAATAAAACTTTTCGTACTCATCATGATCGCCAATCCAAAACCAGGTCACTGTATCCCCTGACAGCACTCCCAAAGCTCGATGACTCTTCGTTACACGCACTGACCAAATATCTTCGTCGCTGTCAATACACTTAAAATGTAACGATGGATGAAACGGATTCTCTACCCATAACCGATATGCTTTCTTGGCTCCGGCTTTGACTGCTGGTTTCAAGTCGCGATACTTCTGCCAAAATGAAGGCAATGTTGCGGAATTCATAGCTGCTCATAATCCATCGGTGCGGACAAGCCTGCTGCAATCTCTTCTTTGGCTTTTCGTGCTGCTGCGACTAGATTATTCTTCGTCTGTTTAAACGACTGATCCCATCGTTTTTCTTCTTCAATTTCTGCAATATAAGCTCGAACATACTCTACTAACTGCTCTTGAAGCTCATCAGGCAGAGACTCAACCATCTTGATGATCGTGGTAATAGCAGGAGAGGGCATGGTATCTATCAGCGCAGTAGGTTTTCTCTATTCTACAACGTCCACCGCAAACCCAAAATGATATGATCTTTGTTTCCTCTGTGTCTGGAGTGGTTTTTATTAATGAGCCTTGCTCAAAACCAAACAATTTATAATTGAAGAGCGAGGTATTTATGGGTAAAGAAGAAGAACTACTTGAACAATGGCGAGAACTGACACCAGAAAAGCAACAAAAAGTTTTACAATTTGTTCAAACACTGAAATCTAAGTCAGAAACAACAGCACCAATTAATTAGGAGTCTAACCCATGAGCGGCCCCACCATCGAAACCGATTTAGGAAAAATCCTAGACCAGATTAATCAGAATCTTAAAGAGACCAATCAGAAGCTAGACGCGCTCCAGAAAGATGTCACAGAGATCAGGATTGTTCAAGTCAGATTCGAGGCCGAAGTAAAGGGAGATCTCAAGGCATTACAGGGAGAATTCAACACCTTACAAGGTGATTTAAAAGAGATTAAAGGCTCCCAGAAAGCCCAAATTTGGGCATTAATCACCATCTTGGCAACAGCAGTTATCGGAACTGTCATCCGCTTTGTCATCACTGTTCCCCCTGTTAGCAACCCCTAACTTCCACTGCCGGGGAACAGGCTTCTAGTTGCTGTTTGATATTCAGGTAGAATTAATGATAGAATTGGTGCGTTACGGCGGATTGTTAATTTTGGTTTTTTGACGGGATTTGTAACCGACTAAGGAAGCCTACACTTTACTAATTCTTAAGATTCCCATAGTTCACCTACTTCAAAAATTTAGGAGGCTTGAAAAAATGTCAAAAAGATGGTCGCGCCGTAAAGTTTTAAAACAGTTGGGGTTAGTTACAGCCGGGAGTATCGCTAGTGTTATTTCTTCATGTCAGTCTATTACTCAATTTCGTCCTCAACCGATAAATCTAACTCCATTTACAGAGAAACTATCCAATGGAGTAACACTGGAGATGGTGAACTTACTGGCAGGTCAATTTCTCATGGGATCTCCTGACAGTGATCTCGATGCTAAAAGTGAGGAAAAGCCTCAACACCAAGTTAAAGTCAACAGTTTTGCGATCGGGAAATATCCTGTGACTCAGGCACAATATGAAGCGGTAATGCGAAACAATCCCTCTCGGTTTCAAAACAATCCCCAAAATCCGGTAGAAAAGGTTAGTTGGAATGATGCTCAAGCCTTTTGCCAAAAATTGAGTCAAATAACCGGGAAAACCTATCGCCTACCGATAGAAGCGGAATGGGAATATGCCTGTCGTGCGGGGACAACCACTCGCTTTTATTTCGGTGATGATGCTAATCAGTTAGGAGATTACGCTTGGTATGTAGGAAATTCTCAGCAGACAACTCATCCTGTTGGCCAGAAAAAGCCCAATGCTTGGGGACTCTATGACATGAGTGGCAATGTTTGGGAATGGTGCGAAGACAATTGGCATGATAGCTATGAGAATGCACCAAGGGATGGCAGTGCTTGGCTAAGAAATGATAATAATTATCACATAGTGCGCGGCGGTTCTTGGGACTTCAACCCTTATTACTGTCGTTCTGCCAGCCGCATCAGGTTTAGCCCTGGCTTCGACTTCAACTACCTCGGTTTTCGGGTTGCGTGTGTCTCCCCAGTACTTTAGCCTTTTGCCCTCTAGTCCTTTTGCTCTTTGCTCTTCTCTTTTTCCCGCCTAACAGCGGGTCGATTTTTTGGGAAAAAATTGAGCTTTTAGGGTGCGTGTTTGCGCGTATTTAAAGGAAATTTGTTAATAATTAAATTATGATCGCGCCGTAACGCACCATCTTAAGAAAATTGCTGCGTTATGCTATCACTAACGCACCCGACAAGAGCCGCTACTGTGTCCTCTGTGTCTGGAGTGGTTTTTATTATGATTATTTAACTGCTACCGAATATCCCCCCGTAGCAATCTCTCCCTAGTAACAGGTTTCTAGTTACTGTTTGATATTCAGGTAGAATGAATGATATAATTGATGCGTGGGGCGTGGGGGTTGGTTATCCTTCTCTCAAAGCTTTTAACCTGTAGAATATAACGATCTCAGGTTTTTTGTCAAGTCTAATTTTAGGGGTTTTGCTCATGTAAACATCAGCTTTTCACAGAACTCGATACTTAACGATGTTGATGTCTATTATCGCGGAATTTCTAAGTTTAATTTAGGGGATAAACAAGGGGCGATCGCATAATTCTTTTCAACGAGGTTATGAGCTATCCAGCAATTCGATACCCATCACCATCACCTGATTACATTTATTGATTTTTCATCGCATACTATTTCAAAAGAAACGTGCCAAAGACAAAAATCATCTTTTATCAAGAAGCAGAAGGCATCTCACCCGTTGTTGAGTGGCTTCAGAAATTACTCAAAACTGATAAAAAAGGATTTGCCAAATGTATAACCAAAATCGAACAACTTGCCGCACAAGGTCATGAACTGCGCCGCCCTGCTGCCGATTATCTCAGAAATGATATCTGGGAGCTTAGAGCCAAACAGGGAACCATACAATATCGAATCCTCTATTTTTATCATGGTCAAAATATAGCAATTATTGGTCATGCTCTTATCAAAAAAACTTCCGCCGTTCCCTCACAAGACATCGAGAGAATTATCCAAAGAAAAGCACAATTTAAACAAAATCCAGAACTTCATACTTATCAAGGAGAAATAAACAATGCCTAAAACCACAGATGCCGTAAAAATCATTCACCAAATGATTGCAGACGATCCCACAATCAAAGAACAAATTGCCCTAGAATCCCTCAACTCAGAAATCGCACAATTGATTTATGACGCTCGTATGAATGCTGGATTAACTCAACAACAACTAGCCGACCTAATCCATGTTGAGCAATCCGTTATTGAAGATCTAGAAGACGCTGACTATCAAGACAATCCCCTAATAATGCTACAAAAAATTGCCACTGCCCTTAATCAACGAGTCAAAATGAGCCTTGTTAGTAGCTTGTAGGGTGCGTGTTTGCGCGTATTTAAAGGAGATTTGTTAATAATTAAACTATTACCGCGCCGTAACGCACCATCTTAAGAAAATTGGTGTGTTACGCTATCACTAACGCACCCGACAAGAGCCGCCACTGTGTCTGGAGTGGTTTTTATTATGATTATTTAACTGCTACCGAATATCCCCCCCGCAGTAATCTCTCCCTAGTAACAGGTTTCTAGTTCCTGTTTGATATTCAGGCAGAATGAATGATATAATTGGTGCGTGGGGCGTGGCTCTCTTGTTTAAAAGCTTGTAACCTGTAGAATATAACGATCTCAGGTTTTTTGTCAAGTCTAATTTTAGGAGTTTTGCTCATGTAAACATCAGCTTTTGGGGAACTCGATACTTGACACTATTTAATTTATCATTTGTTAGAAAACTCACATATATAAAAGCTTTAATATGCCAAAAATACAACTTATTTTTTACCAAGATGAAAGAGGTAATATACCAATTATAGAATGGCTTGATAGTCTTCCTGGCAAAGCTCAAAACAAATGCTTTATCAAATTACAAAGACTGGCAGAACTAGGATATGAATTACGCAGACCAGAAGCAGACTTTTTGCGGGACAAAATTTATGAATTGAGAGTTAATTTTAAAGGAATAAATTATAGAATTCTTTATTTCTTTTATAAAAACAAAGCTGTGGTCATTTCTCATGGTATAATTAAAGAAAAAGAAGTTCTACCACTGGAAATCGAGCAAGCAATTAAAAACAAAGCTAAATTTGAAAAAAATCCCGAATTACACACCTATTTTCAGGAGTTGATATGAATACACACCAAACGACAGCCGATGGTTTACAAATTCTTTACCAACGTTATTATGCTAATAATCCAGAACGTCAATTAGAATTAGAAAAGGCTCGTATTGATGACGAAGTAGCCAGAAAAATATTTAAGATTAAGGAAACACATCATCTTTCAACAAAAGCTTTAGCAGAATTAATTAATACTGATGAATCTATTATTGAAGCCTTAGAAAATGCTGACTATGAAGGAAACTCTTTTTTGTTGCTAAATCTCATCGCTACAGCCCTAAAAATAAAGGTTAAATTTGAATTAGTTTCAGCCTAATTGTTTCAGTAATTTGCTACAATGAGAATAAGCTGTCGCGCATTTAAACAATGACAATGATAAACCTAGAAACAATTGAAAAAGATATTGCGTCCCTTCCCCCCGACGCACAACAGACTATTCTTGAACTTGTAGATATTCTCAAAAAACGATATTCTCCCAACCCACAGGAAATGAAAGAGCAGCGAACAGAAGATTGGTCTGACTTTATCGGTTGTATAGAGGCTGAACCGGACTTTTCTTTTGAATTATGAATTATCAAAAAAAATAGAAAAAACAAATAGATATTCGGGAACGTTGTTTTGAGTATGCACTGCGAGCAATTAAACTTTATCAATCAACAATAATTTGAGAAAATGAACCAAAAAACTTACCAACTAACCTTAAACTTTGACCAGATTTTAGATTTGGTTAAACAACTCCCAGAAAGTGACAAAATAAAACTCAGTAAAGAACTCGAAAAAGAAACTGTAAGGATTCAGGTCAGGGGATTGACAAAAACAGAAAAAAGTGTAGATTGAGAGGATGAAGCAAAAAGAACCGCCGCCGCTACTAGACAGGGAAAGCCTGAAAAACCTGACAC
>VYMC01000181.1_pt1 | contig 15385 bp, 6 predicted proteins | sample 5115301 | NCBI WGS metagenome assembly VYMC01 (sample SAMN12291802, study PRJNA351875) | freshwater metagenome | isolation source: freshwater lake | place: USA: Michigan, Wintergreen Lake | collected 2013-08-08 | reverse complement strand
ACGGGGCCAGAAGCCACCACCTTCGCTTCTTGGTACATTTAAACCAAATATACCATAGTTTGTTGTGTAGAAGGAGAAGTTAGAAACGGTATTTCTTTGCAAATCAAATAAGCCATAAGGTGCTCTTTGAAGTTCATCAGCTTTATCTTTTCCTTTTTCTTTCTTAATATCTGCATGAGCTGTTGTTGCTATAAACAGAAACAAAGCTAAGAGCGATATTTTTTTAATTATTGTTTTCATTATTAACCTCAATTTTTATTTCTTATTTAAAATCTGAATATTAAGCCAAAAAGCACAGTTCTTGGTCCTTGATAATTACCTCTGAATCTAAGTGCATCTTGAACATAGTTCACATAAGCTTGGTATTTTTCTTCTTGAGTAAGTACGCCGTTTTTATCAAAATCAGAGAATTCAGTATAAACCCTATCTCCATAATCATCATACTGAGAAGCACCATATGTCTCAGGAATTTCTACTCTTGCTTCTTTATAGTACTCTTGGCTACCAAAATCACCAATTCTTCTATTTAAGAACACTCCATTATCATCGGGGTTACCAGTAGCTGAGAAAACTGCAATGTAATCGTTAAGATTTAGGAAGTTGTTGATGTCTAAATAAAACTCGATATTAGAGTTCTGAGCATCTTCTCCAAAAATATCTTTTAAGTTAAAAGATTTAGCAATACGAATATTGTTGGTTAATAAAGAAGGATTTCTTTCTGCATTTCTTGGACCTATTTCAATACCAGAACCTGCTCTTGTTTTAGTATAAGGAGTACCTGATCTATATTGCCCAGAGAATGTAATATATGTATTCTCAAGAGGGTGAGCTCCAAATAGCTCAGGACCTTGTCCATTTTCTAAGAATAAAGTCAATACATAGTTTAATCTTTGTCTAATATCTCTACCAAGTGGATATTCTGCAAGCGGGAAGGCGATGAATCCAGTAAATGGATCAGTCTGAGCTCCTACGTTAGAGCCAGGATTTGTTGAAGTACCATTTACATACGAAACTGTATAGTTCAATCTAAATCCAAAATTATCTCTATCAAGTTTACGAACTTCAAGCTCAACTCCTCTATTATTACCATATTCTGCAACTACTGTTCTAGAGAATGGTAGTGGTGATGATAATACTGTTTGATAACCAAGTTGGTTGAAAATGTCATTATAATAAATAGAAGTATTAAATGCTATTTCATCTGTAACTTGATTATTGTAGGAAATTTGGTATGTATTAGTTTGCTCAGGATTCATATTTGGGTCACCAACAGCAAAACCAGGTCTTAAAATCTCAGTATTTACGTTGTCATACAAGAATTGTAAAGCTGGCATTTTATAAAATACACCATAGTTCAAAGTGATGTTTGAAGTAGCAGTTACTGGATAAGTAACATTCAATCTTGGTGCAATCATAAACTTAGTAGAGGCATCAGCAAACGATTGAGGATTATCATATTGAGTAATAGGCACAAACTCAATAGTATTTAATGTTCTATATCTGTAGCTTGGTGTAAATGATTCAAATCTTAAGCTTGGAGTGAAAATGATGTCCTTGTAAGTAATTTGATCAACTACCCAAAAAGCCAAGCTTGATGGAGTAATAGCTTTACTTGTTAAATCTCTATATTTTCTACCTTCTTCAGTTTGAGTATCAGCATAAATATTTCCGTTGAAATTTTCAGTATAAATATCTACCAATAAATCACCGGTATATGGGAAACCGTTATAGTGTCTTTGTTGGTTAAACATCCTGAACTCAAATCCAGCTTTTACGTTGTGCTTAAACTCAGATGATTCAAATAGGGTTTGGTAAAAACCATCAACTTGAATATAATTACCCCATCTGTAATCTAAAACTGATTCATTACCATGCTTATTAAATATACCAGACTCAACAATACCATATGCGTTATTACCACTTTGCACAAGTGCTTGTCCTTCATAGTAACCGGTTAAAGGATTTCTAATTTGTCTATTTTTACGCAAAAACCCATCAGCAGTTAAGCCATTTGAAAGATATGGTGCATACACATCTAATACCCTGTCAGGTAAAGTTGTATCAGTACCATTCTCTATTGTTCTTCTTTGGTCAATAGGATCAACTACATCAAATGCACCGAAAAACCCTAAGTCATTGAAGTTCTCTCTCTTACCAGATTGGTCATTATTGGCAGTAAATGAAACTTTGAACTCGTAGAATGAAGTTTCAGTAATTCTATGGTTTATTTTAGCAAACATATTATAAATAAATTGGTTTGCTACAATGTTCTTAGCTAATCTTTCAGGTACACCATTGGATACACCATTGATTATACCAGGTTGATTTGAGTATAACCAACCCCAATCTGCACCTTGTATTGCTGTTACTCCGTATTTTCCACCTAAAGTCAAATCAATATCTTCTGAAACTTTAAATTTCAATCTTCCCTCAAGGTTTCTTACCCAACTTCCATTATCTGGTAGATTACCGATATTATTTCCAATTGGATCTAATATATCGTAAGATCTACCTGCAAAATCTTCTGTTCTTTGTAAGAAAGTTAGATAAAAAGTAGATTTATCTAATATTTGAAGTGGTCCTCCAATACCTATATCAATTTGGTTTAATCCTTGTGCTGACCTTTTATAACCCTCTCCTTCATTAGCTACTCTTAGTTGTTGTCCCTCTTTGAAAAGATTTAAGCCCGATTTTTGTCTTCCGTTTAAAGATGCTAAATCTGTCTGATAAGTTGCGTAACCTTCATACTTATCTGTCTTACCAGTTTTCATAACAGTATTGATAACACCACCTGTAGCATTACCATATTCAGCAGAGAAACCACCAGTAAGTACAGTAACTTCTTCAGTTGCAAATGCTGATACCATAGGGAAATAATTAGTATTAGTTGAGCCAGTACCACCGGTAAATTGATTACCGACATCAAGTCCATCAACTCTTATTTGTGTATCTTGCTCTCTACCACCTCTAATAGAAAAACCACTACCACTTAAATTCACACCTGCACTTAATGCTAAGAATGAGCTTACGTTTGTAGTGGCAACTCTTTGAATATCGCCGCCATTAATTACGCGTTCAATCCCGACAGTTGTTTTATCTACCATTTTTTCACCAAACACTATTAAGGTTTCACCTGTTTTGGTACTTGGCTTCAATTTGGCAATAATCTCTGTTGTCTTATCAGCAGAAATTGTAACTCTAGTTTTAAATGTTTCTAAACCAACATATCTTACAGTTACATCATAAGTACCAGCAGTAAGGTTGACAATAGTAAAACTACCGTCTTTATTCTTAATATTGGTACCACGTCCAGTACCCTCAACTACTACAGTAGCACCAACAAGTGGCTTCCCTTCTTCATCAACTACTTTACCCCTTAGGATACCATGTATCCCGGCAAAAGTAGTGTAGGGTATTAATATTGCAATTAGCCCTAGCAATATTGTAAATTTTCTTATCATAAGTACTCCCTTCAATTATTTGTTTTTCTTTTTCACTTTTTAAAAACCTGCGCTTAACAGATTTTTAAAAAGGGAAATTTATAGTTTGAAAAAGCCCTTACCTTCAAAAAGATAAGCTTCGTTATCGTAATAAACCATTGGTATCATGTACCCTTTTCCAAGATGTTCTAAATTAAAATTAAACTTATTTGTTCCAACTGTTAGCTCTAAATCCTTTGAAAATACTATGCTATTACTTAAATCAACTAATTCAAATCTTACTCTCACATCCATATCCGATTCAATGACTAACTCTGTGTAATCTATAAAAGGATTTGGAAAATTAATAACAGAAAAATTTGGTTTAGCTGTGCATATTGTAAAAGAACATACATTTACTATGTCTTTATCTTCGAGTAATGAAACTTCCATGTTGGTTGTTTCATTTGAAACAATTTCAATTTTTGCTGTTCTAGTTTTTAAACCAATGTATTTTACTGTTACGTTATAGTCACCTTCTTCTACATTAAGGATAGTAAAGCTACCATCTTTACTTTTCACATTGCAGCCACGTCCTAAACCCTCTATAATTACAGTAGCACCAAGAAGTGGCTTTCCTTCTTCATCAGTAACTTTTCCAATCAAAGAACCTCTACTTTTTGTACTTTGTTTTGAAAGAGTTGAGCTTTCTTGTGATGAAAGTAATTCTAAATTTGCAAAGAACAAGACTATTATGAAAATGGGCGATATTTTTGCTAATGTTTTCATTTTGTGAAACCTTTCAAACAATTAAGCGTTCTAAATATAAAATGTTTTAATTGCTTATTTGGTTACACTTTGATATCAAAAGTGTGAAAAAAACTTAACAAAAATAGCGATTACATTGAAATAACAATGTAATCGCTTATTAACAATTTCTATTTATGTAAGAAATGAACTATTGATAGTCAATTATTTAACCACAGTGAAACGTTCGTTAAATGCTTTGCCATTAATTACAAAGCTGACTAAATAATTACCGGCAGGATATACCCTTGTATCTAATTCTAAATTGTTAAATCCAGAAAGTGTATTTACTTTTCTTACTTCAATTACATTACCAATCATATCAATGATTTTTACTTCAATCTCTTGATATGCATCAGCAAAGAATCTTACAGTAGTATTCTCTTGAACAGGATTTGGAGCAATAGAAATTTGATTTTCAGTATTAATATTTTCTTCTACGGAAGTAGTCAAAACTTCATTTCCATTGAAAGTACCATAAGCAACAATCTGTTGAGATAGGTATTTCCTTGAATCAACACCACTTAATCCTTGAAGATAAAGCATAGGTATTCTACTTATATCATTATTTAAGAAGTTAGGTAACCAAGTTGCTTTATAATTATTCGAATCTAAAGTTTGAGTAATATCAGCTTTTGGAGACCATTTTTCAGAAGTAGTTGCTTTTGCAGCTACATATATATTAGTACCTCTGTGAGTATAAGTATCATCAGCATTAATTACTGTATTTTCACCCTCTATCCACTTAACTATAATATTATTACCATCTTCAGTTCTAGCGGCTTGTATTTCAAAATCCATTGAGCTACCAACAGGTCTATCTTCAGCATTAAGTAAGAAAGGTGGATAGCGAGGAATATCTGCTATTTTTCTCACTTTATATTCACCACCAACTTTAGCTAATTCTACTATTTGAGCGACTTTATCTCCAGGTATTTTTTGAGTATCATCAGAGTATTCACCAAGTACAGTAAATACACTCCAGTCACCATTATCTTGCACAACTAAAGACTTACTATAAAATATCATTGATACTTCAGATGCAATTGCAGTAGGCATACCTGATGGCAAATAATCACGAATTTTTTGGAACGGAAAAATATCAAACTCAGACCAAGTCAAGCCACCATCAGTAGATTTTGAGACTCCGACTTCATTCCTTTGAGCATCTCCAAGTGGATTTGTATTTACAAAATTACCAAAGACACCAAAGTAGATATGACCATTTTTAAGTAATTGCAATCCAATTTGTTCATTAGAACGAGTGTCATTGCCAGTTACTTTTTCAAATCTTGATTGAGACCATTGCTCAGGAATGTAGAATTTTTGGTCTTCATCAATATTTTTATATCTTCTTATGCCAAAATTAGAGTTGTTATTAAAATCTCCTTCAGGTAAAGGCATTATACCACCTGTAGCCAATATGTAATTGCTACCTTCGCTATCTTCCCAAGAAACAATTTTAGAATCTGAGTAAGACCAAGATGGACGTGGATTTGTTGAACTTGAATCAAAGAAGTATCCACCCCATTTATAATTGATACCATTTACCGATGGGCCTATGTTATCAAGATAAATGTTAACTGGAGTACCGTTTAAGCTACCATATAAACCTGTAGCAGCGCCTTTCCACTCTGGAGTAGCTTCTATAATCAAAGGAAAAGTTATAGCCAATTGAACATTCTTAGCTTTATCTGCATAGGCATAAGCAGACGGAAACCTAACCTGACCTAATTGGAAGTCAATTTCATTATACAAAAGTACTTTAGGTTCCCAATTAAGACCATAATCCTTTGATTTTCTCATATATAAGTTGTTCTTCGGATTATTGCTATTAGGTCCAAATTGACCATTATCAAAAGAACCACGTTGTACAGCAATTAAGCTATTAGTTACTGGCTCGAATACAAATGGTTGTTGTTTATCATTTAGATATGATAAAGAATTTGCGACTGTATCTAATATCATCCAATTTGATTTAGTTACACTTGCTATGGTATTTGGTCTATTATTCGAACCTTTTTTAGGATTTCCTATTATTGGTTTAAGATTAATACCTTTATATTTTTGAGCAACATATCTTTCATAGAATGATGCTTCGTTAGAAGTTGAGAATGATGCACTTACGCTAGCCAATGCGAAAGCACACAATATGAGTACAAATTTCATTTTAGTTTTAGCCCTCTCTAAAATTAATATTAATTTCAAATTTAATGATTATTTCTCAAGATAACGAATAATTACGAAAATAATTAAGAAATCTTAACAATGAAATTTCAAAATTTAAAAATTGTAGCTTATTCCGTAGGTAACCATTGGTGTAGTTATCCAATGTTTTTGGATTATATTTGCTTCAGAAAGTTGGATTGTAGTATAGCGTATTTCGCTACCAACGTGAAGCTGAAGGTTGTTGAAGATAGTATAAGATGCATTAAGTCTTGCAAGACCATTCAGCCCATCAGTAGAAGAGCCGACAGCCAATCTAGCTTTTGCTTTAAAATTGTCAATTTTAAACAATTCTTTCTCTACAAATATTGAAGCCCAAAATTGCTGTGAACTTCTTGTTATATCAACTTTAGAAAACACACCATTGCTTCTTCCATTTTGAGGCAAATCAAGTTTTTGTAAGTCACCACTTTTTTTATTACCTACAGGAGTTTCAAGTGGCACAAATACACTTGCTTTTGTATCGTATTGAATTTCATTGTAACCAATCTCAAAACCACCAGAGAAACTTTCTCCAAAGCTATAATTTAAGTATTGAGAGAAAGAACTCATTCTCAGTCCAGATACATCACCATGCTGATAGTTATTTACCAAACTATTTGATAAATTCACACCAAAGTTTACATTATCTAATTTTAAAACTTTTCCATTGAAACTATTATCAAATTGGTTTAAAGTAGAGATATTGCTATTCATGAACTGACTAACAGTTCTATTTGAAATATCTTTGGTATCAATACCATCTGTAGAGAGAACTTCAGTTGGAATACTCTCTTTTACTTCTTCTGTATTTTGAATTGTAGAAATAGAATTGCTTAACTCTACACTTTTACTATTGGATTCATTTATAGACTGTGTATTAAATCCAGTATTGGCATTACCACCACCAACTTCTTCAATTGAATTATTAGAAGCTCCAGCTATATTTGATATTTTAGCTTTATTGAATTTGGAACGTTTATTCGAATTTGATAATGCAGAAGTAGTTTTAACTTCTTTACTAGTATTATCAATATTACTAAATTGAGAAAGATTGAAATTATTTGGTATATCATTTAAAGTATTAATTCCAAGCATTAAAAGAATAACAGCTACTGCTGAGTATCTTGTAATATTGGAATATATAATTTCAGCTTTACTGAACTTAACCACTTTTGGTATAGTTTGACTTGAATTATTTACTGAGCTATTAGCAAATACATATTTTTCTGTATCTTCGAATAGACCCTCTGGTAATTTTATAGAATCCCTATCTTCTTTAATAATATGATTTATATCAATAGATATATCAAATTTATTTTTCAAATCAGAATCATAAGAAATCTCTTCACGCAAGATTCTATCTTCGTTGTATGATAGCTCACCGTCTAAATATTTCGATATTAGTTTATCGAATCTCATTCATTTCCTTTACAACTGGTTCTAATACCTTTCTGAGTATATTTCTAGCCCTAAATACTCTTATTTTTGCAAGCGAAAGCTCAATATTCAAAATTTCTGAAATTTCTTGATAAGTAAGCTCTTCATATTCTCTTAATATAAATGCTTCTTTGTATTTCTCTGGTAAATTTTCAACAGCTTCTATTACTGCCTCTTTAAGCCCAACATCTTCTGTATCATCTTGTGTGGCTGCATAATGGATAAATTCATCATATTCTTCAATTTCTCTTTTAGAACGGAATTGATTCAAGCAATTATTCCTAGCAATTCTAAATAACCATGCTTGGAAATTCTGACCATCAAACTTTTGATAATTTTCGAATACTCTTGAGAATGTTTCTTGGAAAGCATCTTTTGCTTTAGCTTCATCTCCAAGTACTTTTAAGCAATATCTATAGACCTTCAAGCCATAAGTCTCATACAAGAGCTTAAAGGCATCACGAGAGCCGTTGCTAAACTCTTTTGGAGCTTGGTTCAACGATTCTTCGTTTTGGTTCCTATTTTTAGAAAAAAACATTACTTATTTGCTTTCTAACTTATTGCTTTCTTATATAACAATTCAATTACTTAGTTAGTTACACATTATTAAAAAATTTATTTTAAAGGTGTTTCGATAATTATTTTTACTGTTCTCGAATAAGCTCTACCTTGAGGTGTGCTATTATCATAAAGTAACACACTATTGCCATAGGGCTTAATTTGTGCATTAGGTAGATTTAAATACTTTTGTACTTCGGTACATCTCTTTGAAGAAAGATTCAAATTATACTCTGCATCTCCTAATATATCTGAATATCCCTCAATAGTTACAATTGAATTAGGTTTGATTTTCTTTTTAATTTCATCAAGTATATTTCTTTGTAATTGATTGACAGTAGCTTTATCAAAGTCAAAGACTATGAGGGCATATTTTTCAATTAACTTATCATCATGAAGTTCTTCTCTTTTCTTTTTGATTGTCAGTTGCTTAATCTGCATTTGCTTAGTCAAATCGAATTTATTTCCATATTTATCTATTGCATCGAAAGTAAAATCAAGTGGAGTTTCCAATTGCGGAACCGGCTCATCAGTTACATTCCAAGTTAGTTTTCTTAAATCATTATTACCATCAAAACTGCGTATTTGCTTGCCATTCTGACTAACTTCCATTTTCCAATTATATTCTTCAGCCTCAGCTTTGCCACTTGGCTCAATTTCTATTTGTGGCGGATTGCTTGTACGGAAAATCTCTCTTAGTTCCATTGGTTTCATCACATCTAAATCATCTGAATAAACCTCCACTCTCCTATTTTCAGCCATTCCCATTGGGTCATCTGATTTACCAGGATTAGATGGTAAATTCTGCTTTTTAACCGCTATCCTATTTTGATTAATTTTCCAAACATCAACTAAGTATTTCTTAACAGCATTTGCTCTTTCTTCTGATAACGTAAGATTATTTTCTTCACTACCAATATTAGCATTATTTCCTACTATGGTAATCTTCGCATTAGAATTATTCTTCAAGCGATAAGCTATCAAATTCAGAGCTTCTTTGAATATCTCCAAAGTATTCCATTTTAAATTCTTTATGTCGTAATTAGTAGCTTGTGCTTCATTTAAGATATTTGAACTCGTAAGAGCTAACTGACTGCTATTTTCTGCAAAGAAAACTTGTGGTAAAATAGGGAAACTTTCAATTGTTTCTGTTTCTTCAATGATTAAAGTAGGAACTTGTTGCTTTTTACCATCTGCTGTAATTCCGAGTATAGTGAAATCAAAATTCATATTTAATTTCTTAGGTAACTTCAATTCATATTTCTCATAGATTGTAGTTGTTGTTACTATCTCAGTTCCTAATTCAGCTGTATTTTTTTCTTTCTTGGTATCAAGTAGTATAATTTCCGACTCTTTAATTGATTGGTCATAAGCAATGACTGTATCTCTTTTATACTCCTCTTTGAAAATCTCTATTGGTTTGCGTGATTTGAAAGAGTTATATACTATAGCTAATCCAAATTCTAATGAATTATACTTCCAACTTACTCCAGTTATATTCATTAAACCAAGTTGGAAGTTCAAAAATGGCTCTATATCTAAATTTTTAGAAATTTGTAACTGACTTCTCACCCCAATTAGTGGAGCAACTACAATAGGTCCTAATGAAACTGGTGCCGCTGTAAATTCGTTCCGTGCAAGTTTTCCATCTAAAAATGTTATATTATCTGGCTTAGTAATTACCTCACTTTGATTAATCACACCACCCATTAAATAGCTTATAGTTAAACCACCTGTTAAGTCAAATTTAAATGGGCTCTCATCATAATTTTCCTTTTTAGTACTTCTATAAACATTGTAATGTACCTTTGGAATGAGTGAAATTGAGCTGAAATTAGGTGTAAATAAATGGTTAACATTTACCTCAGTAGTTCTTGTATTACCATTGGCATCTAATATCAAAGTATTACCAATATTGACATTTTCAACTGTTAAATCTGCATTGTGAATCCTATATCTGGTATCTAAAGCAAAGCTAAGTTTCCTATCATATGGTATTTCCAAATATAAACCAGCTAATATACCATCGCCACTTCCGCCATTAAAATTGGTACAGCAATTTGGCAAACCTTTAATAGCTGAAAAATTCGAACTATGTAAATCATAACCACCACCAGCATACAAACCAATTCTAAATTGTAATGTATCTATCTTATCAGTTTCAGTTTTGCTAAAAAGTGCAACAGTTAGCAAAGTAAATGTCAATATTAATCTTATCATTTAGTTATCGTTATTGATTCTAATTTTTCTCTATTTGGAGATTTCAAAAGTAAAAAGTACTTACCACTATTCAGTAAATCAGTATTGATTGATAGATACTTAATATCAGTACTACCTAATTCTTTTGTAAAATTGGTACTGAAAACTGTAAGCCCTGTTAAATCAAAAACAGAGAATTCATACTTACCAATCTCGGGCATAGTAAGCTCTAAATCAAGAGATTGATTTATAAATTGCTTTTTAATATTAATAAGGTTAGTGCTAGTTAATAATCTTGGACCACCTTCATTGCAGACTTTTATAAAAAGTCCTCCTTTTATAGAATTTTCAATACTACTTACAAGATTTTTTTGAGAATAAACTATACTCTCAACACTAATTGGAGTGAAAGTAGCATCACCTAACATTGCATTTCCTATTATGTTAGAGATTGTAGTTTCTCCTGCTTTCTTATCTAGATTAATATTATCTATTGCAACTGATAAAAGCAAATCTCTCTGCCCATTAGGTAACGCTGCTTGGGATTCCATACTTAATATTGTACCGCTACTCAAAGAAGTTGGATAAAATAGTGATTGATTAAATCGTAATTGCAATACATCGATTTTAAAACCACCAAGTAGCTCTACGCCATCTACTAATCTTGACTTTATTGGTATTTTCACATTCTTTTCAGTAGGGTCAAATTCTACGTTGTCAATCCATAAATCGAGCTTTGCAGCTGGCACTCCATTACCTTTATAATCGAAGAAAGAATTTGTTCTACAATTAATATCACCCATAGTAAAATCATAGCCCGTTGCTCCATAATCTGCATCTACAGCAGTAGGAGAATATGTTACTACTGCATAAAGAAAATTCGAGAGTGGTAAGTTTTGAATTTGAGTAACATCTACTACAAAGTCAGAATTAGGGACTAATGCTCCAAAAGCAAGCATATCTACATTGAATGTTGCCTCGGGGTCTTTTTCTAAAGTAAATGTAAGAGATTTAGAAGTACCAACAATCACATTCCCAAAATCAAGTGGACCAAATGTTGGTTTTAAACCAGTAAGAACTTTTGCTGTAGCTGTCCTTGTTAAAGTCCTACTAACTCCGTTTATTTTAACTACAAAAATTATATCAGCTTTAAATTCACCAAGTGTATTTGAAGAATTTTTGTTTGTGAATGTAACTGTACAAGGTGCATTACTGCCAACTGATAAAGAGACATTACTTAAGTTACTTGGTATTAAAAATTTATTTTGGTCTTGCCCAATAATAGAAATATTTTCAATTGTAACCGCAGCTTGTCCTGTATTCTTTAATTCTAAAGTTGAAAACTTCTCTTGGCAAGGTGTAAGAACTCCAAAATCTAAAGTTCCTGTTATGTCAATATCACCTTTTAAGCCATTTCCACGCATGTCATAAAATAAAGTATCATAGCAATCAATACCACCAAAAAGCACTGTGATAGTATTAGAATAAAGCCCTTCTGAGATAGGTGAAAAAGAAACATTCAAGTCCACAAAGCCACCATTAGGTGCTAAATTTTGAGTTTGGGGAGTAACACTTATTTCAGGACTACTTCTTATTTCTACTATACTTCTCTGTGAAGGACCATTGTTAGTAAGCTTTAAAGGTAAATCTTTTTTCTCACCAATAGCGACATCTCCAAATTGAAGTGGTTGAATTTTATCAAATGTTACGTTTAAAGCTTCTACATTACCTTTTAATGAAACTCTTAAAGTATCTTTAATTTGATTATCATTGACAAATATTAATAATTCAGCATTATATACACCACTATAGCCTTTTAATGGTATAAATTTAAGTGCATAAAGTTGAGGAGGATCACCGGGATTAAGTATATTACTTGCTGGTCGGCTACTAATACTAAATAACTCCTTACCTACACCAACTATTTCTTCACCTAAAATAGTAAAACCAGAAGGGCTACCTTGAACACATCGAATATTTACATTCAAGTCAGAACCTCTCTGACAATGCTTAAATCTAAGAAAATCAAGTACTTGTGGGACATATTCTATACCTGACTGTACTCCTCTGCCTCTTAAAGTGAAATTACGAGTTCCATCACAGCTAGTATCTCTTACAATTGTTTGGATAGTAAATGTTTCAGAGTAAGTAGTCTCAGCAGTAGGGGTAAATTCAATATCAACTTCAAGCTTTTCTTTTGAATTTATTACCGCAGGTAGAGGAGGTCTAACTGCTTTTACTTTGAAATTTGTACCATTTGTTATATTACTAACGTAAGCACTAGTTAGCCCTGTATTAGTGAAAGTTAAAGTCCTTTGTTTATTGGAACTTACACGGGTATCACCAAAATTTGTATCTAATGATGATTGCAATTCAAACTTGGCATTAAATACATTTATTCTTAGGTGTATTGTGTCAACAGGATTAGTGCAACCCTTTACAAAAACTAAGAATGAAGTTCCAATCGTAGAGGCATTACCATCTGTGTCAGAATACTTGAATTGTGCCCTTGTTGTACCTTGGTCAATAATTTTCTTATTTACTAATGCATCTAAACTAAAATCTAAGTCGGTAGAATTTTCTTTGTCTATTTTATCAATTTCAATTTCAACACCAGACTCATTTTTTATATCAACTAAAATAGTTTCTACATTCCCAACGCAAGAATTTCTAAACCAAAGAGTATCATTTGAAGGTCTTGGATTTGTAACATTTGTATATTTAAATTTATATTCAAGTATTGTTCCATCAAAGTAAATTACCCAAGGTGATTTATTCGGGTCTTTAGCATTAGAAAAAATCCTGATAGAATCCTTTACTAAGCCAGTAAATCCTGGTCTTGGGGTAAAAGAATATTTTAGCCAAAGCTTGCCATTCGGTGCTATCGTTGGAGTAAAATTACCATCCAATTGAAAAGGATTATTCGGAATTGAAGTAAAACCAGTTGTAGTAAAGTTTAAAATATCTGTTCCTGGATTTTCAATAAGAACACTATCTACTTTTGATTCACATCTTAATGCTCTTATAGTTATAGTTTTTGATGAAGTTATATCAGCAAAAACATCAACTTTCCAGTAATTAGCCGCCGCTTGTGAGAATAAATGTCTCGGTCTATAAGTATATTGCTGTACATCAGCTCCACCAAAGTCTGCCATTACAACTACAAAAAATTCTTTATCATTTTCATTAGTTAAATCAACATCAAATTTCCAAGTATTGCCAGTAATAGTAGCTATTCCGAGTTGCTTCCATGAGCCAGTCTTTGGCTTAATCCATAGATATAAACTATTAACTGGTGGATTCGAATTATCTATAGTGCCTTTATATTCAAATTTACGACCAACAAAATTTGAAGTATCACTAGTGAAACCAAAAAATTGTGTAGCAGTAGTATTTGGCTGAACATTAGCAGTTTTGATTGGTGCATCAACTCTCACTCTACCTGCACCACCAACTAAAGTTGTACTTCTTTTACCACCTTCTACATCAAAATCTATTATATTCGGACCTAATTTAGCACCAAGTTCAATTGAACCTCCAGCACCTGCACCACCATCTGGGCTTCCTCCACCTACATTACTTCCTTTTGCATGCAACAATAGTCTATTAAAATTCTTTGCAAAGATTCTCATAGCACCACCGCCACCGCCACCACGTCCTGAGCTTACTCCTACATTTTGTGGATTGCCTGAAGCACCACCGCCACCGCCTGCTAAAGGTACAAGTAATGAGTTACCTACTGGCAAAGCTCCATTTGGTATTTGACCTGATTCTCCATTAGTTGCATTTGAGCCACTTCCACCTCTATTATTTTGACCTGCTCCAGAGCCACCACCATAACCACCATCTGGTATTCCACCTCCTGTCCAGGCCAATCCAGAAGTACCGAATGGGTGCCCTGTACCTCCTCCACTTGATTCTCTGTTAGAAGAGACACTCATTCCACCTACTACTCTATTGAATGAGAATCCACCCATAAGAGAAGATGAGTTATTCGGGCCTGTTCCAGTTCCACCATTTCTACTCGATGGGCTAAAAGTATTTCTTCCACCACCGCCACCACCAGTGAAACCAGAACCACCATCCGAACCTTGGTCAGTATCAAATAAAGGAGAAGCATCTCTATAATAACCAGCACCACCCCCACCTCCGGGCCCACCATTGCTTATATCACCATTCTGTCCTGCACTAACTGATATTATTGTATTAGGTCCACCTTGTATTTTACCTTTTGAAATTAAGACAAATGGTAAATATCCCTGATTTCCTTGCTGGCTTCCATCGCAATCTTCTAAAGAAACATCATAAGTAGCATTAGCTAACACCATTGAATCTACAATCATAGCTCCTCGTGGTGAGCGTTTGCCAAGTGTTCCAGTTCCTAACCTACGTTCCAAACTTGTGGATTTATCTCCAAATGGAAATGGTTTTACTATCTTTAATGCATATTCTTCCGATAAATTTCCGTTATTGTTTACTCTAAAAAGCACTGTGAATTGTGGCCCATTTATATTAAAATCCCAACTTGGGGGCTCTACATTATCATGAACAAATACTTGGGTAGATATCATCCTACCTTCCCAAGAAGTAGCAATAGGACCAAAAGTAACCCTATTCGTATCAGATGGGTTTACGAGTTCAATTCTAATTATATCAGTTTTATTATTTAGCCGTAAACCATCAGGACCATAATAGTTTTTAGTATCTTGCCTTCCAATAATTTCTATATAGGTATTCATACCTGGTGCAGCAATATC
>VYMC01000180.1_pt1 | contig 15452 bp, 13 predicted proteins | sample 5115301 | NCBI WGS metagenome assembly VYMC01 (sample SAMN12291802, study PRJNA351875) | freshwater metagenome | isolation source: freshwater lake | place: USA: Michigan, Wintergreen Lake | collected 2013-08-08 | reverse complement strand
GCCAGAGAGAAATTAGGTTGGCAGCCGTCGGTAACGTTCGAGGGACTGGTAAAGTTAATGGTAGATGCGGATTTAGCGGCTTTGGGGATTAATCTTAATAACGGTAGTGATAGCGGACAGTTATTAAAAGATTTGGCTTATCTTCGCAATCGTTCCTTAATTGCCGTCGATTAAAAAGCCGGGTGGGTTAGGGAGGGGCCACCCACCCCCGCCTTGATCCATCGCCATTTTTACCTGACTTTTAGGAGTAAATTGGGTCTTTTTCCAGCAAACCTAGCAATTTTTGCATTTTAATCCAAGCCCTTCTCATTTGCCAGAATTTACTTTTTTCCATGGCGGCTATTTTACTCTCAGCTTTTTGTAATTCCTCGTCTCTTTCTCGATAATCCAATTGGTTTTTTTGCAAGTCTTGTTGCAATTCTTGTTCATGAATTTCTAATTGTTTAATTCGTTCTCTAGCCTGTTCCAACTGAGCGAATATATCAACTTTTAATGTGACTAAAGCAGCAAAAATGGCTTGGATATTTTGGGAGTAAAGTTGGGGATGATTATAAAAAAGTTGGGTGTAGGAATAGATATAGTGTTCTGCGGTCATTGAGCGACTCATAGAATCAGCTTTTTGTCGATAGAAAAATAACACTTCTGGGATACGATAGACTTCTCGACCTAATTCGAGCAGAGATAGCCAGAAATCGTGATCTTCCCAACCATAAATTAAATTAGTATTATAGCCCCCCGCAGTTTCCCAGTCGGATTTCCGAAACAAACCCGAGCAAAATATCATATTATCTACTAATATATCGGGAAATTTATACTCAGGCAGCGGCCAAATTCCTTGTTGATCACCAAAATACTCCGCTTCGCAATAAACTATACCTAATTGCTCATTACTTTCTAGCAAAGTAACCGCTTTTTCTAGATAGGAATCGGCAATTTTATCATCAGCATCAAGGGGAAGAATATAGGTTCCTTGCGCTTGGGCAATTCCTAGATTTCTCGCTGTGGCAACCCCGTGATTTTCTGTGCGGATGATCCTGGTTTTTGGCTGTTGATAATCTTGTAAAATCTCGATGGTTTTTGGTTCTGTGGAGCCATCATCAACGACAAGGATTTCAAAACTTTGGTATGTTTGCACTAAAACAGATGCGATCGCATCATCAAGATAGCGACCTTGATTATAGCAAGGAATAATCACGGAAACTTGAGGAGCATGACTCATTGGGGGCAATTCTCTCCTACTCGAGCAAAAACTAGGTTATCAATAGCTTATCCTAAAAGTTCCCCTTTATCGTTTTTCTAAGTAAAGAAAGTGTTGATATCCCCACTAGCAATTTCGGGATAGTAGGACATATTATAGATAGACTCTTAAATTATTGCGATTGCTGGACAAAATCACCCAATTGGGTGATCCCCGTGAGGGAAGCATCTCTTTTTAATAAAGGATAAGTTATTCAATAATCAGATTGTCATTATAAATGATCTTTAATCATGGAAGCTCATCAACAAAAACAACTCCGCACTTTCCTCTTGGAAAAATTAGCAATTTCCCCCCGTTCCCTCGATATGGCTGTGCGTCTCTGTGAAGCATCGGTGGGTTCTTTGCCGATGGTTTTATGGCAGTACGGTTTAATTGATTTGTCGCAATTGAATCAAGTTTTTGACTGGATGGAAACGGTATAATCGAGATCGATCTGGTCTAAAATACTAATTTATCGACTCGATCGCCCTTTTGCTTGTCATGATAGTAAGATAGGAAGGGACTTAATTAATCTGGCATAGGTTCTTGAGTTAGGCATCGACTATATGGAACTCTTTGAGGGCAGGATAAAAGTTGAGATTTTCGTGACTGGGACGACTGAGTTTAATCAGGGCAAAACGTTGGAATGGTTGCAATTTTTGCCATTGTTCTAAACTAATTTCAATCTCTAATTCTCTAGCTTTTTCCAGGACTGTATCAGGAATCTGGCTATCATCTAGCCAAGCGGGATGGGTATCTATTGCTAGTTCTCCTGCGGGATTGCCAGTTTTTTCTGTGATTAATTTTTGCAGAAAATCTCGATAAATTGCAGCTTCTGCTGCCGTCGTACAAGCCATATTAACTAATACCATTCTTTCTGGTTGACTCAACTGCATCCAATGGGATAATTTTAATTTAACTCCACAGGTATCTAGTTTCATTCTCACAGCCATCGGTAGGCAACGTAAGGAGTCAACAAATTCGGCTTCAAAGTCAAAAAAGGTGTTCATATTATTTTACTGATTTACTGAGAATAAATCTATAATACAGTGCTGGGGTATAATTGCTGGGAAAAATGTTATTTTGATTGAAGAAAATTGGCTCGATATTGATGACTAGAGACGAGAATTTCCTCTAGTTCCTGCCATTGTTCTCTTGTAATATAGTCAATAATTTGATCAAGATTTTGACGATAATTTTTCAAGGATATCAATAAAGCTTGACGATTGTATTTAGCCATCATTAAACCTAATTCGGAATTGCCAGCACCGACGCGACTGGTATCGCGAAAACCAGAACTAGCTAAATTTTCTGCTAATTTGCGAATATTCGGGTCTTGTTCTTTCCCACAAGCTTGGATTAAACTGGTACTAATCATTACTGGCAGATGGGAAATCCATGCCACGGCTCGATCGTGTTCTTCGGGGGAAGAATAATAAATTTTACAGCCTAATTTTTCTACTATTTCGGTTAGGATTTGCACGGCAAAGTTAGGAGTAGATTCAAGGGGAGTAATCAGATATGGGGCATCGACAAATAAACCCAATTGTGCAGCATTAATTCCCTGTTCGGTTTTCCCAGCCATGGGATGACTACCGACAAAATTCGGCCATAATTGACTACAATTGTCCACAATTGCCCCTTTAACTGATCCCACATCGGTGACAATGGCTTCGGTTTTTAAATAGGGAGTTAATTTTTCCAAAGTTGGCACAATTAAATGTATGGGAGTACAAATAAAGATTAAATCGGCAGTGGCTAATAATTCTAAACTGGTACTAGATTCATCTACCACTCCTTTTTGTGCAGCGATATCACAGGTGGATAGTTGACGGGAAACTCCCAAAATCTTATAACCTTGCGATCGAAAATCTAACCCCAAGGAACCACCGATTAAACCCAGTCCAATAATGCCAATATTCATTAGTTTTACTCAAAGATAATTTCGTCTTCCAGTCGCCAAGCCGGATCAACAATGCACAGGAAAATTAAGGGTTCCTCTCCACAATTATGAATATATTGTTTAGCTAGAGGAGGTATATAAATGGCAGCACCGACAGTCACTAATTGCACTTCCTCATCGATGTGCATTTCCCCTTGTCCTTGGAGAATATAATAAACTTCCGCAGTTTTTAAAGCGTGGGGAGTAGAAGTTTCCCCCACATCTACCTGGGCGTGGGCTAAACTATAACGTAGATTTAAGGGCTGTTTATCGGGATGCAATAACTCACGCAATCGGGTATGATCACCGGCGATGAATTCCTCACATTCGAGCAGTTTTCTGATTAACATAGTAAAATTAAACCTCGAAGATTGTTTTTTATTTTATCATTGAGTGAAAAGCTAAAGACTAATAGCCGTTATCATAGAAATATTCAGCATCGCCAGAATTAACGAATGACTTGGTTAGAACATAGTGTACAGGTAGAAGTGGACGCGCCGATCGATCTGGTTTGGGAACTCTGGTCAGATTTAGAACAAATGCCCCAGTGGATGAAATGGATCGAATCGGTGAAGATTCTCGAGGAGGAGCCAGAACTTTCCCGTTGGAAGTTAGCCAGTGGTGGTCTAGAATTTACTTGGTTGTCACGGATAATGAAAATTGTCCCCCATCAGATAATTCAATGGGAATCCGTGGACGGGTTGCCTAACCGCGGGGCGATTCGTTTCTATGACCGTCATGGTAGGAGTATTGTGCGACTGACAGCAGCCTATGCCATACCCGGTTGGTTAGGAAAATTGATGGATAATCTTTTCCTCGGTCGAGTGGTGGAATCAACCCTGCAAGCTGATTTAGAGCGTTTTCGCCTTTATGCGCTCAATATTGCCAGTAATACGCCGCCAAGGTGAGCTAATCATCGGCTTGGCTATGAAATTGCTGATGACCGACTCCCCAAAACGGAAACTTCGTCAGAATATCCCGATCCAATTCCGCTATCACGGTTGACGTGTTTCTACTCGATTTTATGGAGATAGGCTTCTGGGGTTTCCAGAAGGGAAGTCATCGGGCGTTCGAGAGGGGGAGTTTTGACGAGGGTAAAAATTGGAAATAAATCGTTCATTTGCATAGCCATTTTAAATTTCGGCTGTATGTAATAACTACCCGATGGGCAGGCATTGGTGATCATTAGCTCTCTTTTGGTCATAAAGGTATCGATATAATCGTACTGGCCATGCTCTTTTCTTTTGCCTTTCTTAGCCGGATCGCAAAGGGTTGAACCAACCGGAATCTGATTGATAATTTCCACTGTATCGGCCACGGATAGGAGTCTTTCGGAACCGTATTTACTAGCAAGATAACGTTGATTAAAATACAGATTAGTTGCGATAGAATAGCCGATGATAATTGCTAGAACTAGAGCGAGGATCCTGTGGAAAGTCCTAGTCAAGTTTAGATAGGCTAGGCTGGCGATCGCCAGAAGAATAGGAGCAAACCAGAGTAAGATTTTACGATGGGAATAAAAATGCTCATCAGGATAATTAGAGGAAGCGTAGAGAAAAATTATCCAAGTAATCGCCAAAAAGCCGATTATTGTTTTATTGCCTCGATATTTTTTGATGACTATGTATAGAGAAATGACAAAAAAAGTAGCCGAAACTACGACATTAAAAATCGATATGTTGTCATTCAAAAAAAATACTTGATTGCCCAGATAAACCGTTTCCCAAATCGCTTTAAATATACGAGTGAACAGATTGCTTGATGGTTCGGCACTTGCCCCCTTTTCCGTGAGCACTCTCACGATTCCCCTCGTATTGGCAAATCTCCCAACTATCTCACTGTGCCAATACATAATCAAGGCGAGATTTGCAGAGAGAATCGATAGAAAAGGCAAAAGACATTTACGAGTATCATTGCGATTGCGATAAACAAACCACAGACAGGCGATAACAGAAGTCGCTGGGATAATTAACATTGTGGTGCTGTGTAAACTCACCAATATAGCGACGGTAATCCCGAAGAATATCCAAGCTATAGCCTGATAGAGCAGCGGCTTAGTCGTTTCTATCTGGAAGCGATAGAGTAAAGCAAAAACGAGCATAAAAAAGGGTATTGGGCTAGGTCCCCAGGAAAAATTATTAATGAAATAGTCCGTATAAATCATGCTATACCAAAATCCTGCTAAACTAGACAGGAGCAGACGTTTATCTTGTTCTACATTTTCTAAAAGTTGATAAACAAAGTAGATTAAGAGGGGAATCGATAGAAAAGAAAATAGGCCATTGGTAAGGACTTGAAATTCGGGATCGGCACCGAAAATTGTCAAAGGAAATGCTAAATAACCATAGAGGGGAGGAATTACGAATCCATATTTTCCACCCCCACCCGCGGGTCCTAATTGAGGAAAGTTTCCCTTCCACATATCCATCCAAAGATAAGCACCGCTAATCTGATCGGGATCGGGTCCGATATCGAAAGTAACGTATTCAAAAATACTGACAATCCTCGTGAAAAAGGCAAAGGCGATCGCTAGAATCCCTAAAATCAGTGCCGTTCCTCGGACTTTATTGATTGATTTCCCCATAATTGTCGGTATTTTTATCCTAAAATTGTCTGGTAGTTTTGCCACCGTATCCCCGAATATTTATCTTCCTATGGTAGCGCAAATTTCCAGTCCTAGTTGCTGATAAGGATGAAGTATAACCTGATTTGGCATCGCCGGCCGACGACCGACTCCCCAAAAGGAAAACCTCGTACCTCACCATTAAGATAACTGCTAGAAGATTTAAGAGCCTGTTTAGCAATAAACTAGAGACACCCGCTTAACAAAAATTTTTTTAAACAGATATTGCACACAATCGGGAATCCCGTGTTAAACTGCCTCGATAAGATGATGTCACTCTAAAAGCCTTTCACCATATAATCTAATGGTAGTACAATCGGTCAGTTTAACAGTTAAGGACTATAAGTCTAACATTCTCGTGGCCATCTTGTGTGGTGGCAAAGGAACCCGACTGCGGGAAGAAACCGAATTTCGACCTAAACCGATGATTGCCATCGGAAATCGGCCAATTATTTGGCATATCATGAAAACTTATGCCCACTATGGCTTCACTGACTTTATGCTCTGTCTAGGGTATAAAGGGGAAATGATTCGGGACTATTTCTTTAGCTATGATTGGAATCAAAGTGATGTTCTCTTAGAGTTAGGCAATAAAAAAGTGACCAAACTCGATAGTGGACACGAGGAAGAAGACTGGCGTATTTGGTTAGTTGATACAGGACAGGAAACCATGACGGGAGGCCGTCTTAAACGTCTCACCCCTTATATAGACCAAAGTGGAAGCGAGATCTTTTTAGCCACCTATGGGGATGGGGTTTGTGATGTGAATATTGCGGATCTGTTGGATTTCCATTACTCCCATGGCAAATTAGCCACTATGACAGCGGTTCGTCCTTCTTCTCGCTTTGGCGAGTTAATCATTGAGGGTAATCTAGTCACTCAATTCCAAGAAAAGCCACAAACGGCTGAGGGATGGATTAATGGGGGCTATTTTGTCTTAAATCGCAAGGTTTTGGATTTAATTGAGGGAGATGCGACGACTTTTGAGGCACAGCCCCTAAGAACCCTGGCCGCTTTAGGAGAACTCGCCGTCTATAAGCATGATGGGTTTTGGCAGTGTATGGACACTTACCGAGAAATGGAACTACTCAATCACCTTTATGACACTGGACAAGCCAGATGGAAAATATGGTAAAGGAAGCATTTTGGCCGGGCAAAAAGGTCTTTATTACTGGTCATACCGGCTTTAAGGGGTCTTGACTGGCGTTTTGGTTGCTCCATTTGGGAGCAGCGGTAAAAGGCCTCAGTTTAGCTCCTAATACCCCCCCCACCTTATTTGAGCAATTAGACTTAGCTCAGAACCTGAGTCACCATCTAGGAGATATTCGAGAGGCTGAGTTAGTAGGTCTTTTAATCTCTTCATGGCGACCAGATGTAGCCTTTCATTTAGCAGCGCAATGAGCGTCTTATACTGAACTCAGGTCATTGACAGATAATCAATCCTTTAATAGCAGGAGGCACAAAGTGGACATAGTAAATTCAATACATATCCAGATTAGGAAAATGCTCAAACAGCAATCAAAAATTGATGGCAGATTTTTGGTAATTGCCGCACTCTTAGGGTATTTTGGGTTATTGTATCTAGCTAACTTTTTTGTTCCCTATCACAATTTTTGGTGGAGACTTGGGGTTCCTGCGGCTGAAAACCCTTTTATCGATCTTGCAGCCGTATTAGGTGCTTTTGATTGTGATCGATTGACAGGCAAAGTTTCCCTCACAAATAATTCCTGCTTCACTCAAATAGCTTATCCTAGTAGCTGGTCTTCATTAACTTGGCTGGGGTTAGGGCAGCGTAATACTATATTTTTAGGAGTTTTGTTTGCTCTAATCTTTTATGTGATAACTTTAATTATCATTGGCAGATTAAATTATCAAGAAGCTATAGTTTATGCCCTAATTTTATGCTCACCACCGGTAATGCTTTTAGTCGAACGTGGCAACGTAGACATTGTTATCTATTCCTGGCTTGGTGTCGGACTAATAATAATTAAAAATAGCCGAGCATTAATTTTTAGGTTGTGTGCCTATTTGTTAATATTTTTTTGGGGAGTTATTAAACTATTTCCCATTTTCGGTCTGGCAGTAATTATTAAAGAAAAAAGAAATCTATTTCTGTTCTTGTCGGCTATTTTTACCACTGCTTTTATTACTTATTTTCTCGCTAGTGTAGGGGAGATGAAAACTATCTCAAGCATTCATGATGGGAGGATTTGGTATAGTTTTGGCTATAAAGTCCTCTTTAGTGCAGTCAAATATATTCTATTAAAGCTTACTAGCGGCGAAACTGATATTAAAGGGACGGTCAAATATATGATATATATAATTATGATTTTATATACTATGTCAATCTTAACCAGAGTTTTATTGTCGAAATTTAAAAATTTTAAAGAATGGCTTAGTTCGGATTTTATCTCAACCGATTTGGACAAATCTTTAGATAAGAGTCGACACATTGATTACTTCCGTCTTGCGGCAGCAATTCATTTAGGAAATTTTCTTGTTATCGGCATGCTTTATGATTACAAATTAACTTTTCTCATCTTTGCCCTTCCTCAAATCTTGGATTGGATTAAGCAAGAAAATCAATTAAGCTTACCTTGCAGTATGGCTTTAGTCGCTATAGTGGTAACCTTTTACGCAAGTCCATTCTTATATCCTTGGTTAGTTGATGAAATGATCAATTGGCTCTTAGCTGCCAATTTATTATACATGGCAATTCTCTCTATGCCTGAATGGCTAAAAAGTTTAGTACATAAGAGATTGTCTGGCAAATTTTCTGGATAAAAGTTTAATTACAGCCTATATATAGCAGGACTAGATGAATTGTCAAAGCCCCTTAACCAATTGACATCCTCGGTCAAGTTCATGTATAGTGGATACCAAAGAGTTAGGGTGATAGGTTTAAGCCTTCACGAAGACTCTTTTCAGGGATTACTTGCACAAAGCTGTTGAAATTAACTGAAAACCCAGTATAGCGAGTCTATTTGACTTGTGGACAATAATAGCTCCCCTCTCCTTCCGGGACGAGCCTGATGGGTTTTGGCGGTGCATGGATACTTACCGAGAAATGGAAATACTCAATCACCTTTATGACACTGGACAAGCTAGATGGAAAATATGGTAAAGAAAGCATTTTGGCCAGGCAAAAAGGTCTTTATCACGGGTCATACTGGCTTTAAGGGGTCTTGGCTGGCCTTTTGGTTACTCCATCTGGGGGCAGCGGTAAAAGGCCTCAGTTTAGCTCCCAATACCACCCCCGCTTTATTTAACCAATTAGACTTAGCTAAAAATTTGAGTCACCATATAGGGGATATTCGAGAGGCTGAGTTAGTAACTCGTTTAATCGCTTCATGGCAACCGGATGTAGTCTTTCATTTAGCAGCGCAACCCCTAGTGCGGCTTTCTTATCTGGAGTCGGTGGAAACGTGGAACACAAATGTTATGGGGACTATTCACGTTTTAGAGGCCCTGAAAAGCCTGACTAATCCCTGTGCCGCCGTGTTTATTACTAGCGATAAGTGCTATGAGAATCGGGAATGGGTCTATGGTTATCGGGAAAATGACCCGTTAGGGGGTTATGATCCCTATAGTTCTAGCAAAGCGGGGGCGGAATTGGCGATCGCATCTTGGCGAAATTCCTTCTTTAAAACCCCTCAAACCCCCATCGGCATTGCCAGCGCCAGGGCCGGAAATGTCATCGGTGGCGGAGATTGGTCTCTAGATCGGATTGTACCCGATGCGATGCGGGCCTTGATGAAGTCCGAAGCGATTCCCGTGCGGAACCCTTTAGCGACTCGCCCTTGGCAGCACGTTTTAGAGCCTTTGGGGGGGTATTTACGGTTGGCTGAGTCGATTTATGAGCAGTTGATGACGGCTAATTGGCAGCAAGACAGCCGGGGGTTATATGGGGCGTTCAATTTCGGTCCGTCTCTGACTTCTAATCGCCCAGTTAAAGAGTTAGTTGAGTCTATCCTACAACTTTGGCCAGGTACTTGGCTCGATCAAAGTGATCCGAATGCTGTTCATGAGGCTAAATTGCTTAATCTAGTCACAGATAAGGCTTTCCATACCCTAAAATGGCAACCCGTCTGGGATTTTCGGCAAACCCTCAAGGAAACGGTGACATGGTATTATCAAGCGGCTCAAATTGCACCTAGCAATAATCAAGGGTTTCAAAACTTAACTCGATCACAAATCGATCTATACCAGGCCGATGTCTTCAGTGAAAAAGTAGGTAGCTTTTGTGTTCCATAATACTTATTGTTACTGGACTGTTTCAGCTAAAATAGGACAATAGATTTCGGCTTAAAGTCTTAGATTATAGAATTTATAAGTAGTCGTGCAAAATTAATTTCCTAGTAAAGATAGGCAAAAGGCAAGAGGCAAAAGGCAAGAGGGGGTTAGATATGTGTAATTAATTTTGCTTAGGTACTTAGCATTTTTCTAATACACCAAATTAGCTGAAACAATCCACTACATTCCAGCGTTCCTCAAAACCAGAGACTTCGTACATCACCATTAGGATAAATTCTACAAATATGACCAAAGTTTACTTCTACGCAACAAGTGAAAGGGAGATGCGGTTACTTAACAGACAAGATCCTGACTCTTTCCTTGGTATTCATGATCATTTTTCAGGGGAAATTGCGACGAGTTATATCTATCTTAAAAAGGCAGGTTTAGATTGTGAAGTTATTAACACAATTCCTGAGGAAGGAATTGTGTTCGCAGATAGAAAGAGTTTTGATAAAACCTTGCTAGAGATCAAAAAATATCTTGGGAGACCTACCCGTTTTTACAAATATCCAGGAAATGCTATGTTAATTGTGGTGAAATCTGATCAACAGTTTTATCCACCTGCCCATATAAATATTGTTAATAATCCCGTGGATTTCCAGAAGAACCGTAATTCTATTTGGAATCCTTATTGCCTTGTTTCACTTTGGCCTCAGCCCGGATTGATCCCTCGATTGAAAGAGCGTGGCTGTCTAGTTGAAAATGTGGCTTATCTTGGTCATCAATCTCAATTAGCAGAAGATCTGAAATCGGATAAATGGCGTGATGCTCTATCTTCTCTAGGATGCAAATGGTTACCAATTCTTGAGCCTAAAAAGTGGAACGACTATAGTAATATAGATGTGGTTATTACTGCCAGAAGTTTCGATGGCAATCCATACATCAACAAACCCGCTAATAAATTAATCAATTGTTGGCGAACTGGTGTTCCAGCCATCGTGACTCCAGAGTCCTCAATCTTGGCAGAAAAGAAAAGCGACTTAGACTTTCTTTTGGTTAATTCTCTGGACGAAGCTATATCAGCAGTTAGTAAGTTAAAGAGTAGTCCCGACCTTTATGCTAATATGGTCAGCAATGCCAGGGAAAGGGCTAAGGATTTTACCGCAGAAAAAGGTTGTGAAAGATTTATAAAATTTTTTGAGGAATTTGCGTTTCCTACCTATAATGAATGGATTGAATTAACGGAAAGTCAGAAAAAAAACCTTTTCTGGAGACGTTGTTCTAAATTGAAATTAGACAATTTTAAAGACAGAACAATTAACAGTTTCATCGAGCGGTTTTTCTAACGAACATTATTGCATAAATCATGACTCAATCCATTTCTCCCCCCAGTACAACTACCGAAGCAGAACTGCGGTCGCAAGTTTTCCAAGCGGTTCAAAAATACTATGACTTCAAATTTCAACCCCGGGCTTTTGTGGCGGGGCAAACCTATGTTCCAGTTTCGGGTAAGGTATTTGATGAGCAAGAATTAGTGAAATTAGTGGATTCTTCCCTAGATTTCTGGCTCACGACGGGCAGATATGCCGCAGAATTTGAGGAACGTTTTGCCCAGTGGATGGGAGTAAAACATTGTTTATTAGTCAATTCGGGTTCTTCAGCGAATTTAGTGGCTTTAAGTGCCTTAACTTCCCCTAAATTGGCAGAAAAACAACTTAAACCGGGGGATGAGGTGATTACCGTTGCGGCAGGGTTTCCCACGACAGTTAATCCTATCTTCCAAAATCAGCTAATTCCGGTCTTTTTAGACGTTAAATTACCCGGTTATGACCTTGACATCGAGCAGCTGGAATTAGCCCTGTCAGAAAAGACCAAAGCCATTATGATCGCTCATACCTTGGGAAATCCGTTTAATTTAGAAGCGGTGATGGCTTTTGCCGAAAAACATGACCTCTGGGTAGTTGAGGATAACTGTGACGCAGTGGGAAGTCTCTATAAAGGGCAAAAAACCGGCACCTTTGGGCATTTAGCAACGGTTAGCTTTTATCCCGCCCATCACATGACCATGGGAGAAGGGGGTGCGATTTTAACCAGTGATACCCGCTTGAAAAAGATTGTCGAATCTTTCCGCGACTGGGGGAGAGATTGTTGGTGTCCTCCGGGGGTAGATAATACCTGTAATAAACGCTTCGGTTGGCAGTTAGGAGATTTACCCTTTGGCTACGACCATAAGTACACCTATTCTCATGTGGGCTATAACCTGAAGATGACAGATATGCAAGCGGCTGTAGGGGTAGCTCAACTGGATAAATTGCCAGAATTTATCCAAAAGCGCTGGGAAAATTTCGCCTTTTTACATCAAAAATTACAAGACTTACAAGATGTTTTAGTTCTGCCCGAAGCAAGTCCCCATTCTGAACCGAGTTGGTTCGGCTTTCCTATCTTAGTTAAGGAAGATGCGCCTTTTAGCCGTAATGATTTAGTTAAGCATTTGGAGGAAAAACGCATCGGCACAAGGCTATTATTTGGGGGTAATTTACTGCGACAACCTCTGTATCAAGGATTAAATTATCGAGTTATTGGGGATTTGAGTAATGCAGATAAAATCATGGAAGGAGTGTTTTGGATTGGGGTATTTCCGGGATTAACCAAGGAGATGTTAGAGTATGTAGCCGAAACTATGAGAGCATTTTGTAGGAGTTAACACAAGCTCAAGCCGACAATTCTGCCGTCAGAATTGTCCATAATTATCAATAATACTTCAAATTAAATTAGATAAATGAACAAAAATATGATCGATCAATGGCTCAAAGGAGTAGGGGCGTTCCTACTTATTTTTATCGATGTAAATTATCTTCTTACCACAAGATTTGGCAGATTGAAAGGAAATGAAAGGTATGAAGCAATGTGGTATCTATTTATTTCAATTTCAATTATTGTTTTACCTATATTCTTGGGTAAAGTTTTGAACTATTTTAGTTCTATTTTATCAAAAATAATCAATAATTGGCAAGTCACAAATCAAAGTCGTAATCTTGAGTTTTTAATTTCGTGGGGACTTGGTCTTGTTTTCAACACGATAGCAATTCAAAGGCTCTTTACCCAAGGAACTGCTGAAAGTCTCAGGCGCTATATTAGACCCGAGATGTCATCCAACTCAGATGAGCTGACAACTTATTTATTAAGCTTGAATTTTTTGGTGCTAATTCCAGTCGCATTAATTTTAACAGTTATTTTATTTTTTCTCTTATACTTATTTTCCCTTCGTAAATTTTTGAGAACATTATTGATTGAGAATATAGTTTTTATTGGCGTTTTAGTAACGGTGACATCAGTTGCTTGGAGTCTGGTTTATACTAATCCATCGAACTACCATTTTAATTTGGTTCTCTTCCCATTAGCGGCCATTAATAGTGATTCCCCTTTTATTCCCCTTGTTGACGATGGATTTAAAAGTATATATGGCGGATATTATCTTTGGCTTGGCCTACTATCACGATTAATAGGAAATAGTCTATTGTCTATCAAAATTGTTGTGTGTAGTTTGATTGCTCTTCAGATTATTCTTTACTATTTAATAGTTAAAGCTATCTACAAAAATCCATTGATCAGAATTTTAGTATTTATTAGCTGCCTATTTTGGAGTTATTTTTATGGTAAGGTAGTAACCCAAGATTTATACTTTCAATATTTTCCTTTAAGAACTTTATTTCCTTGTCTTCTGCTGGTTACTTTGTTATATACATCTGAAAGAAAATTTCTCGATAAAGCTACTTTTTCCTTGAAGTTTTTAACAATTAACTTACAAGATGTGCTTCTAGATTTTCTAGTGGCAATGGCTCTATTAAGTAATTTTGATTCTGGTATAGTTGTCTTGATTATGTATTTCTTTATCTCCATTTGGAATGAGTTCAAAGTAGATGGTTTTAGCGCAAAAAACATGATTAAAAAATTAACTGGATTTAGTATCAATCTTATCATTATCATGTCCATAGTTATTTTTGGCTTTAGAATTATTGCTGGAGAATTTATCAATTTTTCTAATTATACGGGTTCTACTGTTAAATCTGGCTTTGGCTTTTATGGTTTGCCTTTTCCAGATAATATGTGGATGATATTTATGGTTGTTTACGGTTTTAACATCATACAATCTTTTCAAAGTCCCATTGAAGATAAAAACGCTAAGTATCGTTTTGTAATTGCCATCTGGGGAATAGTTAGCCTCTTTTATTTTGTCAATAGAAGTCATCCTTGGAATTTGATATCTGTATCACTTCCATTTTTTCTTTCCTATGGTTGTTTGATTGATTATGTCTTTAGTTATTGTCGAGAAAAAATGTCTGAATCTGAACCAGAATTGCTGCAGAATAAAATGGCATTTAGGGAGTTTTTGCCAATCCTATTGCCCAATTCGTTTGAGTTATTAAGACTCTCCCTTGTCAGTGTATTAATCATGCCCTTTATTATTATGTCCCTAATCGCTTGTGTAAAATTTATCCCTTTAACTATATCCAATTTTAAAATCCCTAAAAGCTATTCGGAAATGTCTGCTTTATCCAGCTTGTCTGAGAGAGTAGATACATTAGAAAAGCAATTAAACCGTCCATCAATTATAATTTCTGATCGGTTTGAATCCTATTATTATCTTCACAAAAACAGAAAGGTATTGTTTTATCCCGATATAATTTCTATTACTTTCTTCTCTGGAGACAATTCTTTTCAGACCCGTTTTCTTGATAGTCTCAATAAATTCAATCCAATTGTCACCCTATGTCCCATGATAAATCCAATTCCCATAAAAGAAAATATTCATGGCACTTTTTTACAATTACTCTATGAGAATAATTACAAACTTGTAGAGTCAGGGAAAAACATAGATGACCGTATCCTGAAAAATTGTAAGATTTACATAAAAGATTAGAACTGTAATAGAGTCAGAGAATCTTGACAAAATTCCATAACCTAAAACGAGCCGAAGGCTTGGCAGCACAAATGCGGTAGCAATTGGGTTGACATTGACAATGGTTTATGATAAGAAAGTGGCATCAGTTGTTCACCCCAACCAACCCATGGCTCAAGAGACAATCCTAATTGCAGCTAACCCACCAGAGATAAAGCTCCCACCTACCCAAGATGAACTACTTTCTGATGACGGTATTCCCATGGAAACCCAGCGACACGGACTGCAAATGCAGTTATTAGTCAGACCGCTCTCCGGGTGGTTAAAAACCCAAGGACGAGAAGCGTTTGTGGGGGGCAATATGTTTGTTTACTTTAGCCCCAATCAAGTGCGGAACGAGGATTATCGCGGACCTGATGTATTTGTGGTGTTGGACGTGCCTCGAAGAGAACGGAAAAGCTGGGTCGTCTGGGAAGAAGAAAAAGCTCCTGATGTGGTGATTGAGTTGCTTTCT
>VYMC01000179.1_pt1 | contig 15461 bp, 21 predicted proteins | sample 5115301 | NCBI WGS metagenome assembly VYMC01 (sample SAMN12291802, study PRJNA351875) | freshwater metagenome | isolation source: freshwater lake | place: USA: Michigan, Wintergreen Lake | collected 2013-08-08 | reverse complement strand
GGAATGAATACCAAAATAAAGCTTATTAAAAGAATGAGTTATGGATTTACCAATTTTGAACATCTTCGACTTAAGCTGTTTGCTTGCTTTAATTCATAACAAAAATTAACACACGAAAACCAGAAGAGCCGAACGCTGAGTTCAGGGCAGCGCGGTCAAAAACGACATCGGTAAGATTGCCAACCAAATTATGATGGCTGTCACCTTGCGTTGGGAAACCATTTTGATGCCAGAGGAAAGAAAAGAGGGTCATCAATCATCAGATTTGCGTTTCCAGTCCACTGATTACTGGAAAACCTTCCCAACTCCCACTCGGCAATAACTACTGGCAGCCAGAAATACGTTGGGTACACATCATACTTTGTGCTTTTTGTCAAAAAAACTTTTTTTTTGCAATAAAACTACACAAAAAAAAGATCATCGTTGTGGGTGAAATTGACTCATTTACCCGTCTTAATTAGGCTCACCCTGTAGGTGTGACAAGGGTTTCAACCATTGATGCCCAAAAAAGCACAGAGTAACCCATTATGAAATTCTATCAAATCGCTGTAACCATTGGAACATCGTCGTTAAATAAAAATCTTTCTCAGTTAATTCTTAAGAATTTGTAAATATTGCGAAATGTTAATTTAAATATTCTCAAGTTTTTGGAGTTAGTAGATAATTTTTGCTTATCTTTGTCGAAAAATAGAACTCCTGCAAAAATCCAACATCTACCATTGGGTTATTAGGAGTCAGGAGATAGTAGTCAGGAGTCAGTAGTCAGTAAGAATTGCGGCAATTTACATTTCTTAAGATAGACAACAGAATTTATGTCCGACTACTTATCAGTTATCAGTTATCAGTAATCAGCGAGGTTGAATTATCGCTTTTTTTTCAAAAATTTGGATAGTATCTCAGCATATTTTAGTGAGTTAGCCATAGTAAAGTAACCTACTTTTCAGAAGTATAAAAGTTAGTAGCCAATGATATCACCTGACATTAACTGCTGCCATTCACAATCCTGCTGATAGTGGTCAAGCATAGACTCAGCCTGCTCTTCAAGGATACGCCTGCACTCAATCAATGGTAACTTGAGAAAAGCCAGACGTTGCTCTAGGGATAAAGCTTGTTCTTCAGGGGTTAAATAAGACGGATTAACCTCTTTCACCAGTGGGAAAACCTTCAGTTTGTTAGAAAAATCCCATTCCTATCATATCTAGATTTTATAGGACATCCTCTCAAGCTAGGCGGACTGATTAAAGAAACAAAGGAAAATGGAAATTTTGCCGATCTAGGGCTGGCCTTTGCTATAAGTGAGCTATGTAGCGCCTCCTTGGCTAGTGAGGAAATTCTCAAACGCTAAAGCTGAGAGCTTACCGCTATAACTAAGCACACGAATCACCTAGACAGAGAAAATATCATGCGTATCGCTCACGATGTCACCGAATTGGTTGGCCGCACTCCTTTAGTACAATTGAATCGGATTCCCCAATCGGAGGGCTGTCTCGGCCGAATTGTGATGAAATTAGAAGGGATGAATCCCGCTGCTTCCGTCAAAGACCGCATTGGCACCCACATGATTAATAGTGCCGAAAAAGCGGGTTTAATCAATCCAGAAACCACGGTTTTAGTGGAACCCACTTCCGGCAATACGGGAATTGCCCTCGCGATGACTGCGGCAGCTAAGGGTTATCGCTTGATTTTAACTATGCCGGAAACGATGAGTTTAGAGCGCCGGGCGATGTTAAAAGCCTACGGTGCTACCCTAGAACTCACCCCCGGTTCCCGAGGCATGAAAGGGGCAATTTTACGCGCGCAGCAAATTGTCGATAGTATCCCCGGCGCTTATATGTTGCAACAATTTCGCAACCCTTCTAACCCGGAAATTCACCGTCTCACCACTGCTGAGGAAATTTGGCAAGATACGGAGGGACAGGTAGATTTTATTGTTGCGGGCGTGGGTACTGGCGGCACGATTACGGGAGTCGCTGAAGTGATTAAATCGCGTAAACCTAGTTTTCAAGTAGTCGCGGTGGAACCTTTCAATAGTCCAGTAATTTCTGGGGGTAATCCCGGTCCCCATAAAATTCAGGGTATCGGTGCGGGTTTTATTCCGGAAGTTTTACGCACAGATCTGATTAATGAGGTAATTACCGTCAGTGATGAGGAAGCTTTTCAATTTGGTCGTCGTTTGGCAAAAGAAGAGGGTTTACTTTCGGGGATTTCTTCCGGTGCCAATCTTTGCGCTGGGATTCAACTGGCCCAACGACCGGAAAATGAGGGTAAATTAATTGTGGTGATTCAGCCTAGTTTTGGAGAACGTTATCTGAGTACGCTGATGTTCCAAAATATCGAGGAGCGCGAGTTAACTTTGGTGTGAAAAAAATATCGTCTTCAGCGTCTAGCAGTCGGCTTTAGTTGAGGGCTGATTGCTAATAGCAGAGAGCTTTTTAATCATATTTCAAGAGGGATTTTTTCACCTGTAGGGGTATTTGTAAAGGTTGCGGTTTGATTGCTTCCTTGCCGGAAAAATTATCAAGTAAAGCCGATCGCACTTGCGTATCGGTTTCTCGCGAGAGAAGATAACGGAAGTATTCTTGGCATTGTTCTCGACGACTGGGGGAAAGTTCCATTTCACTTAAACGTCGGACGGCCATTAAGCGCATTAAGGGATCATTGACTGTTAATTTTTCTAACCAGCGATCGAAGTTTTTTGACTCATTTTGACCGCGATGGTCGAGAAAATGCCATCCTAGCAGGATTAAAGTCAAAACCGTGCCAAATCCTTGCAAAATTGAGGCCAGGGCTAACCAGCGATTTTCAGCATAGGCCCAAATTGCCACAGCGAGATAGGTGGCTAAACTGCCTAAACCGCCACAGACTACCGCTACGGTTAACTTACCGCTATCGGCGCTGAAAAAAGCACGCCCCCACAGCCACAGCGATGGCCAGTTTTGACCCTGGAGATGGTAAGCTCCAATCATCGCCCCCACCCCAGTGAAAGTGGCCAAAACTAGCTGCCAATTCCACGCCCAGAGGATTAAAAAACTAGCACAAGCTGCCGCCCATGTCAAGAATTGACGGGTTTTTTTTGCCGCAAGAGTTCTCATGACTCGACGCTGCAGAGCGGGAGAAAAATAGGGAGGAAGGCGGAATACTGAAGACACGGGAAGTTTTTCACTGAGGGTTTGATGATCACTATAGCCTGTTCTCAGGCAGACAGATCATTTTTCTCGGTAAAAATCCTTGTGGGAAAAGAGCGAAGTGCTAGGGTGGACTAAAATTGCGATCGAGAATCGGCTAAAGTTCAGATTGGCGAGCTTAGGTGTTAAGATGGTTTGCAATCAAACTCAACTTTTTTTAGTAATAAATAGCTCAACAATATTCTGTAAACTTATATATAGAAACCTAAAGAAATATATTAATTTGCAGTTTTTAGGGCAGTAAATTCCGATAGATGATCTAGAGTAGTGAGTATAAGTACTGCACCTAATTTTACCTAGTCAGGCTGGCTATCTAACTCATCTATTTCACTTCCGAACAGGGTTACAACGTCCCTTGTCTCGGTTGAGTCTTGCGGGAATTTTACCTCAAGGAAAATCTCGATAATTTTGAGCCATGATTGACTAGAATCCTCAAATATTCCATAAACTGGCGAGTTTTAAGAAACCTAGGAGGTTTATCGCTATGAAAAGCCGTCTTATTGTTTGTTGTGATGGAACTTGGCAAGATTTAGGACAAGCTTATCCTACCAATGTTGTCAAAATGGTGCAAGTTATCACGCCACTTGATGATAGTAAGGGCAACCCCATCCGTCAAATCATTTATTATGACGAAGGGATTGGGACAAAACAAACTAATGCCGAGGTGACTGATACTTTAATTAAAATTGCTGGAGGTGCTTTAGGCATTGGCATTGATCATAAGATTGAGGATGCCTATCGTTTTCTGTGCTTAAACTATCAACCTGAAGATGAAATTTATCTCTTTGGTTTTAGTCGGGGAGCTTACACTGTACGCTGTTTAGCTGGGTTAGTTTATAATTGTGGTTTGTTGTATCGAGAATTTATCCGACAAATCCCCAAAGCCTACGAAATTTACCGAGAAAAACAAGACCCAAATAACGCACCTAACGGTAAAAATGCCATTGATTTCCGTAATCAATATGGACGACGAGTTCCCATTAAAGCCTTATGCTGTTGGGATACGGTTGCTTCTTTAGGTATCCCTGATATAGTTCATTCTCTGCACTTAGATGAAAAGTTCAACGAACGTTATCGCTTTTATGATTCGACCATCAATCCTACAATTGAAAAGGCGTTTCATGCAGTTGCTGTTGATGAAATTCGTAAGGTCTTTGATGTAACACTAATGCATCCCCATTCTACCAAGATCAGACAACAAAAAGAACAAGTGGTTCAGGTTTGGTTTCCGGGGGGTCATGGTTGTGTTGGTGGAGGTTCTCAGGAAGAGTCCAGCCTATCTGATGGAGCTTTATTGTGGATGATGGAACAAGTCGAAGCCTTGGGTTTGACCTTAGATCAAAGTTATATTCAACAGGAAGTTCATCCCAATTCTAGTGCGCGTTTTGATAATACGTCAAAATGTCCATTTAATGTAGCGGGAACAGCACCTCGTCAGTTTGAAGGGGATGTTAGCAATTTGCATGAAAGTGTTAAAAATCGCTGGACAGACCTGAATCTTAATCCCCTTTATAAACCCGCTATTCCCGAAATTCAAATGATGCTTGAGCAAGAGCTTGGTGCTTTGAGAAAGAAAGAAATAGTCTCTGTTTAGCACTTCTCTCCCTCAAAAGTGTCGCTTTCACTTTACTTACATAAAAACCCATAATCTGAACTAATTAGGAGGATTTGCCATGAAAGTCTCACAAGTCAAGAAATTCAGCCAGCTATAAAACGAGAAATTGTTCTCAAGAGAATGATTTGCTTAATTGCTTTTTTGCAGCAACTAATTGTTGTTCAACTTAGAAGAATTATTCTATGACTAACTCTTGACTTTTATCACTTGGAGGCAAAACGTATGAGTTTACAAGTCACCAGTCCAAAAAATGGAGATGCTTTTTCACGCGGCACGCCTGTTACCTTCAAAGGAAAAGCAGACAATGAAACTGTTCGAGTTGAGATTTTTGCCGAACAGTGGCACTTAGGTAGTGTTAATGTGGAATCAGGAGAGTGGACGCTCACTTATCCTGCATTTACAGGTGTAGGACGAAGACAGATTCAGATAATTGGCTTAGATCAAAATGGTAACACCGTTAATAGTGTTGGTCTTGAATTAATTATAGAAAAACCGGGCTTTCAACAAGGGCTGGATGTGTCGGATTTCGATGGAACAGTTGACTGGATTCGAGTGAAACAAGCCGGTTATACCTTTGCCTTTGCCAAAGCAACGGAAGGAGAAACGTGGAAAGCCGCAACTTTTCCCCGTAATTGGCGACAAATGGAGGGCGTTGGTATAATTCGAGGAGCTTATCATTTTTTCCGACCGACAATCGATGCCAAAGCACAAGCTAAACACTTTCTGGATTACGTTAATAGTGTTGATCCCATCGGGGTAAATGATTTGCCACCCGTTATTGATTTGGAACATTACCCTGCCTCAGTGGAGCAACAATGGAATTCTTTGAGCAAACCTGAGCGAGTCCAACGGGTTAAAACGTGGATTGATGTCATCGAATCGGAAATTAATCGTAAAGCGATTATTTATACCAGTTACGGCTTTTGGAATGGTTGGATGAGAGGAGTCAGAGATTTTTCTGGTTATCCTTTGTGGGTCGCTAATTATACCCCCAATCCGCAACCCTTAATTCCTCATGAATGGGATCGTTGGACATTTTGGCAATATAGCGATCGCGCTGAAATCCCCGGAATTTTAGAGTCAAGAGAAGATGTCAACCGCTTCAATGGGTCTTTAAGTGATTTAATTGCTTTTATTCCCAATAATACGGTCATTGTTTGACTTTTTATTCAATGAAAAGCATCAGGTGTGTGGTGTGAGTAGCGGTGTTATGTATGTCGTTTTTCCAGGCTCGGGCAACGGTAAGCCGCGATTGCTCTCTGAGATTAACAGCGAAGCCGAAAAACATTTCAACAATTGGGGGGGAATGGCCAGATTAAACGCTTGTTTTAGCCCATCTTAACCTAGAAAACTGCCAATTTACCTTTACTTTATCGAGGAATATCACTATGACTACCGCACAACAAGTTCTTCAAATTGCAGCCCGGGAAATTGGCTACAAAGAAAACCCAAAAAATTCTAACCATAATAAATTTGGTATTTGGTATGGTATGGATTATCAGCCTTGGTGTGCCATGTTTGTTTCCTATTGCTTTTACAATGCGGGCTTACCTTTACCTATTACTACACCTAAAGGGTTTGCTTATTGTCCTTATGGAGTGAAATGGTTTAGAAATAAAGGATGGTGGCATACAGACCCTCAAGTGGGTGATATTGTTTTTTATGATTGGGGAGGTGATGGTGTATCCGATCATGTCGGTATAGTTGAAAAAGTTAATTCTGACGGTTCAATTGTTGCTATTGAAGGGAATACCTCTGATGGTTTTGGTGACTCTAACGGTGGCGAAGTTTGCCGTAAAACTCAGAAAAAAGGGATTTTAGGTTATGGTCGTCCTCCTTATCATGGTGTAGTCCCCCCTGCTCAAGAGGAACATCCAGTTTGGGAACGTTTCATTGCTCTAACTAGCCCTTATATGCGAGGAGATAATGTCTTGCAGTGGCAACGACAAATGATTCACCGAGGTTGGAATCTTGAGGCTGATGGTGTCTTCAAGGAACGAGATGAGAATGTCCTAAAACAATTCCAAAAACAAAAAGGTCTAACAGTTGATGGCATTATTGGACCGATCTCGTGGGATGCAGCATGGGAAGCCCCCATCACAACCAACTAAGTGATTGCTAGATTCTGATGGTTCAATTGTTGCGATTCGAGGGAATGTTGATAATCAGGTTAAACGAGTAAACCATCAGGAAAGCACGATTATGGGTTATGGTCGTCCACCTTATCAAACTAGCAAACTAGATTCTGAACTTGATCAGGTATTGCTCAACTCCTAACAACATTAGTAACATGATTGAAACTCTAACAAATCAAGTTAGCATCCCTGTCTGTTTATCTTTGAGCGCCTGTGTCATAACCGTGCTATCCAGTGAACTTAACGCTCAAAATCCCCCTAGCTTTGTGATGCCAAGTGGTAACATTTATTGCGCTCTAATTGGGAAAGATAATAATATGCTACGGTGCGAGATTCAAAGTATGTTAAATCCTCTACCCCCTCAACCTTATCCTAATTATTGTCAATTTGATTGGGGGGCTGGTTTTCTGCTCCCTCAACAAGGTAAACCAGAAGTTCTTTGTATAAGTGATACCATTACCGGTACTAACAACATCCTTTCTTATGGAAAAACTTGGCAACATTTAGGCTTTAAATGTATCTCACAAAGAACGGGATTAATGTGTAGTAATCTGGGGGGACATGGTTTCTTTCTCAGTCGTCAGCAGTGGAAGGCTTTTTGAAATCAAAAATTCACCATCTCCCAGGAGACAATAAATTATGAAAACCTATACCGTTCATCACCTTTTCCAACTATTATTAGGACTCAGTTTGACTCTTTTTCTCAGCTTTATTTTCCCAATCGCCGAAATTAAGGCGGAGAATCTACTCGGAAAATATCCCGTCTGTGAACCCTCTGCGGTCGTTCAAGTAACCTTTTCAGAATCAGGAGGCAATCGCCTTTTAGTAGCAGATAATGAACAAAAAGACATTCTATTTCTCTATCCTGTGAGTTCTAGCCAATTAGACTCAACTCGTCAAAGTCAGTTAGCCTTAGAGAAAAATATAAATGATATTGAAGCGATCGCAAAATTAGATAATAATAGAGTGCTTATCTTCGGTTCTCACAGTCGTAACAATAAATGTGAGATCAAAGCAAATAGACAACGGTTTGTACAGGCTCAATTGTCGGGGAATCAATTAAAAATTATTGGCAAACTGATCCAAAGTCCTCCAATCAATTCTCAAGTTCTCTTCCAAGCTCTAGATGTGAATTCTAACAAGATTATCAGTGCCGTGAGTCGTGCTATTGATGAGGCGGAAACCCAAGCTGATCAATCATTAGGAGACAAAAATCAGTGTGAACAAGCTAATGCTTTTAATGCTGAAGGAGCAGTGGCGATTCCTGATCCTTTATCTCTTGAAAAATTCAAGATTTGGATAGGTTTACGTTCTCCCATTGTCACATTAGACGCTAATAATTATGCAGTTTTACTATCAATGGCTAATCTGGATAACTATCAATTCGATGGTGCAACACTTCTAGATTTAGGGGGACGGGGAATTAGAGAAATTACTTTTGATAATAACCAGATTTGGGGAATTGCTGGCGGGCCGAAAGATGGTCAAGATAATTTCGTTTTTTGGAAACTATCGGCTGAGGATGTCAAACCGAATACGATCCTTAAACCTGAAATACTTCGAGAATTACCCCAGTCATCAGAAGGATTAGCGATCGTTGATGGAACAGCCTATATTTTGATTGATGGCGATAGTGGGGAGTCTGGAAATCATTGTGCAGTACCCGCCAAGTTTATGCAATTTACTGTCCCTAATTAAAGTTATGTCCTCAAATTTTTCCAGCTTTGAAACTAGATAATCCTCTCATATTGAAAAAAGGAGAATCGATGATGACTAACCAAAAACTGAAAGCTCTAGTCAATACTGTTATCAAACAATCTACCCTAGATAGCAGTCAGATTACTGACCCTACTCAAAAATTTTCCTGAGAAGCAGCATCTGTACTTGAGATTAATGATTACAAATCTGCCGACAATAATCACTGGGAATTAGAATTAACAACCCCTGTTAATCAGATGACGAAATGGTTCGCTTATATTCCCCGTGTCGAAATTAAAAGTAATGACCCTGTGGTCAAGATATTACAAGACATTAAGCTGTCTCAATTTAAGGTGTATCATCGACCAACAGAACAAGATGGAGAAGGATTGGGGATTCCCCCTAATGGACAAGACAACCGTTCAGAAAGAATTTGTCCTGTTTACGTTCTTAGTCCAAGAAGACAAACAGATTCTTTAGTCAGACAACTGATTACACTGCTTCGGGTCAAGGATACAGCGTTCATTATTGCAGAACGATTGGTACAATATCCCGAAGATTGTCTCCCCACTATTTCTCAATTTTAAAAAGCGGTTATTGTCCAATCTTTTGTTGGTGTCGGTCCTCCTCAACCGGATGCAACTCCTTATCCAGATTGGGCAAAAGAAAGACACGACAAAGAGTTGTGGAGACTCGAACAATCTATCCGTCTATTACAGTCGATGAATCGAAAAATCTCAGCTGTCGTTTGTGCGATGGGAGATTCTCAAAAACATTCATCCAAAGATGTGCGAGAAACAATGCAAACAAGATTAGAAAATCTTCTGGATAAGTATAATCTCTCGGCTCTCAAACAGCCAATTACTTGGGGAGCAGATGAATTAGTAGCAATGGGAATCGCTCAAACCCGTCCTAAAACTAAAGTGCGTGTCCGCATCTCTAATAAGAAGACTGAAATGTGGTACGACGGGAGACGACCACCACGAAAACTTGTGACTGAAAAATTACAAGCAGTTGGGTTAATAGAATCAGAAACTGACTGGGATTTCGAGGTCGCTATCCTAACTCGTCGTCAAAATGGTAGTATTGATGATTATCAGAAAGACGACCAGAAACAAGCCCAGTTATACCAAATTTATAAATTCCTGACAGACATAGAGCTTCTAAAATCCAAGACTATCCCGTTAAATACCCGATAGTGTCATTGGATAAACGATTTAAAAGAGCATCGAGTTAATCTCTTAAAGCATCAAGAGATTCAAAAGTTTCCCATGCCAGAAAATTTTTCAAGTACAGTCAAACTCTCTCGGCGTGGTTAACTTCAGGACAACAAGAAGGTTGATAAAACAATATAATATTGTCGGTAATTTTTAAGTGTCCCGCAATATGTGCAGGAGCGTTATCTACTTGTAAAATATGTAATTCATTGAGAAAAGCTTGCGATAGTTGTAATAGATATTCTCCGAAATAATCCCCATCTAAATGGGAGAATTCATAGAAGAAGCTTCTGCCCTGTCGAGGCTCCACAGCCCCGTACAGCCAAAAGCATTGGAAGTTATCTTGAAAATTACCAATGGGCTTAACTCCGAAAAGAGTTATTTTATTCCGAGCAATAGTGTGACAACCAAATCTACTTTCATCCTCGCATTCCTCTTAGTTGTAAAATACCTACATCTGTCAGCCTTATCAAGGTAGTAGGGTTGATTCATGAATCAACCCTGGTAGCAGGGGGGATCAGAGGCAAAATCTATTTAATAACTCATCTAGGAAAACCTGTTCTTGCTAAAATAACTCCAATTTTAAGTGCAATCATCCCCCCAAAAACACTGCCCAACCAATAAATTAAACCGAAAGTTAAGTTTCCCTGCTCTAAAAACTTGTTGACCTCCAAACTATAGGTAGAAAAAGTTGTATAGGAACCACAAAAACCCGTGGCAATCATCAATCCTAATTCTGGGGCAATTATACAAATATTTTCCCTAACCATAGTAAAAATATAGGCAATAATTAAACAGCCAGAAACATTGACAAAAAATGTCCCCAAAAATCCCCATTCTTTACCGAAGATACTGTTAATTAATTCTGCTATATAAAAACGACTTAAAGCCCCAAAAATAGCCCCAATTGCCACGAATAAACCATAACGACCCGTGAAAAAATTCATGCTGTCTCTCCTGCCCTTCAATAGTCAATAAATTGGAGAATTAACCTAGAAAAACTTGGGCAATAGCTGCCCCGATTCTCACGGCAATCAATCCGAAAATGATACTAGCAACAGCAAAAATAAGACTGAAAAAATTTTGCTGATTGCGCCAGAGGATCAGGATATCTAAGCTATAGGTAGAAAAGGTGGTATAAGCTCCTAAAAATCCCGTTCTAACCATTAAATCTATTGCGTGGGAATAAAAGGGAAAACTGGGTAAAATAGCCCAAAAAAAGCCGATAGCTAGACAGCCAGTTAAGTTAATAATAAAGGTTCCATAGGGAAAGCGCAAGCCGAATTTCGCTTTTGTCCATTCGGTAATATGATAACGAGATAACGCCCCCGGAACCGCTCCTGCTACAATTGCGAAAATATCGTTTAAATCTGACATTGTTTCTGATTTTTTTGCTATCTTCGCCTAGTCTCTATGATAATTGATGCGGTTATCGATCGCATTGCCCATATTTTCAGGGGTGTTATTGTCGAGGACAACCCTCTGATTTTAAAATAGAGGTATGAAAATTCAACCGCGTAAACGTTTTGGACAACATTGGTTAAAAGATGAATCGATACTCGATCGCATCATCGGCGCTGCTAATTTACAATCAGAAGATCGGGTATTAGAAATCGGTCCGGGTACAGGCATTTTAACCCGTCGTCTTCTCGATGGTGCTCAATTGGTGGTCGCTGTGGAAATCGATCGAGATCTATGGACAATTTTAACTAAAAAATTTGGCCAACAAGATAACTTTCATCTCATCCCAGGGGACTTTCTTACCCTTAAACCTGAGCAACTGCCGCCGGTTAATAAGGTAGTGGCTAATATTCCCTATAATATCACCGGTCTGATCCTGGAAAAGCTGCTCGGTTCGATCGCCCATCCCTTCACCCCCCCTTACCAGAGTATTACCCTCTTAGTCCAGAAAGAAGTCGCCGAAAGATTAGTCGCTGTCCCCTCCACCAAAGCTTACAGCGCTCTCAGCGTCCGCATTCAATACCTTGCCGATTGTCAATGGATTTGTGATGTCCCCCGGCGGGCCTTTTCCCCACCTCCCCAGGTGGATTCGGCGGTAATTAGGCTTTTACCCCGTGTTTTGCCCAATAATGTCAGTAATGCGGCTTTTTTGTCCACTTTAATTAGCTGGGGTTTTGCCAACCGGCGCAAAATGTTACGCAATAATCTAAAAAATTGTCTAGATAGCGATCGATTAAGCCAAATCCTGACACAATTAGAGATTAATCCCCTCGCTCGCGCCGAAGATCTCAGTTTATCGCAATGGATTGACTTGGCGGAAAAATTAGATCAATTGCCAAAATTTTAGATTTTTTTTCTTGACAAATGCACAGTTATACCCTTCTAGCTCCCGCTAAAATTAATTTATATCTAGAAATCGTTGGCAATCGCCCTGATGGTTTCCACGAGTTAGTCATGGTGATGCAGACGGTGGCATTATGCGATCGCATCACTCTCCGGCCGAACGGATTGCAGGAATTCCGTCTCTTTTGCCATCATCCCCTCGTCCCCCAAGATAGCAGTAATCTCGCCCATCGCGCCGCCACTTTGATGGCGAAGGAATTCCCCCGCCTCTTTGCCAATTACGGCGGCATCGATATCACCATCGAGAAACATATTCCCGTGGCTGCCGGTTTAGCGGGGGGTTCCACCAACGCGGCGGCGGTGTTAGTCGGCATCGATTTAATCTGGGAATTAGGTTTAACCCGTCCGGAATTAGAAACTTTAGCGGCAAGATTGGGATCCGATACTTCCTTTTGTGTGACAGGAGGAACGGTTATCTGTACGGGAAGGGGAGAAATTCTCGATCCGATCGCTCCTCTCACCGGATTATGGGTGATTTTAGCTAAATACGATCATTTATCCGTTTCTACACCCTGGGCCTACCAAAGCTATCGGCAAAAATTTCAAGATACTTATCTGTCTTCTCCAGAGGAATTTCATCACCGTCGTCAGCAGGTGAGTTGCGGGGCTTTGGTACAAGCGATCACTCATAAACAACCGGCTGCTATCGGCAAATTTATCCACAATGACCTCGAAAAGGTGGTTTTACCGGAATTTACCCTCGTAGCCGAGTTAAGACAGGTTCTAGGGGATTTAGGCGGCTTGGGAACGATGATGTCAGGCTCTGGCCCGACGGTTTTTACTCTCTGTTCATCTCAGGAAGTGGCGGAAACCATCGTTAAAAAGGCCCGGGAAATTCTCGTCACTCCCGATCTACAATTTTGGATAGCTCCAATCACCGATACAGGCATTCAAGTGACTTGAGAAAATGATAATTGACCGCCTTCACCAAGATAACCAAACTCGCGGAATAATTGCCTCTCGATCGCTCATTTCTCGCCTTAAAATTTGCCAAACCTGCTGAAACCATTGTCGCACTTCACCGCTAGAATTGCCCCGATAACGACACAAAAGACCATCTCCTAAAGTGCTAGTAACTCCCATCTCTCCTTCTAGGGAAAAATCTCTCACTTTCTCAATTAAATCTCTTCCCACCGGTTGACCGATATAAACCAAAGTACCGATCATGGCACTATCATTTAAACCAGAAAATCCCTCGATCATTTTACCACCTAACAGGTAGGAGCGATCGAGCCATAAAGGTTGTCCTGATCGCCAAATTTCCCAATTAGAATGCCATTCTCCCGCTAAAAATTTCTCACCTCGCGCAGTGCGACCAAAACGGGTAATTTCCCATCCTAACCAACTGCTATTTTCCCCTAAATCCACTCGTAAATGTTGGCGAAATGCTGCACCATTGAAGATAATTGTTTCTTGGGGTAGCCATTCTAAACTGGCATTGTCATCGATTTTAATCTCGATTAATTGCTGGGACATCTGACCGTTACTCTGGTAAACTTTTCCAGCAGAAGCAGTGGTAATTAGGGCATTAGTAGCGGCTTGAAGATGAATTTTTTGTTGAAGAACATCACCGCCAACTATTCCCCCCGCCGTGTGTAAAATCACCGTATGACAAAGATTTTTTCCTTCGGGATAAAAAGGTCTTTGTACTTTTAAAGGAGCGGTAGCATAGACGTGATCAATCTGGGTTGCGAGATTTTTTTGCGTGTAAATTAGTTCTAGATTTCCCTGCCACATTATTGATCCTCAGTCATGGTTTCTAGAAATTGCCGATAATTTTCAGGACTGAGATTAATTTTAACTTCTATTTGCTGTTCTTTATCCCTGAACAGTAAAATATATTCACTTTCCGTTTTTTTTCCGACCAGGAGGGGATTTTTTAGCTCAAACTTTTGATAAACCAGATGGGGTTTCGTCACCCGAATAACTAAACTAGGTTGGGATTGGGGATAAATATATAACTGCTCCCGTTCCCGATCTAAGATTAATTGTTTGGGTGTCATGCTTCTTTCGTTAGCAAAAGTAGATTTATGCCAATAGAGGGTAATCCCGCGAATTTGGGGCATTTGGATGCTAAATTTTTCATCAAAACCTTGCTGCTCCCAATTAATATCTTCCAGAGAGCCAGTATCGGGAATTAAACGCTGTTGCCAGAAGACTTCCTGAAGATTTAAATCTTGCCACCATTGGCTAATAATTTGGAAATTCTCCAGATTATCGGGGTTGGGATTGGCATTTTGCCAGAGGAGAGGAGTAAGCATTTTGGGGTAATTTTTGGGCTGGGAAAATCAGGTTAATAGTCTTCGCTAGAGTTAGGGGATCATTAAGCTCAATCATCATCGATTCTTGAGCTGCCGATCGGTCCATAATATTAACTCTCGATCGCATTTTTATTCTATCCTAATTATCAGGGGAAAAACTGTTAAAGGCGGTCTTCATTGGCGATATTAAGAGTTTTCTGATCAAGAGGACGTTTTTTCTATCCGAGAGATTGATGTGACAGATAGTCCGTAGATTTATCGTCCACTAAGAACGATTATAGACTTTATGGAAAAATCAAAAGCAGTAATTTTAAGGGCATTGGGGTTAATGATCCGAGAGCATAGAGCAGCTTTAGGCATATCACAAGAAGAACTAGGGCTACGTTGCCATCTTGATCGTACCTATATATCTGGACTAGAGCGAGGAGTAAGAAATCCTTCTCTTACCGCGCTTGTCACTCTGGCGAAGGGATTAAACATAACTGTATCCCAATTACTGGAAAATTTAGAGATAGAAATAGAGAAACCGGAATGAGTTCTGATTTAGTAGAAGCTCTAAAAGCAAAGTTTAAAAAGGGTTCATCACAGTACAAAGTCTTCGAGTTATTATCAGATCGAGCTTGGCATTGTCGTACCTGTGAAGGGAAAAAAATAGCATCGGAGCAATATGCTGGTGGCGGTGGTATCCAAGGATTAGAGCGTGGAAATAGGAGCGGTCGCCAGGGGCTAGTAATAGAAACAAAACGGGAATACTGTCCAATTTGTCAGAAAACAACAACTTGGGATCGATGGACTGGAGAAATGCGAGCGGCGAATGCCTCCGCCAACATACCGCCTCAATTAGTAACTAGAATTTTGGAGTTTTATCGATATAACTGGAGTTTAGACTAAAAAATCAGACTGTAAAGTCTAGTCTGATAATTAGAACGCATAAAAAAAAGACTTAGCTTGTCAGAAAAGCTAAAAATAATGCTAATTTATTCATT
>VYMC01000176.1_pt1 | contig 15615 bp, 17 predicted proteins | sample 5115301 | NCBI WGS metagenome assembly VYMC01 (sample SAMN12291802, study PRJNA351875) | freshwater metagenome | isolation source: freshwater lake | place: USA: Michigan, Wintergreen Lake | collected 2013-08-08 | reverse complement strand
CTTCCGCCAGGCTTTGGCCTGTGTCCATCACCCCTTGAATACGGTTGTCTCTCTTATCCCTACTGCTGATTTTTCTCTCTTTGTCAACCCCTAGACCTGAATATTTACACTTTTCAAAGGGTTCATCTACTTCAGGAATTGAACTATATTTGTCTAAGTTATCCTTCAGTTCAGCAATCAAAGACTCATTTTTCTTTTGTAATTTCACAGTGGTGGAAAATTTAACCAAAGTATCTTTAACTTTTGTTTGCCAAGCAGTTATCTTTTCCTTAAGTTTTGGCAAGTTTGCATCGTTAGCATTAGCATCGAATAGAGCCGTAATTGTTGCAACTAAACTATCAGTTTCTTGGCTGAAAGTATCAAGAGGAGTTTCTGAACTTTTGCCAGTAGATAAAAGGTTGATTGTCTCCACAAGCTGATCTATATGAGCTATTATTTGTTTTTCTAATTCTTCTCTGCTAGGTAAAGAATCTGAAAAAGTTAATCCACCTAGTTTTTGAATAAGTTCATCTTTTAAATTCTTCGTTTCTTGAATGATATCTGTGGCTTCTTTTTGGTGAGGTAATTTAACTTTCAGAATAAATTCATTAATTTTTTGTTCGATAGCAGGATTCAGATTAATCATGGTTGTCTTCTCCTAAAAAAAGGCGAAAATGGGCTAAAATTCTGTTAGCTTCCCGATGCTACAATAGTTATCATTGATTTTCCGCAATTATTCATAAATCTTGATAAATTTTTATTTTTTTAACTCAATTCAGTCTGCTGTGGGGACATAACACCCTTATCTCCTCAATAACCGCACACCGGGATTAGCACTCAAGCCCTAAGAGTGCTAAATTAACTATAAGGCGTCCTATTACAAAAGCTCATGTTACGCCACCGCTAACTCATCCTACAAATAATTGTGCCTCCCTACTTAACAATTTTGCTTAACTCAGAAGTTGATCCAACTTAGCGAAAAATTGATGAACATCTTCATGAATTTCATCAAATTTCATGTTGGTGGCGACGATTTCGCGGGTCAATTCTAAAGATGGAACAGATGCTAAAGAAAGTTGATAAGATTTAAGCCTTTGAAAAAGAGAGTCATTATTTTCAAACAATAGCTTCTTCCCATCCACAACTTGAAAAATATTTGCTTTGACATCTCTCCAAGATTGATTTCGAGGCAGGGTAAGATTTTCGTTATCAAAAAAATTCCTAATTAATTCTTCAACTGGAGGGAAAAAAATATCTTGGTCGTTAAAACCGCCGGTTTGTAGGGCTGCTCTCATCCAAGCATCGGGAACTAATAAATAATTCTCAATATTTTTTCGTCGCCATTCATATAATGATTGCTTCGGATCATTTGCTTCTGGGTGGAAGGCCTGATCGCCATCATCATAATCAAACAATACCAACCTTTTCGCCGATGGAATTATTTGTTTAATCCCAGCAAAATGACGATCAGAATCTTCTTTCATTTTCTTCTTATTGCCGCCTCCCATAACCCGAAAACAAACTTTATTTAAGTTATCCTGCTTTCCTAAAGAAGTGGCAAAACCTCGTAAAAGACGCTCATCTGTTTCTCCTTCAACATACAAAATAACGGGATAATTAAATTCCGAAAGCTGTGTTATCTCTAAGTTAGAAACATCGGCCATCGCTGTTAAAATCGCTGGTGTAGCTTCCACTCTTTTAGGAATGCTATCAAGTAATGAGATTATTTGCCGAACGTCAACCCCTCTAATAAACTCTTCTGCGTGGGTGGCAATAAGAAATTGAGTATTTCTCTCGATCGCTTTTTGATTTTTAAAATAATCTAGAATCTCTCTTTGCAAGTTAACATGAAGATGAGCATCAGGTTCATCCAGTAAGATAGTAGTAGGTTTATAACCATAAAAAAATGCCAACAAGGTTAAGGTTTGATGGAAACCGCTGCCAGCAGATATAATGTCGTAGGATTTGCCCCCCTGTTTATATTCGCAGATTATCTGGGTGTCCACTCCTCGTTCGTATTGAGGTTCTTTTAAATCAACGCTAAACCAGTTTCTGACAACATTTTGAATTTCACTCCAATCCTCTCGATTTTCTAGCCAAACTCGCAGCAGTAAATTTCTTAATATACTTCCGGGCTGCGCTTTTCCCACTTGTTTTCGCAGCGGTCCGTCATCACGCCATTCTTCATTGGGTTCTAATCCCGAAAAAGGCGGAACGTAAGCAATAGTAGGTAAAAGAGAAGGGGAGTGATTTGACTCTCCTTCTAGTTTTCGGAAATGTTCCCATCCTTGCGAAGGAATTGCGTAGATAGTTTGAGGAGAACTATATCGTAGTCTAACCCCCAAAGAGCGTGGTTCTGGCCCGGAAGATTCCGCTATCCAAGTAACATCAATTTCAATGAGAATAAACTCTTGCTTTTTGGAACCATCTGCTTTTGTTGGATAGTGGCGCTCGGTCTTCTCTCGCCACAAAAGATTAAATTCCGGAACGGGAAGGGCTGTAAAGTTGGGAAGGACAAATTGTTTGCCGGTCGTTCCCCTCCGGTTTGCCCGCCGGAACTCCTCAATACAGAACTGCCAGATCGCTAAAGCCTGTAAGATGGTGCTTTTACCACTGTTATTCCGTCCAACTAAGAGATCGAAGAGAGCAAACTCGTAGGTTTGTTCCTTGATACTCTTGAAATTTCTCAGGGTTAGCTTGGTTATCATCGATCTGGTTAGGCTGTCGGCATCTTCATCTTAAATTATGTAAGTTAACATCGCTCACTTTCCCAGATCGCATTTTTAAGGTCAAAAATAGATCGGGACTAACTCATCTCTCCAGCTAGGGCAACCAAAACGATCGCGCTTGTCGGTTCAGGGATTAGAGGGGAGTCGATCGCCTAGATTAGCACTCAAGCCCTAAGAGTGCTAAATTAACTATAAGGAGTCCTATCACAACAGCGATACTATGTCCAAAATCATTGCCTTTAAAGATGAATCCCGTCGCGCCCTAGAAAAAGGTGTCAACGCCTTGGCCGACGCAGTAAAAATCACCCTCGGTCCGAAAGGACGCAATGTCTTGTTAGAAAAGAAATACGGCGCCCCCCAGATCGTTAATGACGGCATCACCGTCGCCAAAGAAATCGAATTGTCCGATCCCCTCGAAAACACCGGGGCGAGATTAATTCAGGAAGTAGCCTCAAAAACCAAAGATTTAGCGGGAGATGGCACCACTACCGCCACCATTATCGCCCAGGCTTTAATTAAAGAAGGTCTGAAAAACGTTACCGCCGGGGCCAATCCCGTCGCCCTCAGACGCGGACTAGACAAAACCATCGCCTATCTAGTCGAAGAAATCGCCGCCGTCGCTAAACCGATCGCTGGAGATGCGATCGCTCAAGTGGCCACCGTTTCTTCCGGCAACGACGAAGAAGTGGGACAAATGATCGCCACCGCCATGGAAAAAGTCACCACCGATGGCGTAATCACCGTGGAAGAATCGAAATCCTTAACCACGGAATTAGAAGTAGTGGAAGGGATGCAGATCGATCGCGGTTATATCTCCCCCTATTTCATCACCGATCAGGAAAGACAGATCGTCGAGTACGACAACCCCCTGATCCTGATTACCGATAAAAAAATCAGTGCGATTGCTGAATTAGTCCCCGTCCTCGAAGCCGTTGCTCGTCAAGGTCGTCCCCTATTAATTATCGCCGAAGATGTGGACGGCGAAGCCTTAGCCACTCTAGTGGTCAACAAGGCCCGGGGAGTCTTAAATGTCGTCGCCATCAAAGCCCCCAGTTTCGGGGAACGTCGCAAGGCGGTTTTACAAGATATCGCCATTCTCACCGGCGGTCGTCTGATTTCCGAAGAAGTGGGCTTAAGTCTTGACACCGTTAGCCTCGATCTGCTAGGGCAAGCGGCAAAAATCACTCTAGAAAAAGACAATACAATTATTGTCGCCTCTGGAGACAGCCGCAATAAAGCCGATGTGCAGAAACGTCTCGCCCAACTGAAAAAAGAGCTAGAAGAAACCGATTCCGATTTCGATAAGGAAAAATTACAGGAACGCATCGCTAAATTAGCTGGCGGTGTGGCCGTGATTAAAGTCGGGGCAGCCACAGAAACCGAACTCAAGGATCGCAAACTCCGCATCGAAGATGCCCTCAATGCCACCAAAGCCGCCGTGGCAGAAGGTATCGTCCCAGGCGGTGGCACAACCTTGATTCACCTGGCTTCTAAGGTGAAGGCTTTCAAAGCTTCTTTGACTAACGATGAGGAAAAAGTCGCCGCCGATATCGTCGCCAAAGCCCTAGAAGCACCCCTGCGTCAGTTAGCTAATAACGCCGGTGTGGAAGGCGATGTGATCGTGGAAGGTGTGCGCGATACCGCTTTTAGCGTCGGTTACAATGTCCTCACCGGCAAGTACGAAGACTTAATCGCCGCCGGAATTATCGATCCGGCTAAAGTGGTACGGTCAGCTGTTCAAAACGCCGCTTCTATCGCCGGTATGGTCTTAACTACGGAAGCCCTTGTGGTCGAAAAACCCGTTAAAGAAGCCGCAGCCCCCGATATGGGCGGCATGGGCGGCATGGGTGGCATGGGTGGCATGGGCGGCATGGGTGGCATGGGTATGATGTAATTCCTGATGCCGTCTGGCCCTTGAAAATAATCTCATGCAATTGAGCCAATCTGTCCCTTTTCTCGTTGACATCGGCATTAGGGACAGGTTTTTTTCCCCGGGAAAAACTTTTTCAGCAGAACCTGCTTAATCTATCCTTTGCATTAGTCCAGACACTACACTAGAAAAGAAGGATTATTTCCAGAAATCATGACACTGCTGACGGTTCGATCGCTCAAAAAAGACTTCGGTATCAAGGAAATTCTCAAAGATGCCAATTTTAGCCTCGATGATCGCGATAAAGTCGGCCTGATCGGTACGAATGGATCGGGAAAATCGACCCTATTGAAAATGATCGCCGGATTAGAAGCGATCGATGGTGGCGAAATTCAAATCAATTCGGGGATGAAAATCGTCTATTTACCCCAGCAACCGGAGCTAGACGACGATAAAACGGTTTTAGAGCAGGTTTTCGCCGATAGTGGCGAAAGCATGACTTTAATCAAGGAATACGAGGAATTGTCCGATCGCCTTGTCCATGAGCCAGAAAATCTGGATACTATTATGGAGCGTTTGTCAAGGGTTTCGCAACAAATTGATAAACTTGCCGCCTGGGATTTAGAAACCAATGCTAAGGTTATTTTAAGCAAACTGGGTATCGATAATTTTAATGCTCGCGTGGGCGATTTATCGGGGGGATATCGCAAAAGAATCGCCATCGCGACTGCACTTTTAGCCGATCCTGACTGTTTATTGATGGATGAACCCACCAACCATTTAGACGCACTTTCCGTGGAGTGGTTACAGAGTTATTTGTCCCGTTTTCGGGGAGGATTATTATTAATTACTCACGATCGCTATTTTCTCGATCGAGTGACTAATCGCATCATTGAAATTGATCGGGGAGATTTATCTACTTATGCCGGTAATTATGCCTATTATCTAGAAAAAAAAGCTTTAGCGGAAGAATCGATCGCCAGTAGTCAACGCAAACACGCGGGAGTTTTACGACGGGAATTAGAATGGTTATCCCGGGGACCCAAAGCACGCAGTACCAAACAAAAAGCGCGGATCGATCGCATTCAGGCAATGGGTAATAAGGAATTTAAACAGGTGGAGGGAAAAGTCGATATTGCCACCGCAGGAAGACGCATCGGCAAAAAAGTTATTGAAGTAGAAAAAATCTCGAAAGCTTACGGAGATCGCACTTTAATTAAAGATTTTACCTATATTTTTACTCCCGAAGATCGCATCGGTATTATTGGCAGTAATGGGGTAGGAAAATCTACTCTCATGAATATTATTACCGGGAAAACTCTCCCCGATTCAGGCACAGTTGACATCGGTTCCACTATTCATATTGGTTACTTTGATCAACAATCCGATGATCTCAATATCAACGAAAATCAAAGAGTGATCGAATATCTGAAAAGTGTGGCCGAATTAGTCAAAATCCTAGACGGCAGCGTGATTACCGCTTCCCAGATGTTAGAAAAATTTCTCTTTCCTCCCGATCAACAGTATGCACCAATTTATAAACTTTCTGGAGGAGAAAGACGACGGTTATTTTTACTACGAGTTTTGATGAGCGCGCCTAATGTTTTAATCTTAGATGAACCCACCAATGATCTCGATGTGCAGACTTTAGCAATTTTAGAAGAATATTTAGAGGACTTTAACGGTTGTGTGATTGTTGTTTCCCATGATCGCTATTTTCTCGATCGAGTAGTTGATACTATTTTTGCCTTTGAAACCGGGGGTAATATCCGTCAATATCCAGGTAATTATTCCCTTTATCTCGATCAGAAAAAAGAGGAGGAGGAACCAAAAGAAAAAAAAGTCACCCCAAAAACTGTTAAAGCTTCTCCGTCACCAGGCAATAAGAAAGTCTCTTTCAAAGAGAAAAAAGAATACGAAGATATCGAAAAACAAATACCAATTTTAGAAGCCAAAAAAGCTGAAATTGAACAGGTACTTTATGGAAAACCCCTAGAAGATTTTACCAAGATAACCGCTCTGACCGAAGAATTAGCTCAATTGAGTCAAAAAATTGATAATTTAACCGATCGCTGGTTAGAATTAGCGGAAAAATTAGGCTAAGATGATCCCTATTTTTCCGATCAATTTAGTTAAAACTGAGTGATAATTTCTGGTGAATCATCCTCATCCATGATCAAATCTACCGACTCCACCCGCAAGAGTGCCAAATTATCGTTAACCTCCCCTTGAAGATAGATTTCCCCCATCCCTTCACCCCCCAGATCGATCGAGCCAAAAACTTGACCGGTTTTGGTATTAAAATTAAACTGAAAATAATTAGCCGAGGAAATTCCCTTGCTGACATTATCGTATTTAGTGATCTCCTGGCCACTATTATCATAAAAAGATACCTGAAAATCTTCTAAAACTCGCATTTTTCCCGAACCTTTTTCTGAAAAGATAGTCGGGGCCGTCTTTTCATCATAACTAAAAGAACCTTTAGCTGTATAACCTTGATTTCCCGACCATTGAAAATCGATCGTCACCGCTAAAACCCCTTGGCTATTCATGTTAGCAACTAAAAGCCAAGCTAGTAAAGTCAATATCATCTTTTTCATTAGTCGGTTATTTCAGTTATCGTACTAAATCCGTTGAGTATAGGATACATATCAGGACAGGCAAAAGGCAAAAGAGGGAATAGATAATCAGTTTTTAATAACTGGATTTAGTATCAGTGATCAATGACTACAACCAGTCTTCAGGGGAATTTTTATGAGGTACTCTGTCTATACCTATAAACCTTAAGAAAACTTCAATTACATGGGTACAAGAAAAGGAAGCCCAAGTGATCTTTTTGGGGGGGGTAACTTCTGTTTGCTCATATTACCCTATTTTAAGACAAAGCTCGTCAAAAACCGCCATAACGTTCCTCCAACCAGGGATCACCTCGTCGATGGTAGCCATTAAGTTCCCAGAAACCCAATTGCTCTCGATCGAGAAATTCTAGGCCATTAATCCATTTAGAACTTTTCCAAGCGTAGAGATGGGGGACAACTAAACGCAGCGGACCACCGTGGTCGGGGGGTAAAGGTTGACCAAACAGTTGAAAAGCGAAAAAATTATCCTCGTGCAGAAATTCCTCTAGGGTGAGGTTAGTCGTATAACCCCCATAACAGTGTTGCATGACGTGGGTAGCCTCCGGCAACAGGTCAATTAAGGTGATAAAATCCGATACCTTAATTCCCGTCCAAGTCACGTCTAATTTTGACCAACGGGTGACACAGTGAAAATCCTTAGTAAATTCCGACTGCGGAAGGGCCATAAAATCCGACCAGTTAAAAATTTTAGTCGTGGCCACCTTTCCCCAAACCTTGAATAACCATTCCTCGGTCTTGATTTGGGGAGTATCTCCGTAGGTAAGGACAGGAAAACCACTAGCCAGATATTGGCCCGGAGGAACTCGGTCTTGATCGGGAGATTCTGGTTTTTTAAAGAATTTGCCTAACATTAGTTGAGACTCACAACGAAAACCCTAGACAAATCTTAAACTATTAGGGAGCGAAAAGGTTTTCTCTACCTCACTCCCCACCATCAAGTTATTCCTCGTCTTCCCCTTCTTCTTCCTCTTTAGTGGGATAGACAAAGCTGTTAGAACGACCAGAAAGAACAGATTTGCCCAAAGATAAGGCTTTTTGCGCTTCCCGAGCTGCTTGCTTTCTCCAGTGCGCTCTCCGTTGGTCGCGCTTGGCATTTGAGGTTTTCTTCTTGGGACAAGCCATAGTATTTTAACGATAGTTATAGACTCACAACCTTTCTATTCTACTCCCTATTTCCCTAATCGGCTCGCTACTTTTCTGATTCCCTTGCTCACTACTGCCCAAAATATTGATAAAACTTAATAATTATCATTGGCTTACCTATTTATGTCTAAAATCCTATATAGCTATGTAGTCAAGTAATTTCCATCATGGTCACTACCGTCGAACCTCCCTCCCAGAAAAAAGCTGCTCTGCGCGAAACTATCCTCACTCCTCGTTTTTACACCACTGATTTTGAGGCTGCCGCTAATTTTGACCTTTCTTTGCAAGAAACCGAAATCAAAGCGATGTTAGAGGAGATGCGGACTGATTACAACCGGCATCACTTTGAACGTCAGCAAGAATTTGAGAACTATCAAGATAATCTCGATGAAAAAACCAGAAATGCTTTTATAGATTACCTAGAACGCTCCTGTATCTCCGAATTTTCCGGCTTTTTGTTATTTAAGGAACTGTCACGGCAACTAAAAAGCCGTAATCCCTTGTTAGGGGAGATATTTCATCTTATGGCTAGAGATGAGGCCCGTCATGCAGGATTTCTCAATAAAGCCATGGCTGACTTTAATATTTCCCTCGATTTAGCCAAAATTACCAAAACCCGTACCTACACCTTTTTCCCCCTTGAATGGGTGTTATATACGGTCTATCTCTCCGAAAAAATCGGTTATTGGCGTTATATCCTCATTTATCGTCATTTAAAAGAACATCCAGAGTATAAATTTAATCCTCTCTTTAATTACTTCGAGAGTTGGTGTCAGGACGAAAATCGCCACGGAGATATCTTTAAAACCCTACTGCGAGCTAAACCGCAATTGTGGAATAATTGGCGATCGAGATTATGGAGTCGTTTTTTCCTGCTTTCCGTCTTTGCTACCCATAGTTTAACTGTACGCGAACGCTCAGACTTTTATGATGCTTTGGGAATGGATGCGATCGCTTTTGATCAAGAGGTAATTCGTCAGACTAATAATACCTCCGCTCGCGCTTTTCCCACCATTTTAAATGTGGACCATCCCCAATTTTTCCCCCGTTTACACCGTTGTGCCGAACGTAATTTACAATTAAAAGCGATCGATGAAAGTAGCGCTCCTCAATGGCTAAAAACAGTCCGCAAGTTACCCTTACAGTTAGGTATCGTCGGGGATCTATTGCGATTGTATCTGATTAAACCCATAGATGCAGAGGCCACCAGAGAAATGGTACTTTAATCAATGATCCCCTAGCCGCTATCCCCGTCCGACTCCAGGGTGAGTTAATTGCACAAGAAAAGAACTTCTTTTTTAAAGATAGCAGGGCTCTCTTATTCTTTGTGTGATAAGTTTGACTTATATAGTAGTGATCGATCTCTGTGTCCTTTGCGTCTCTGTGGTTCCTTCCACTCGCTCGCCAGCAGGACTGTATCTTAGAATACATTTTACCCACCAAACCTAAGAGAGTCATAGCAGGGGAAAATTATCCCTAACCTTGACCAGAAATTCTGTAAACTTCGATCAAAAGCTGCGTAAATTCTGTATTTTCTCTGGAAGTCTTAGATATAGCCTTTAGAATTGTGATCGTAGCGGTAGGCTAATTCAGATCAATTAAACTTCATGAAACCTAACTCTGGCCGTAAACGTTTATTATCCCTGATATCTGCTGTTTCCTGTAGTTCCCTCTTGATTTTATCCCCTCTAGCCCAGAGAGCGCAAGCAGACGATATTACGGATGCCCTAGAAGCGGTAATTGAATATACGGCTCAATTACACCAGATCAATTTTAAGTATTTGTTAAGTAATATAGCGGTATTCGCTTGAGTGAGATACAGACAAAGTCTTGCCTAGACTGACTTATAGCTTGTTGCAGTATACCTCATTCGACTGCATACCGCTATAGCCCGATAACCACTCCCTGCGGGGTAATTTCCCTAGCGGCTTTCTGCACTGTAGATAATACAGTTTACGTCAATCTCCAGCAAGTCACTCGCATTAGTGATAATCCCCTATTTCCCCTTTACGCCGTCGCTCACGAGGCCGCTCACGCTGTTCAGTGGAATCGGGGTATCGGTGGCATCGATGAAGGTGGAATGAGCATCGGCATTGAATTACAGGCCGATTGTCTAGCGGGAGATACCCTTTCCTGGTTATTTACCGAAGCAAGAAGTTTATCCAAACAGGATTATATGATAGCAGGAAAACTTCTAGCGGAAGCGGCCTCGGAAGTGGGCGATTTTGAAGCTCCTAATCGCTCCCACGGCACACCACAACAGCGAGGTGATTCGGTCTTGCAAGGATTCTACGGGGAAAATCATGAAGCCTGTATGCGTTAACTAACACTCAAGGCTCTATTTCCCCTAGAATGCCTAAACAAGCCTAAAAAATTACTGTAACCCTAACCAAGATAACAGACCTTGGCCAGTGAGATACTCGATCAACAGGGTGATCACAAAACCAATCATAGCGGCTCTACCGTTGAGGCGCTCGGCATAGTCATTAAAGCCAAATTTGGGATCTTCTAATTTGGGGGTTTGAGTCGGTTGTGGTTCAGTCATGATCTTTACAGTCCGTTTACATTTCTTTACTATTCTAGCGGAGTTAGAAGTTAGGTTGTAACTAATTTCTAACTCCTCCCTATTTGCCCTAATCTCGACCGTTAAGAGCGATTAAAAGGCGCAGAATAAAGATAAATAGGTTGATATAGGTCAAATACATCGATAAAGCAGCACTGAGATACTGTTCATCTCTGTAGGTACGGGGCAAGATGTAAAAGTCCACCACTGCCGAGCCGGCAAACAAGAAAACCCCGATGCCAGAAATAGCGATTTCTAACCAGGCGGGATTAGCACCAGTAAAGATAAAGAAAATTAGCTGACCAATGAGAACAATAAAGAGAGCGAGAATACCGATGCTAACGGTTTGAGTCAGTGCCAAACCATCTTTTTCCGACAGATTCGAGCCGATATTCCGTCCCAAGACAAAAGCGATGCCGCAACCGAGGGCAGCAATTGCCACTCCTCGCAAACCAACACCGGAAGTACCTAAGGCCACATAGACGATTCCACTGAGAGTATAGCCAGAAAGAAGACTATAGAGAGTCAGCAGGGGCAGAGCAGTGCCTGTATTGCCTCTTTCCGCAGTATTACGCGCGACAAAAAATAAAATAATCTCGGCAATCAGAGCGACAAAGAAAGTCGGGAAGAAAATCTGGGGATAGGATTGGATCACACCTAAACCGCCATAGGTTCCCACCGCAGTTAAAATTAGACCACCACCGAGATAGGGCAGGGCCTTGGGGATAACATTGGGGCCGATAAGTGCTTGGCTTTTAGCCTCGCGTAAAGCTTGGCGAAAATTACTGGTATTACTCATGGTGATAGGGTGCGAGATACTTGTCTCAATCAATCTTGTTAAACAGGAACTATTCTTGATTAGTTCGTCAAGAATGGCGAATCGGAGGGAAGAAAAAAAGGTAAATTTTTCCCCCGGCATCGATTCCCTCTTGATTGTAACGAAAAGACTAGGGATCGAGCTAAGTAGGTAGGTGTTAAAAATTGTCAGATACCCCCCTGATTAAGGGGGGTGGGGGGATCGAACCGAAAATCTATTTTCACCCCTCTTGACGGATCAAGTTACCGTAAACAGAAGCCCAATTTAAGGCGATTATGTCCCATAAACTGGATATTTCCTGTTTTTATTAACTACAATCTTCCGAGTATCCCCTGACCTAAAGCCAAACCTGTCACCAACATTCCTAACACTAGAAAAGGCTGGGCGCTGGCTTGATATTTGACATCATTTTTGAGCGGATCCCGCAGAAAATACATATCTTGGAAAGTGATCTGAGGGATAATTAATAACAGTAAAATAGCGGCATAAAGATTCTGATGAATACTAATCAGATAGCCAGCAATTCCCGCTTGAAAAACATCGATCATAATCACACAAATCCAAGCAGCAGTCGTAATTCCAAACATAACTGGCAAGGATTTTAAGCCTAATTTTTCGTCACCCTCCACACTTTTAAAGTCGTTAACCACGGCAATGCCTAAACCCGCCAGACTATAGATGAGGGTTAGGAGCATAATTGTCCAATTTAACTGACCAAAAAGGGCGTGACCTGCCCACCAAGGTAATGCTATATAACTAGCACCGAGGGCATAATTACCCAGCCAACCATTTTGTTTTAATTTTAAAGGTGGCGCTGAATAAATATAGGCAATAAAAGAACCAAATAGGGTTAAACAGAGCATAATCGGGAAATCATGACCGGCCCAGCGATCGAGAAGATAAGATATTCCTAACCCAGCTGCTAATAAAACCAAAATCTGGCTGACCACTTGCGGAATAGAAATTACCCCCGAAGGAATCGGACGGTAGGGTTCATTAATTGCATCGATTTCTCGATCGTAAAAATCATTTAAAGTTTGGGTATAACCAGTCATCAATGGACCGGAAAGTAACATACAGGTGGCTGCTTTTAAGACATCTTCTAAAGACCAAGTGTAATTCCCTGATGAAGCTGCCCCACAGACAACCCCCCAAATCAGGGGAATCCAAGTGATCGGCTTCATCAATTGTAAGCGGATTTTCCAGAGGGAAGTTGCTGCCGATGAGGCCCCTTTCATGCCCAATAATTGGCGAGTTTTTGCGCCTCGATTATCCTTGTTTTCTATCTCGGTGTTTGACATAATCCCTTAAAAAGAAATAATTAAGTAACCTTCTTGGAATTTGGCCCCTTTTACCGCTCGTCCGGTTAGAGGCGGTGGTACATCAATATTACGCCGTTGATCCCCGGCTTCGATGGTTAATTCTGGACCCGATTGCGTCAGTTTTACCTGTTTTTTCTCGAATCCGGGTAAATAAACCTTGACCTGACCGGCTGCCGTATCGATTATTAACGGTTTGGCCGGCTGCACCGTGAGAAAATTGGGTAACTCGGCGATTAACTCCTGCCAATCTTCTCCTTGACGGTCGGGTAAAATTGCCGCCGGCAGTGGGGCAAAATCCTCCGTGGCACTCTGACAGCGATTAAAAATCACTCCCCCCACATTTAAACCGATTTGCTGCGCCCCACCCCAAAGATATTTGGCATTTGCGATCGCAATTGGATCGTCATTGGTGACTAGATAGGCTAAAACTCGCCGGGGATCGGCTAAAGCGGAACGTCCCTCGTCTAGGATGTTATTATCGCCCTTTTGCCCTAAATCGTTGGTATTAAAGGAGAAATTCAGCACGGCAGCGGCGATTGGTTGGAAAAAGGGAGAAAGGGTGCGACCAATCTCAGAATCGCTGAAAACCTGCCGAAAACGCCGTGAATACCAGCTGCCCACCTCTGGAATCGCCAACATTCGCAGACTGTTTATATCTCCGCTGCCGTCGTAGATGATGACATCGTAATTTCCGCTTTTATCCTGTTCCCGCAGGAAATTTAAGGCTAGAGCTTGGTCCATTCCGGGTAAAACGCCCAACTCTTGACCATAAACATTTTTCAAGGTGGGAGAACGCAAATACTGCTTTTCTAATTCCTTGACTTCTTCCCAACTTTTTTCTAGTAATTGGGTACTACTAAGCTGGATAACCGAGAGATTCGGGGCAATTTCCGTGACGGAGGAGCTAGGGGAGGCCTTGAGGAGTAATCCCCAAGCAGGACTGGGATCCTGACCGATCAAGAGAACTTTTGACCCCAGACCAGCCATTTTCTTTGCCGAAGCGATCGCTATTGTACTGCGGCCGCTACCCCCCTTGCCCAAAAAGGTCAAAATTAAGGACATAATTAATTCCTAAGCGTTATATCTAGATGAGTTTGAGTTCATCCTCAAAAAACCAAGTAGCGGTCTTATCATCGAACTGGACAACAGCACCAACACCGCTGCCATCGGTCATCTTAAAATTTTTGATGACACCCACTTTACCCAATTTACCCGCTACGTCCGAGTTAACGCGGTCTCTTAAGCGACAGACCTTGACTTTTTGCCCGATTTCCATTACTTCCACAGTTTTAACAAGACGATAATTCAATAAACCAATCCTAAGTTTAATATAAATTCGTCTAAGATAAACCCCCCAATGATCTTCGGTCATTAGTCTTTCTAAGATCATCTGCACTCAGCGATCATATATACTAGGACATTGAACAAAATCAACTTCTTGCTTAAGATAGGCAAAAGGTAGCTGGGGCTTGCTGAATAAATCTAAAAACTTTGCTGGGTAAAACTTTTAGGCTTTTTGAAAATCAAAAAGTGCCAGCCTTTCGAGAGATCGGGGGGGAAATTCCTGGACTTTTTCCCTGAAAATTAGGTAATTTACCATATGAAAATGGGTAAAACCCTACACCACAAACCCTGCCCCCACGAAAAACTTTTTCAGCAGACCCTAGTTAGATATGTGCAATTAATTGTGTCTAACTACTCAAAAAAGGAGTTTTATTTGGTTTCTGGGGCAGGATTTTGCAGATTTTCCAATTGTTCTCTTTGCTTGCGTTTAAACTCCTCGGCCGCTTCGTTGATATTATTGCGAGTATCTTCCTGAAACTCCGATCCGTCCCGGCTACGGCGAAAATTACTATTATGAATCAAGTCTAGAGGATCAAAACCACCGAGAGCATCCCTGCCATCGGAACTACGTTCATTTTTTTGATAATCCGGCTGACTGGGGTTCAAGCTTTGAGCTAACACTTGCGGATTAAAATCAGCCCCGACTAATAAAATAGTAGCTAGAGATAAAGACGATTTGATCAACATTTTTTGAGTATTCATAATCTAACTAACTCCTCAGAAAATTATCTTGTTTTTGGTGGTGAGAAAGTTACAGGCTTTTCAGTTATCAGTAATCAGTGAAATAAGAACTGTTTACCGATAGATAACTGATCAGACAATTTGAGCAACATTTTTTGAGTATAGCTCTCTTATTCTTTGTGTGATCCGTTTAACTTACTATAGAAGCGATCAATCTTTGTGTCCTCTGCGTCTCTGTGGTTCCTTCCACTCCCTCGGAAGCATCCCACATATGTAATGAGTATAAATGCTGATGGCTAGGAAGAGGGAGATAGAGGATAATTAGCCCTAAACCAACTATACCATGAATAGGCATCATGAATGCTCAAGAAGAACTGCAATTACAAGAACATCTGCAAGCTATCGGCAAAATCTTTGTCAGAAATACTCCTCAAGAACAGTTGAAAGACTTTGAAGCTATTGAATTGGCCCTTAGAGAACATCTGGTTTCACTTGAACGAAAACTTACATAAGGTGGGAGGTTCTAAT
>VYMC01000174.1_pt1 | contig 15758 bp, 10 predicted proteins | sample 5115301 | NCBI WGS metagenome assembly VYMC01 (sample SAMN12291802, study PRJNA351875) | freshwater metagenome | isolation source: freshwater lake | place: USA: Michigan, Wintergreen Lake | collected 2013-08-08 | reverse complement strand
GGCAAATACCTAAGCATGTGGCTGTAATAATGGACGGTAATGGAAGATGGGCTACAGGTAAAAGCTATAATAGACTTAAAGGTCATCAAGAAGGAATTGAATCTGTAAGGGATATTGTAAAAGCTGCATCAAATATCGAGGTAAAGTTCCTTACCTTATATGCTTTTTCAATCGAGAATTGGTCTCGCCCACAAGCTGAGGTTAACGGATTAATGAAATTATTGGAAAGATATTTAAAAAAAGAAGTTGCAGAATTAGATGCTAATAATGTAAGAATTCAGACTATTGGCAAAACAAATGCATTACCAAAAGAAGTTCAAAAGCTTTTGTATTCAGCAATAGAAAAGACGAAAGATAATGATGGATTGACACTCATATTAGCTCTTAGCTACGGTGGAAGATGGGATTTAACAAGAGCACTACAAATGATTGCAATAGACGTTAGACGAGGCAAGCTATCTCCTGAAGATATTACTGAAGAATTAATTTCGAATAGACTGCAAACAAAAGATTATCCAGAGCCAGACTTAATGATTAGAACAAGTGGTGAAAGTAGAATAAGTAATTTTTTACTTTGGGAAATGGCTTATACTGAACTTTTTATAGTTGATAAACACTGGCCAGAGTTTAGAAGATATGATTTTTACGAAGCACTTCTTAATTTTGCTAAACGTGAGCGAAGATTTGGAATGACTTCTTCTCAAATACAAAATATAGATAAAAGTGAGCAAGAGAGTTCTTACTTACAAAAGGTAATAAATGTATTCAAATAAGAGCTTAATCCTATTAATAATTATATTGTTCACTTCTGATTATTTGTTTTCACAAAATCAGGATATAAATCCTCAAAAAACTTATACAGTAGCAGGTATAACTGTAGATGGAAATCAGTTTGCTGATGCCTCTACTATTATTGCAATCTCTGGTATAAACGTTGGTGATAAAATAACTTATCCTGTTGATGATAAAGTCTCTAATGCTATAAAAAATATTTGGGAAAGAAGACAATTCTCAGAAGTTGATATAATTGCTTCAAGAGTTACACCTCAAGGAATATTTCTTACAATCAAAGTAAAAGAGTTATTTAGAATCTCATCAATAATATTAGAAGGTAACGAAGAAGTTAAAGATAAAGATATTATTACTGAAATTGGGAAAACCAGGGGCGACTTGTTTTCTAATTATGATATATATCTTGCTAAAAAGAAAATAGTTAAATTATATGAAAAAGAAGGCTATACTTCTACTAAAGTTGATGTGGAAATTATTGATTCAGATACAATTCAAAGAAAGAAATTGAAATTTGTAGTAACTGAAGGAGCTGCATTCAAAGTAAAATCAATTACTTTTACAGGTAATAAAATCCTCACTAATTCTGATTTAGAATCTGCATTTGATGAAACTAAGACTAAGAGCTGGTGGCAAATTTGGAAATCAGCTAAATTTGATAGAAACAATTACAAAAAGGACATAAATTTACTTAAATCTTATTTCAAGAAAAAGGGCTTTATAGATGGTGCAGTAATTAAAGATACTGTAATCTATAATCAAGCTGAAGAAACTGTTGATATCAAAATTGATGTAAATGAAGGCAATAAATATTATGTAAGGAACATTAAGTTTAGGGGAAATACAGTTTATCCTGAACAATTATTACTAAATAGATTAGAGTTTCAAACTGGTGATGTATATGATATGGAGCGGTTTGAACAAAATCTAAGAGGTAATCAAGCGTTAAGTGATGCACAATCTCTTTATAACAATAATGGTTATCTTGCGGCTCAATTTGAAAAGGAAGAGGTTAAAATTGGAGAAGATAGTGTAGATATTACTATTAATATATATGAAAATGATAGATTTAAAATTAGACGTGTTGAAATAATTGGAAACACCAAAACTAAAGATAAGGTTATTAGGAGGGAGCTATTTACAAGACCTGGTGACTTTTTTGATAGGTCTGCAATTATAAGAAGTGTAAGAGCTTTAGGTGCTATTAATTACTTTAATCCAGAGAAGTTACAACCTCAACCTATGCCTGTACCCAATGATAAAACTCAGGTAGATATACTTTATAAAGTAGAAGAAAAATCAACAGATACATTTAATGCATCTATCGGTTTTGCAGGTACATTTGGTCTTACTGGTGCAATAGGGTTCACGTTTAATAACTTTTCTATTGATGAGCCTTTATTTGGTGGTGGAGGTCAAATATTTAATTTCAATTGGGAATTCGGTCAGTTAAGTAGATTTCAAAGATTTTCAATAGGTTATTCACAACCTTGGCTTAACGATGAACCGACAACTTTCGGCTTTAACATCTTTGATACAAGAATTAGGTTCAACTTTGAACAACGTACTACTGGGGTAACTTTAAATTTTGGTAGAAGATTAAAATGGCCAGATGATTACTTTAGATTTGATTTAAGTACACGCTATCAGCTAAATGATAATGGTCAACAAGGTAGTTTAGGTTCTTTCTTTAGACCTGGTAGAAACGTTGAAGCTGGATTTCAAGCTAGTATTTCAAGAATAAGTTTAGATCACCCATTCTTTGCTACTAATGGTTCAAGATTTAGTATGAGTAGTAATTTTGCAATAGGTGCTTTAGGTCAATCTTTAGGAACTAATGCATTTGGTAATACTGATTTCTTAAAAAATGAATTTAACTTTGAATTTTATAACCCTTTACTTAAAATCAAAGATGCTGATAGGTTAGTTCTTATGCTTGCTACTAGATTCGGATATTTGACAGGTCTATTGCAAGATAACGCTTTATCCCCTGTAGAGTTATACCGAATGGGTGGGAATGGTTTAACAGGTTTTGGAGTAATTCCGCTTAGAGGATATCGGGACCAATCTATTCAGACTGACCAATTTGGCGGAAAGGTTATGACCCGTGTTACTGCTGAAATTCGTTTTTCAATTGCACAAGATCCAATGCCAATATTTGTTTATGCATTTGGTGAGGCTGGTAACGTATGGCAGAAGTTATCAGAAGCAGATCCATTTAACCTAAAACGATCTGCAGGTATTGGTTTGCAATTATTGCTAAATCCAATAGGAATAGTTGGCTTTAGTTACGGCTATGGTTTTGACCCAACTCGTTTCTCATCTAACCCAAGCGGTTGGCAGTTCCTATTCAATTTAGGTCAACAGTTTTAATGAATTAAAATGTTGAATTACTATTTGCCGTACTTAGTGATATATAGTTTTGCAATTTCTTTCTTCCCAATAAGTAAATAGAAACCATCTTCAAGTCTTGCGTTTTTAATAGTGCTTTCACATATAAAATTCCCTAATAAATCAAAAATTTTATATGAATCTTCACTATCAATTGAAAATTCTTTTACACTTAAAGGAAGTTTATACTCTATAGCTCCAAGACTTGGTTTTTCATTGATAGGATTCCCTAAATAGTCTTTTTTTATGTAATCAATTTTAATTCCATAATCTATAGCTTTACTAGTATCATTTAATCGATAATCTCCATTCATAAAGTCTATAAATCCTGGTTCTATAGTAATATTATTTTCCCATACAATACCCTTTAATTCTTCTGCATCAAAAATTCCACTATTAGGATTTGGTCCTGACCAATTCGGAGTAGTTGTCCTATAAAAAAGATTATTACGCACATACATTTGTTCTAATTTGAGGTTAGAAGTTTCACTGTAATTACTATTAAAATAGTAGTGTTTATCAAGGTAAAAGATATTATTGAATATCCTATTGTCTTTACTTACGAATTGTGGGTCATCTGGTAGAATTCTAAATACAAAATTTGTAGGAAAAATAACAGTATTGTTAATGAAATCACAGCTATCAGCTTGACCAAACGTAAATGGAGCTCTTCCACCAATAATGATGTTATTATGGACTTTAATATTTTTGGTTAAATACATTGAGTTGAAACAATGAAAGTTCAATCCACCACTTTCACCAATTTTAAGAGCAACATCATTATTTCCACAATTTTTGATATAATTGTTTCTGATAACTACATTAGTTGTACCAAGCTTTGTTTGAATGGCTTTACCATTGATATTCTCAAAGTAGCAATTTTCAACTATTCCATTATAAGCAACATTTAAAGCTAATCCGGCACCTGTACCAGGATTATTAATTGCTTTACAATTTTTGACATGAAAAGTATCAACGCCACCAAATTTGAAAGAATTACTTTCACTTACATTTTCGAAAATACAGGAATCAATTACAACATTGCTAGACATAGTGTTACAATCTCCACCATTATCAATATTTAATAAAGTTGTAGGTACATTTGTAGATTTGAAATGTAAACCCTTGAGGTAAGTATATTTCAAATTCGCAAATTGCCATCGACAATTTAATTCTACTTTTTGACCTCTTGCACCTACTATCGTTATCCAATTGGTTTTTGTACCGTGTAATCCGACAATATAGTGGTATCCTGTATAGTTACCAGGGTAAACTATCAAAGTATCTCCTGGCTGCAAAGTTTTACTTGCTTCAGTAATATCTTTGAATTGCTTATCATTACCCATCTCATAATTCTTTGCAGAAAGTGAGATTGAAAAAATTATAAATAATATTTTTAGTTTCAAGCTTAGCTCCCATGAATTGTCGTTAATATAAGAAAAAGTTAGATTTTTTGATTATTAAAATAGAAAAAGAATTAAAACAAAAAGCCCTGATAAATAGATTTATCAGGGCTAAGAGTTAATAATGTTAAATTAACACTACTTCTTTTGTGTAGAAGCTCCAGGTTCCATAATTGGTGATTCTACAGCAGAACCAAATCCTTGCAATTTCATAATTTCTGTATCTGGATCATCAGTAGTGAACTGTAATGACAAGTTATAGTAGCCAGGTTTTTCAGGGATATAAGTACCAATTACTTCAATTGATTCTTTAGGACCAATTACTTTTTTACCTCTTAAATTTACTGTAAATTTCTCTGGAGAGGTTACAAAGTCTTTTAAAGTGATTGTTTTGTCAGTGGTGTTTTGAATCGTTATTTTAGCTGTTGCTTCGAGTCCAACTTTTGAGTCAGTAGGGAAAGTCATGTAATTTGAAGGACTTAGTACTAATGATTTATGGATATCTGCTTCGAGAAATAGATATTTAGTTGGATTATCCGGGTCATTACTTTTGATTGTTATAGACTTTTGTACAACACCAGGATGAGATGGTAGATTTAGAGAAACACTCATAGTACCAACTTCACCAGGAGCTAGTTTTTCCTTATCTAATGGAGCAGTAGTGCAACCACAACCTGGCTTTACTTCACTAATAACAAGCATTTCATCGCCTGTATTTTTAATTTGTATAGTTGCCTTAACAGGGCTCTCCTTTTCTTTTACTTTACCCCAGTTATATTTATCGTTTTGCAAGTTACCACTTGTAACGATTTCAAGCTTCGGTTTAGCTAAGAGCAAAGAACTACCAATCATAAAAGTAGCTAAGCTGAAGATTTTTATTGATTTTAACATTGAAACCTCTGTTATAATTATTAATTTGACTTTTTGACGAATTAAGAATTTGAAAATTAAAAATCATTTTTGTTATTTAAAACAAGAATATTCAAATTCTAAGAATATTACATCTCTTTAGAGGTAAAAGATACATTTGAGACGAAAAGGTTACATAATTCTAATTTTGTTTTTATTTCTAAGTTTTGAGGCATTTGCTCAAAACGTTAGAATTTACAATTTGGAATTTCAAAGAGATACGTTTGATTTGGGGATTTGCCATATTAGTGACTCTTTAGAGGCAAAATTTATTATTGAAAATTCAATAGGAAGGGCACTTTTTTTGGATAACATTAGTCCATATCACTATTTTGGTGCGCCAGATCAAGATGGTAGCTTTGGATTTAGACAATTTGACCAAGTAACCAAAGTACCAATACTACTTCTAAATGATTCAAAGACTGATTATATTGTTAGATACAATTCATACAATAACACAAATAAGCTAATTGGTAAACATAATGTTTCTATTCAAATGAGATTGAAACCTCAAGGTGCTAACGACTCTATTTATCAAAAAAACTTTTTAATCACTTCTAGGTTAACCAATAAATACATTGGAATGTATGACACTGTTTTAAGTTTTGATTCTATATTGGTATCATCTAATATTTCAGAAAGATTAGCTATTAATTTTAAAAATGTTTGGAATGAGACAGTAAGAATTAAATCCGATTCTATTATTTATAGAAGCGCTTTTACAAATTTGGGTGAATTTGAAATTGAAAAGAATTTAGGTGCATTTCCTTGGAATTTACCCTCAAAAGATAATAACTTACCAATTTATGTAAAATACATTCCAATAAATAAAGGTAGAGATAGCGCTGAATATAGATTGATTTATTACAAAAATATAATTACTAATCCTAACGACTTAAATTGTGATACTTCTAAAGTTTTTTTAACAGGTATTGGTATTGAGGAGAAATTAGGGTTTTCACCAATTACTAGCAATACTACTATACAAGAAATTGGAAAAAACAATTTTGATATAAATATTGAAAATCAAAATGTAAATGAAAACATTGAAATTAAGCTTTTAGTTTCGAATCTTGGGAATACGCATTATAATTTGGATACAATAATTGCTAATAGTGAATTAAAAATATCAAAATACACTTTTACAAAGTCTTTAGCTGAAAATAATTTAGATACACTTACTCTCAACTTTACAACAAATAACTTTGGTGAATTACCTAGAAGATTAGTATTAAAATCTAAAATGATTTATAGGAATATAAAAGGTGCTACTGAAAATAAAACAGATATTGTATTTAACATAAAATATACTGGATTAGAGGCTATTCAGACAATAAATCTTGACACTCTTGATTTTGGCTCAATTGTTAAATCTGATTCGTGTCCGCTTTCAGTTACTAAGGAGTTAATAATTAAGAATATTGGCAACACAACTCTAAATATAAAAAATATAGAATTTTCTCCTAAAAATGTAACATTCAAATATAAAATAAATAAACTTAGCATTTTACCTAATAGTGAAGAAAAAATAATGATTACATTTTCACCAATTGATGTAAATGTAAATAAAGTTAACTTGTTAATTACTTCTAACGCTGTAAAACCTACTGATACATTGAAAGTATTTCTAGTAGGAGCTGGAGTATTGCCGCCAAGTAGAACTATAGATATAAATACGATAAATGGAATGCCTGGTAATGATGTAATATTTGATTTCAAATTAAACAAAGAATCATCTAAATTAGCAAATAGCTTTGAAGATGAACTTCAATTTGATAAAAGTTTACTTGAATTTAGAGAATTAATAACTAGTAATACTGCATTTGAAGGCTTAGACGCAAAATCTATAATTGAAAATACAAGTAATGGATTAAAGTTAAAATTAAAAAGAATATCTGGTACTAATCTTTTAGATAGAGATACTTTGTTTAGAATTAGATTTAAAACTTATTTAGGTAATTCAGAAACTACAGAGTTGATTTTTGCAAATCCGAAGTTTGCTAATGATAGCTGTAGTAATTTGTTTGAATTAGACATTGCAAAAGGTCGTTTTAATCTTGATTCTATTTGTGGTTTGAATTTAAAAACTCGACCATTACTTTATGATTTCAAATTATTGGAAATTGTAAAAATTGGCAATGATTTAAAAGTGGTCCTCAATTCTGCATTTTCTACTAAAGCTAAGGTAAGTCTATTCAATTACCTTGGTAATGAAGTTACTAAACAAGAGTTTCAGACTCAACAAAATAGTGAGCAATTATTAAATCTACCGATACCTGAAAGTGCAAAAGGAATATATATTATTGAATTTATAGCTGGAATTCATAGAGAGCAAAGGTTGGTATATTTTTCCGAATGAAATCACTCTTAATATTAATTTTAGTAAATTTAAGTTTATATAGTCAAGGTTTTGATTGGCAAGGTGATATACGCCTCCCACATTATTTACCTAATAAGTATATTGCTTTAGATGCTGGATTTGGTTTAGGTAGTTTTACTGAAGGTATAAATTTAAATGAAAATAATGTTTACTGTTGTAACTTGTTAAATGGTGTAAATCAAACATTCACAGTTGGCACTCGTATAGAATTATGGCATGAAAGCTATATAGTTAACAATGCTGAAGCAGCTTTTGTATTAGGATTGGCTTACCAAAGCAGAAACGATGAGTTTAAAAGATTACAAGTTGTACCCAAATCCCCGACTCAAAATTTAGAAACAGAATTTATTGGTAAGATAAACTCAAACTTAATGAATTTGAAACTTGGCTATAAGCAAAGTGTTAACTTTGAAAATTTGAATATAGAGGTTGGTTTGAATAATTTATTAAAAATAAGCAATTCAATTGACTTACGAGAAAGAGTGATAGCCCCTTCAAATTTTGATTTTGGAGCAGGTGTAGTAGAAAGAGTAATTAATGGATTAATTCCAGAGCAAAGTAAAGTTGTTATAATGCCTTACTTTGCAATCAACTATGACTTCGAACTATCTTTTGGAATGTATTGGAGCACTTATTTAGAGCTTTCTACAAGTATAAATTCATTTTATAGTGGTACTAATTCTAATTTAGTACAATATTCAATCGGTTTGAGATTATTTAAGGATTTGTAAATGAAAACAATGATATTATTATTTGTAACAACAATAATACTTCAAGCACAAACTGCTACAGAGTTATCTTCAAAAAGTTTAAAATTACTAAGAGAAAATAAAATTGAAGAAGCCTTTGATGCAATAAGTGAAGCAATTGAAAAAGACACATCAAAGCTAGAATATTATTATTACAAAGCAGTGATACTATCAAAGCAAAAGAAATTTCAAAAAGCAATTGATTTGCTTGAACCAAGGTTGAATAATGATAGTGTGAAAGATTACCATTACCAACTTGTAGCGTCTTCATATGATATCATAGGTTCTAAAAAAAAGGCAATAGATTTATTAGAAAAAGGAATTTCGAGATTCTATGATTCAGGTCGTCTTTACTACGAGCTTGGAATTGCTCAACTTGGTGCCAACAAAAGAGAAGAAGCTTATGTTGCATGGGAACTTGGAATACAAAAAGCTCCAAATTTTGATGGCAATTATTACTATTTATGTCATTATCCAAATGATTTAACAAATAAATCAATGAGTTATCTCTACGGCGAAATCTTTACTTACATAGCTACTAATCCAGAAAAAGCAAAAAAAACAAGTAAAAAACTTTATAACATACTTGACTCTAGCTTGATAGATGGAAAAATAATTTTTGCTGATATTACTGATTGGAAATCATTAATTGAAACTTCACCTATTGACATAGCAATTGCATATTATATGCAAAAAGCAAGCAAAGATTTATTAGGAAAGAAAATAAGTTTACTGAGTATCAATAATTTACGAAAAGCTTTCATAGTAGAATGGTTCAAAGATAAGAAAAATGAACAATACCCATGTGAGCTTTTTGATTATTTGAAAATGATATTAGATAAGGGAAATGACTACTTTGAAACTAATACTATGATGGTACATTCTGAAGGGAATTTATCAGAATTTTCTAAGTGGTTAGATGAGAATGAACAGAAATTTGAGAAATGTTCCAAGTATTTACAAAAGAATACATTTTATCAATACTTGACCGATAAGAAGCGGTATAAAGATTAATTAGCTAATTTTGCCTTAAAGTTAAATCGCAATAGATGTTTGATAATTACATAAATAAGACGAAAGCTACATTTTTAGATAGAGTTACACTAACAGATGATAGGATAACTCTTAAAGAACTTGTTTCAAATGAACAAATTACTCAAGGCTTTAGAGATTTCTTTGAAGCAGAGCTAAATTGGTGGGTTTATTCTGAAATCTCAAAATTTGTAAGTTCAAAGCACTTTGACTATCTATCATCTGGAATTATCACTGAAAATTTTGATGACCAACTTCGCTCATCAGCTTTTGTAGATAGGAAAGATTTTGAAAAGTTAGTTGATTATGCAGTAAAAGCTCGTTTAAACTTTTTATTAAGACCTCAGTTAACTCTTGAACAATATATAATGGGTGAGGAGCAATCAACTAGTCCAGATGAAGCATTAATGAAACTTAATTACTTCAGTGATTATTTATACTTTAAAACAGGCTTGAAAGCAATTTTTGATGATTTAAATAATAATGACATTTATAAAATTAGTAGAGAAGACTTAAAAGCTAAAATAACTGAAATTGATTATGAAAATATTGGTGATATGGGTTCAGATGAGTTTATAGGGCTTTTAGAACCAGTATTTGATTATTTTAATACTAATGTAGAAATGAATAATGAACAAGTCATTCCTACTGAAGCGTTAATGATTTTCTTTGATGATAAAGGAATGACTCCGCTTGTTAAAATTTTAGACAAAAAATACAATGAACTTGGACAAAAATTAGTTTCTAGACAAGAACTTTATGATTTTATAAACGAAATGATTAGTTCAAGTGATTTAGAAAGCGACCAAGAACTAGGAGAAGAAAACACTGTAGAAACTGATTTAATTCAATCATTTGAAGATAAAGAAGAATTAGATGATGAGGATATTGAAGCTCTATTTGCAGCTAATAATAGTGATGTAAATCAAGAAGATAACTCTGTAGAAACTGATTTAATTCAATCATTTGAAGACAAAGAAGAATTAGATGATGAGGATATTGAAGCTTTATTTGCAGCTAATAATAGTGATGCAAATCAAGAAGAAAACTCTGTAAAAACTGATTTAATTCAAACATTTGAAGACAAAGAAGAATTAGATGATGAGGATATTGAAGCTCTATTTGCAGCTAATAATAATGATGCAAATCAAGAAGAAAAATCTGTAGAAACTAATTTAATTCAATCATTTGAAGACAAAGAAGAATTAGATGATGAAGATATTGAAGCTCTATTTGCAGCTAATAATAGTGATGTAAATCAAGAAGATAACTCTGTAGAAACTGATTTAATTCAATCATTTGAAGACAAAGAAGAATTTAATAATGAGTTTACTGAATTAGCATCATTCCTAAATAATCAAAATTCTCAAACAATTGAGCAAAATGAAGAAAATTCTCATGATTTTGATAATCTGTTAAATGATATTATTTATAAAAGTGACATAGATAATAGTACTAGCTTGAGTAATAGTATAAATGAAAATATTGAGTTAGATGATGAAATAGATAATATTGAAAAATTACTTAATGAATAAGGAATAAATGAAATTTATAGATATAGCTACGATTTACGTAAAGAGCGGTAACGGAGGCAATGGAAAAGTATCTTTTAGAAGGGAGAAATTTGTTCCTAAAGGTGGACCTGATGGAGGAAATGGAGGTAAAGGTGGTAATGTAGTATTACAAGTTAATCCACAAATTACCACACTATTAGATTTTAAGTATAAAAGGAAGTATATTGCTGAAGATGGTGCTAAAGGACAAGGAGCTAATAAAACTGGAAAAGACGGAAAAGATGAAATAATTAAAGTTCCTCAAGGTACATTAGTAAAAGATGTAGAAACTGGGGAAGTACTACTTGATTTGTCAGAACAAAATCAAGTAGAAATTATTGCAAAAGGTGGTTGGGGAGGTAAAGGAAATGGTGAATTTGCTACATCTACAAGACAAGCTCCACGTTTTGCTACCGAGGGAAAACCTGGCAAAGAGTATAATCTTGAATTAGAATTAAAGCTAATCGCTGATATAGGAATAGTTGGTTATCCTAATGTTGGTAAATCGACTTTAATTTCAGTTATTTCTGCAGCTAAACCTAAAATAGCAGACTATCATTTTACTACATTAATTCCAAATTTAGGCATAGTAAAAGTAGAAGAATATCAGAATTTTGTGATTGCAGATATTCCTGGACTAATTGAAGGTGCAAGTGATGGAAAAGGACTTGGAATTCAATTCTTACGACATGTTGAAAGAAGTAAAGCTTTGTTATTCTTACTTGATGCACAGAGTGATGATATTAAGCAAGATTATAAAATATTACTTAATGAGCTAAAAAAATATAATCCTGACATGCTTTTAAAGCGAAGAATAATTGCTATAAGCAGATGCGATTCAGTTGATTCGGAAAAACTTAAAGAATTAAGCAAAATTAAAATTGACAAATTGAAGCTTTTACAAATATCAGCTGTTACAAATACGAATATAAAAGAGTTAGTTTATAAATTGTATCAAATGGTTGAAAGTAGTAAAGTATAAACTTGTTTATACTTTACTTAAACAGAAAATCTATAAATCCTTATTGTCAAAAAAAATCTTGTTCTTTTAATTACCTAACTCTACGATTATATGAACGGATTTATGTTTATATTGCAAAGTACGTGTTTTGCATTTTCAATTGAAAAAAATGGAAATTAAAAGTAATCCCAAAAACGAAGTGCCTAAAAAAGTAGCTGGGTTTGAGTATTTTGCTCCAAGTCATGAGTTTTCTTGGAACCCAGTTGCAGATGCTACTTTGTATTTATTTGAATATGCCAATGTTGATAGTGATAGTTGGGAGGAAGTTGTATCTACTCCAACTTGTAGATGTGAGTTCACTCCTCCAACAGGAGATTGGAAGTTTAGAGTTTTTGCAATGAATTACAATGGGAAATCAGAACCAAGTGAAGAACTCAGTGTTTATATTGGTAATTATGTTTAAAATTTAACTTAGACGATAGTTAGTTTCACAACGTGAGGGTAATCAACTCTCACGTTTTTTGTTTAATGAAGAATTGATGATAGATATAAATAAACAAATAGCAAATGAATTCAACTTACAATTATGGCAAATTGTAAATACTGTTGAAATGAAGAATGAAGGTGCTACATTACCTTTTATAGCACGTTATCGTAAAGAAAGAACTGGCACTTTAGATGAAACACAGCTTAGAGATATTTTTGAACGATTTGAATATCTTAAAGAGCTAGAAGAAAGAAAACAGACTATCCTTGAGACAATTGACTCGCAGGGAAAACTGACAAATGAGCTTAGAAAAAAAATAGAAGAAACTTTATCAAAAACTATATTAGAAGACTTATATTTACCCTATAAACCCAAAAAAAGAACAAAGTCAACAATAGCAAAAGAAAAAGGTTTGGAACCTTTAGCACAAATTATAGCTGAAGCAAACGAAAATAATAAAGAAATTAATTTAAAAGAGTTAGCTAATAAATATGTTAATCCAGAATTAGGAGTAAATACATTTCAGGAAGCAATTCAAGGTGCTTCAGATATTATAGCTGAAGAAATTTCTGAAAGAATTGAACTTCGCACTTGGTTAAGAAACTTTATTCTAAAAGAAGGTGAGTTTACATCTAAGATAAAGTCCGACTTTGAAGAAGGAACTACGAAGTTTGAAACTTATCGAAACTATTCTATACCTATTAAGGCAATATCTGCTCATGCTATGCTTGCTTTGAGAAGAGGTGAAGAAGAGAAAGTTTTACTTTTGGATATCAAATTTGATACAGATAGAGTTTTAGAATATTTTGAGGATAAAATTATACATTCTTCTAAAATTGATATTGCTCAGCTTTATACAATAATAATAAAAGATTCATTTACTAGACTAATGAAAAACTCTATTATAAGTGATGTAAGATTAGAAAAAAAAGCTGAGGCAGACTTACAATCAATAACAGTATTTGAAGAAAATGCTAAACAAATATTACTTTCTGCACCAGCTGGAATGAAACCAACTTTAGGGATTGACCCAGGATTTAGAACTGGTTGTAAATTAGCAGCTATCGATAACACAGGTAAATTTTTAGAATATGCAACTATATTCCCATTTGCTTCTACAAATGAAAAATTACAAGCAAAGAATACAGTGCTAAATTTAATAAACAAGTATGAAATTCAACTAATTGCAATAGGAAATGGTACTGCTGGAAGAGAAACAGAGAGTTTTATTGCTGAAATACTTGAAACAGAGAAATTGAAAATAGTAAAAGTCATGGTAAATGAAGCTGGTGCTTCTATTTATTCAGCTAGCGAGTTAGCAAAAAAGGAGTTTCCTGATTTAGATTTAACAATTAGAGGTGCAATTTCAATAGCTCGAAGACTACAAGACCCACTAGCTGAACTAGTTAAAATCGACCCAAAGTCTATAGGAGTTGGTCAGTACCAACATGATGTAGATCAAAAAATATTAAGAAAAAGGTTAGAGGAAACAGTATCTAGTTGTGTTAACTATGTAGGGGTAGATTTGAATACAGCATCTAAAGAATTACTCACCTATGTATCAGGCATAAATTCAACAATTGCTGAAAAAATTGTCGAATATCGAAATACAAATGGAGTCTTTAAAAGTAGAAAAGAACTTAAAAAAGTACCAAGATTTGGAGATAAAACATTTGAGCAGGCGGCTGGTTTTTTACGAATTAAAAATAGTTTAAACATTTTAGATAATACTGCTGTTCACCCTGAAAGCTATCATATTGTAGAAAGTTTTGCTAAAGAATTAAATATTCCTCTTAAAGAAATAACAAATAAATCGAATGAACTAAAAGCATTAGATTTGAAAAAATTTAGAACAGAAGAAATCGGACTGCCAACATTACTAGATATAATTAAAGAAATAGAAAAGCCAGGATTAGATCCAAGAGAAGAATTCAAATATGCTAAGTTTAAGGATGGAATAAATAAAATTGAAGATCTCTCAGCTGGTATGGTATTAGAAGGCGTTGTTACAAACATTACTAACTTTGGTTGTTTTGTTGATTTAGGAGTACATCAAGATGGATTAGTGCATATTTCTGAGATAGCTAATCAGTTCGTGAAAGACCCGACAAAAGTATTAAAATTAGGGCAAATTGTTAATGTTAAGGTACTTGATGTGAATGTAAAACTAAAAAGAATAAATTTGAGCATTAAGCAAACGATGGAAGTACAAAAACCACAAAGCTCTAAGAAAAGTGATAAGTTCTCTTTAAATGACTTGCAATCTAAATTTGGCAACTAAAAATGAAAAAACTAATAATAGCAATAACCCTATTGTTGATAATACCTGAACTGGCTTATTCACAACTTAGTAAAAAGTATGAAGAGCTTTTAAAGGCAGTAAATAAATACAAATTTGCAGATGCAATTAAGATATCTAATGAAATATTGAATATAGATTCTAACTACAAAGATGTTCTTTATCAGAGAGGATATATCAATTTAATGACATCTAATTTTGATATTGCAATTTCTGATTATAATAAAGCAATAATAAGAAAGCAAAGATTAGCTGATGCTTATAATGAGAGGGGCTTAGCTTTAGGTTATATAGGAGAAATAGATTCAGCGGTAGCGGACTTTAATTCAGCCATATCTATTGAACCAAAATTCCCAATGCCTTATGTAAATAGAGCTACTGCTTATTTGAATATTAATGATAAGAAATCAGCCTTAGAGGATTTTGAAAAAGCTCTGAATTTAGACAAAAATTTACCTGAAGTTTATTATCAAAAAGGTAAAATATATTATGGAGAAAAAGAATATCAAAAAGCCATTCTTGAATATGAAAAGGCGCTAAGATATGGTTACAATAAAGGTGAGACTTATTTTTCTATGGGTCAAACTTTTTTTAAACAAAAGAATTTCAAAAAAGCAGTTGATTTCTATACTTTAGCTATAAAAGCTGATAAGAACAAATTTGATGCATTTAATAATAGAGCAATTGCTTATGACTCACTTGGTAAAAAAGATTTAGCAAAAAAGGATAGAGAGTTTTTAAATAAAGCTTCAAATTTTAGCTTTGAGCCAATTGAATCTTTGAAGTTTGAAAGGTACTTTACACC
>VYMC01000188.1_pt1 | contig 15803 bp, 18 predicted proteins | sample 5115301 | NCBI WGS metagenome assembly VYMC01 (sample SAMN12291802, study PRJNA351875) | freshwater metagenome | isolation source: freshwater lake | place: USA: Michigan, Wintergreen Lake | collected 2013-08-08 | reverse complement strand
GAATGGTTTGAAGAATGATAGGTGTTACGATATAGATTTTGACAGAAGTGGTGGTATTTGGTTTGCAACATATTATGGAATATCTAATAGAAATATCAATGGAATTTGGAAGCATTTTGCTGCGACAAAAAAGGATGAACCAATTCAAAATATCAATACTATTTGTATTGATAGCATGGGTGTAATTTGGTTCAATATAGGGAATAGTGGAGTTGGTTATATTGATAGGACTGGTTTGCACGAATCTAAAGTGCTAACAAATTACATGATTAAAGAAGTTAAAGAAATAAAAGTAGCAGAAGATAATAAGCTATGGATTACAACTTTAAATGGGCTATACATATATTCCAACGATAATAACAATATAGTAAAAAGGATAAGTAAAAGCGATGGACTTTCCAACAATAAACTTTGGGATTTTTATTTAGATAGAGATAGCGCAGTAATTGGAACTTTTGGTAATGGCTTAATTACTTATTATCATAATGTAGAGAATGATTATTTCCCCGTGCTATTTATCCATAACTTAAATGTGGATTACAATAAGCTATCATGTTTAGTAAGCGGTTATTCTTACAAATCAAGCATAAAAACTGAGAATATATACTATAGATATAGAATAGATGGTGGTAAGTGGTCAGAGTTTACAAATAGAAAAGCAATAGAAATAGATAACTTGAAGTATGGAGAACATAAACTAGAGCTACAAACCTACAGTGTTAACGGCACATTAAGTCAAAAAATAGAGACAGTTATCTTTAAAGTGGAACCTCCTTTATATAGGGATTTAAGATTTATAGTTATAGTATTAATAATTGCTTTTTATATTTTCTGGCTATTGAATCAAAACTATAAAAGAAAGAAACACGAAAGGGAAAGCATAAAGCAGCTAAATTTAGAACTAGAAGATAAAGTAGAGCAAAAGACAAAGGACTTAAAAGTAGCACTTGAACAATTGAAAATAGAACAGGATAAAACAGAATTAGCATTAAAAGAAGAGAAAGACCTCCACGAGCTAAAGACTAAATTTATTGAGATGGTATCACATGAGTATAGAACACCACTTACAGTAATTATGTCCTCTGCTTATATAATTGAGAAATTAGGTATTGATAGCCAAAAATATGGTAGGATTAAAGAAGCACTTGTACAGATTGAATCAGCTGTAAATACATTAACTGGATATATAGATGATTCTCTTAGTTTAGGTACAAAACCAGTTGCATTAAAGTCATCAACTGAATCCAGTGAAGTTGATTTAGTAGAAATATGTAAAACTATAATTGAAAAACAAACGAAAAAGGAAAATGTATTTATTGACTTCAAGTATGATAAAAATATTATAGTAAAATCCAATAGTGATATAATTACAACCATAATTAATAATTTTATAAATAATAGTATAACATATAATCGTAATAATAACACAATAGAGTTAGTATTGGACTATGATGGTCAGTATCCTTCTATAAGTGTAATTGATAAAGGGCTTGGCATTGAAGAAAAAGACCAACAAGAGCTATTTAAACCATTTTTCCGTTCAAAAGAGCATATTGGGATATTGCCTGGTACAGGATTAGGACTTTCAATTTCAAGAAAATTGGCAGAAGATATAGGTGCACAGATAGTATTTGAATCCAAGTTGGGTATTGGCTCTACTTTCAGGTTGATTCTTCCTTTTGATTAATTATTTCTAAAATTATTTCACAAATCTTTCCTTTAACACACACTTAAAAACATTAGTAAATTCTTGATTGAGCAATAGCTTGGGCTTAGCATAATTTGCATTGTAATTCTTAACCAAACAAAGGAAAATACAATGTGGATTGAAATCCTTAAAACTGGTACTTTTAAAGACTCCAAAGGAGAAGAAGTATCATTTGATAGCAATGACTTAAATAGTATTGCGAACAACTACAATTCTAATAATCTTTCAAGCCCTGTTACATTAGGACATCCTAAAGATAACTCACCTGCCATGGCATGGGTAGAGCGACTTCAGCTAAGAGGTGAGAAGCTATTAGCAAAAGTAAAAGATGTATCTACCGAGCTAATAGAGAGTATAAAGTCCAAAAGATATAATAATGTTTCTGTATCATTAAGTGATAAGCTAAAACTCAATCATATTGGAGTAATTGGAGGAATGCCACCGGCTGTTGATGGATTGCAAAATCTTTCAGAGGCAGTAAATGAGTTTACTATGGAGAACTTATGTTTGATATCTAACAATAATCAAGAAGAATTAGACTTGAAGGTAAATGAGTTTGGCTTAAAAATAAGTGAACTTGAGGAGCAAATTGAAAATTATAAAGTAATTGCAAGAGAAACAAAGCTAAACGACTTGAAAGCTAAGCTTAAAAGTAAGAAGATAATTGGACTTACAGAAAGTAAGATTAATCAGTTTAATACACTATTAAGTGAAGTTTACAATTTGGAAGATGAACTAATAGATAATTCTAAATATGATACAGATACTAAGTTAAGTATAGCAGATAGTATGATAGAAATACTTGAATCAATTGGAACAAATGATAAATTATTTGTTAGTAATACAACAAATAATAGAAGTGCAAAGCACAAAAGGGTATTAGAACTTATGCAAACAAATCCTATCCTTAGCTATGAAGAAGCTTTAGCATTGATAGGTTAATTATTTTATTCAATTTATATTATTAAGGAGTAGCAATGGCTAATTCTAGAATGGATGAACTACGAGTAGTTGATCCTATATTAACATCAATTGCCCAGTCATATAGCAATGATGTATTTATCTATGAGGGACTTTTCCCTAAAGTAGCAGTATCGAAGCAAAAAGGAAAAATTCCTACTTTTGGCAAAGAGGCATTTATAGTACGCGATACTCAAAGAGCAGTGAGAGCGAAAAGTAATAGGATTGCTCCAAGTGATTTTGAGTTAATTTCATTTGAGACAAAAGAAAGGGATTCTGAAATTTCAATTGACTATTTGGAAGAGGAAGAAGCGAATGAATCTTTGAATTATGAAAAAAGAATTACAAAGCAATTGGTAGATACAATAGAGCTTGGCAAAGAAAAAGAAGCTGCTGACATAGCACAGGATTTGGCTTTATATCCTTCAGGTATGAAGAAGATAATATCTACAGGAGAGTATTTTGATGATTACGCACTAAATATTGACCCTCTTACTTATATTTTTGATGGAATGGATGCTATACGTAATAAAATTGCAAGATTCCCGAATACAATGATAATTGGTGTAAAGACTTATCGTGCTTTGCTAAGGCATCCAAAATTAGTAGAGAAAATCAAGTATAGTGGAGCTACTAAAGCAAATAAAGAAATACTGAAAGAGCTTACTGAAATTCCTAACATATATGTGGGTACATCGGTTACTTCTGATAATGGTATTGATATTAGTGATGTATGGAAAGATAATATATTACTAGCTTATGTAGATAGTAATTCACAAAATAGAAATGAATACAATCCTAGCTATGGCTATACATTGCAAAGAGAAGGCAAACCAGAGGTTGATACATACTATGAAAATGGCGGGAAGATGAAAGTAATACGAAATACAGACAATTATGCAATTAAAGTAACTGCACAAGATGCAGCTTATATCATTTCAAATACTAATCAAAATAATTAAGGTGAAATATGCCGATATCAAAGAATACTTATCATCCAGTATTATATATAACAAGAAAAGCAAGTGCTGATATACCTGCATATCGTTTTGTAAATTATAATGGTGGATTATGTGGGAATGAGGTTAAATCCTTAGGTTCAACAGATGTAAAACATGCTAATGGTGAGAACATAGCAGTACAAGCAATAGGTACAGCGGTGGTGGAATGTTCTGTCAATCTTGCCATAGGTGATGCAGTAACTAGTGATGCCAATGGAAAAGCAAAATTAGCAACGGGTACTATGCCCATAAATGGCAGAGTAATTACAGCAGGAACTTCTGGCGGATATGTAACTATATTACTAGTGTAGGTATAGCTATGGCATATACTAGTATAAGTGACTTGGAAAAAGAATTTTCTAATCAAGACTTAGCCAGATTAAGTGGAGACCCAAGTGGGACAGTAGTAAATACTGCTCGGTTAAATCATATAATTAGCAAGGCAGACGCAGTAGTAAGTGCATATTTAGTAGGTAGGTACCCCCAACAGGGTATCCTACCAATTACTCCTGTAATTAATTTCATAGCTACTGAGCTTGCTGTGGTATTCCTTTTTGAGAATGCTTTTGCAAAGAGAATTATACCACAAACTATATTGCTACGAAGAGTGCAAGCTTATGAATTTCTAAAGGAATATACAGATGGTAAAATAAGTTTGATGGAGATAGAGAGCTTGAATAAATCTGCTGCATATCTAACAAATAATAATATTAATAAAAGGGATTTTAATGATGAAGACTTTAAATAAAGTAATAGAGTTTACTAAAAGAAACAGTATTTTGATAATTATAGGAATGATTGTAATATTCTTTTTCAATCCAGCTATTGGAGAACTGAAAGTAGTAGGACTAATAATACTATTCGAGCTTTTAGCAATAGGACTTTCAGGGTTAGCACTATATTTATACACAGAAATAAAATTTACAAAGGAAATAAAAAATGATAATAAAGAATATATCGCAACTCTTGGGCAGATTTTTTTGGGTGTGCATATTGCCCTTGGGTTATCTCTTCTTGGTACCTATTTCACTCAAGTGCCAAGCTAAATATGAACTAAAGTGCAGTAAAGAATTACTTATAAAATCAAATGAGATTTTGCAAAAGCAAGTTGGAGTGAAGGAATTAATAAGTAATGATAGTAAGGAGATAAAAGAGTATTTAGCTAGTGTGGGTGTCAAGATTCCATCTCCGTATTGTGCGGCAGGTCAATACTATTGCTTTTATCAAGCTAACAAGTGGTATAACTATAAATATGTAATACCAATTAAAAGAACGGCAGTAGCTACTAGTTGGTTTACTGATGCTAAATTAAGGGGGGTAAACGTGTGGTATCAAGCTAAAGTAAATGACTTAATTGTTTGGAAGAGAAATTCTACATGGCAGGGACATATTGAAAGAGTTACTTCCATAGGTAGAAATGGGTGGGTAGAAACAGTAGGTTTTAACACAGGAGGGAATAATCCGAGAGAGGGAGATGGTGTTTATAGAAAAAGAAGGCATATTTATCATCCTTTAAATCGGCTTAAAATACTTGGTATCATTGGCTTTAAAGAGGTATAGTGTGATTGACTTAATTGATAATATAAATATGGGGGAGCTATATAATAGCGACTGGTTAGCTATGAGACATGAAAGAGTAGAGGATTTGAGAAGAAGGGTAAGAGCAAGGTCAGTGCAAATATGGTGGACTGATGCAATTGGCATTTACAATGGACGAATTGATATATATGCAACAAATGACTTTGAAACACAGAGCTTAATGAAAACAATATATATACAGAACTCAACAAATATGGATGACTTTGAATTACTAATTTTTGATAATAATTTCGATTATTTGAAAATAAACTACATAAATAATGGCATTCAAGCAGGAATGCTGAATCTATCAATTTTTTACGATTAATAAAATGCCAGTTAACTTTATACCAAGCATAGCTTTATGTGCTAAATGGGGAAATATAGATGGTGATATTGAATCACAATCTGATTTAAATAATAAGTTCTCTCAGAAAGCAGATACAACCCATAATCATAACAGCCAATATGAGCCGAAAAATAGCAATATTCAAAATCATATAAATAGTACAAGCAATCCACATAATGTTACGAAAGCACAAATTGGTTTGGCTAATGTAGAGAACAAAAGCTCAAATGAAATTTTAGCACAAATAACGGAAACGAATATTCCAACTAATATGAGCCCTAGTAAAATTAGTAAGCTAAATGAAGAAAGAACAGTTGTTTATAAAAATACTATAAGTGATACAATCAATAATGACAATAAACTTAGTTTTGTAAGCAATCATACAATTGTGATTACTTTAAATAGTATCATATCAAACAATAATAATCTTTATAGTGATTACTTTATTGGGATTGATGAGGGATTTGAATATAAGCTAATACTGATTAACTCAAATCTTGCATCTATTTTTACTATGAACAGCAATGTGATAAATAATGTAGCTTCAAATAGTTTCAATTTACCTGCGAATAAGAGCGTTGAGATTTCTATTATTAAAATTGCGAATAAACTTAGGTATATGTTTAGCAATGAAATGGGGGTATAGATGAGAAGAAGGAATATTAGACAATCAGTAGTTGCAACTACAACGATACCACTTACAGGATTAGTAGGGCATTACATTGGACAAAACTATAACTTCACTTCAGGTAGCTGGTTATGTGATAAAACTACAAATCACCTAACAGTGCCTATTGGATATACGAAACCAAATAAAATTGGAAATGATACTGATTTTAATAACAAGGACTCTTTAGAATTTCAAAATGGAATGCTACTTTCGATTGCAAGTAATATTCTGACTAGTAACGGAACTGACAATACAGTATTTGTAGTTACAAATTTTATAAATACGAACGGCTATCATATACTTGGCGAGAACAAATCTACTGCAACTGCAAATGAACATTGGAATATATTGAGGTTTGAATCGAATCAGTATATTTACCAACAAAGGGCACTACCATACAATACGAGAGATGCAAGAAGTGGAACACCTACAAATACGAAACAATTACTTTGTGGTAGTATAAATGGCAATACTAGTATAATACGGAAGAATGGAGTTGAACTTACTTCAAACACAAGTTCACTCAATGGTAGTTTCTCTGCTGATAGACTTGATGTAGGTGGTATTCGCTATAATCAAGTACCTACGACACTTTATTTGAATGGAAAAATAGCAGAGATAGTCCTATACAATAGAGCTTTAGATAATACTGAACTGAACCTAGTAGAGTCGTATCTTAATACAAAATATGGGATATACTAATGAAATGGCTACACTACGTTGCATATACAACATTAGCAATAACAATATTGTATCTTCTTTTAAATTGCAATGAGAAAAGCAACACTTTTTATAAATATGATACCCTAACTAAAGTTGTTTCTTATCCTGTCATAAAGTTAGATAGTATTAAAGGAAGGGTAAGAATAGTAAGAGATACAATTATCAAAACTAAACCATTTGAATCAAGAATTGATACTCTAATTAAAGGTGATACTATAAGCTTTGCTTATTTATTTCCAGAGAATTATCATTCATTTACTTATTCCAAAAGGAGAGATACATTAAAGATGCCAATTTTAGTGCAGGAAGAATCAACATATAAGAACATACTATTAACATCTGGAATTGGCTTTATATTGGGCTATATCATAGGAGATTACAATGAATAATAAATTAATAAAGGAACTTACAAGCAGGAAATTACCAAGCAAAGTAAGAAATAGAATTAGGAATAGTAGCTCAAGAGTAAACTATACAGAGCTAAGAGAATTACTGAATGATACTCATTTATGGGCTTGTGTACAGTCGCGGAAAGGTTCGCTATCTAAGTATCAATTTCAAATTGAATCTAATAGAAGCAGTACAGAACTATATGATAAATTCATAGCGAATTTTGATTATAGCTCATTAATTGATTCAGTAATTAACTCGATTTTATTTGGCTTTCAGCCAATAGAATTAGTTTGGGCTATGTTTGATGGAATAGCTTTGCCTAGTAAAATAGAATTGTTATTTCAGGAAGAAATCGGAATTAATAGCGATGATAATTACTTTATATATGATGGATTAAACAAGATAGATATGCAACAATATAAACACTTGATTCTAAGTAATGCCAATAATATGATTGCAAATGACGGTTTACTTTTCAAATGCAATAATCATATTAAATACAAAAGAGCATCTACTAAATACTGGGTAATGCTTAATGAGAAGTATGGTATGCCTATGCTTATTGGTAAGTATGAGCGTGGCATTAGCTATGAAGAGGTTACTAAGTTAGCTGATTCACTTATTGATATGGTGCATGATTCAGTATTAGTAGCTCCAAAAGATGTAGAGTTGCAACTAATTGAACCTAATAAGAATGGTTCTGCAAAGGTATATCAGGATATGATAGACTATTGTAATAAGGAGATTTCAAAAGTAATATTATCACAAACTTTAACGACTGAGGCGGAATCTGGCACTTATGCAACAAGTAAAGTTCATCAAGAAACTAAAGTAGATGTTATTAAATCCGATTTAATGATAGTGAACAAGTACTTGAGTATGATATTTACTTGGGTATTAGAGGTGAATAGTAGCTTGACGGATTTCAATTTAAAAGCGGTAGAAGGTAACTAAGCAATTCGCTCAGCAATTCTCAACTTAGCACTACGAGAGCGGAAGTTGCCATCAATTTCTTGAGGACTAGCTTCAATTGGCTTTTTGGTGATTATTTTTAATTTAGGATTAGACTCTTTGGTGGAGTATTCTTTGAAAACAGACTTGGTAATTCTATCTTCAAGCGAGTGGTATGATATTACGACAATTCTGCCACCGATAGCCAAGTTTGGCATAATATTTACTAAAGTATCTTTAAGCACATCAAGTTCTTTATTTACGGAAATTCTGATTGCTTGAAATACTCTTGAGAGTGTTCGGAAGAGTAGATGTTCAGGTACAGACTGAGCAACTGCATCACGGAGATCGAAGACAGAATTAAGAGAATCGGCACGACGCTTTTCATGCAAACGCCGTGCTATTACTCTACTGAAAGGTTCTTCTCCATAGAAGCGAAGTAAATATTCAAGTTCCTCTTCGCTAGATGAATGAAGAATATCCTTGGCTGTGTGTCCTTCGTTGCCGAATCTCATATCGAGAGGGGCATCAATTCTATACGAAATCCCCCGATTATTCGTATCTAATTGGTGCGAAGAGACACCCAAGTCAAGTAGGATACCGAGTATCCTCCCAGTTGTGGACTCTATGCTGTGTGCCTGGCTAAAACATTGATTGTAGAGCTTGAGGGTGCCCTGATTATTGATATAATCTGCGAATTTCAAACTTGCGCGCATAATCGCATCGGGATCTTTATCGAAGGCTAATAATATTCCCCCGAATTTTAGCCTTCGTAAGATTTCCGAAGAATGACCTCCCCCGCCTAAGGTTCCATCAATGTAGTAGTATTTCTGAAGATTACCACCAAGCTCTTGATTGGCTAAAAGTCCATTAAGACTTTCTTCCAAAAGAACCGGTAAATGGTAATCATATTCTATTTGAGCATCTTTATTCTTGCGAATTGCAGACTTTGTTTTCTGCTTATTATTTCGCTTGGATTTGCTCATTTCAAAGAACTAAATATTATTGCTCATTACAAGCTCTGCAACATTCTCATAGCTCAATTCTTGTGAATTCATATAGCTATCGAATTTGTCAGGATTCCAAAATTCCAATTTGTCACCCATACCAACTATTGTAACTTTAGAATCAATTCCAGCAAATTCAAGCAATTTTTTAGGAATTGAAATACGTTGGCTACCATCAAGAGTAACTTCCTCAGCCCATTGAGTAAGGGTACGAAGAAAGAATCTATTCTTTTCGTTGAATTGATTGAGCGATTGGAATTTCTCTTCAAATTTTTTCCATTCATCAAGTGGATAAGCCCAAATGCAGGCATCGGCACCACGAGTTACCACAAATGTATCATTTGCCTCTGGTGAGATTGCCTTACGCATTTTAGCAGGAATATTCACCCTGCCTTTGTTATCAATCGAGTATGTTTCTTGTCCTTTTAAGAAAGACACATTTTTACCCACTTTTTACCACTTTCCTAACGCAATATGAGGAAAATGTAATTTTCGATAAAAATATTTGAAAAAAAATTATTTTGATAAAGCCAAAGAAAATCTGAAAATGGCTTCCACATTGAAAAAGAGTGGTATTACAACAATAACGAAATGGTATTATTTTATCTATGCAAGTATTTTGATTTCGCTTGTTTGAAAGATAAAATTGACTTAATTTGCAAATACTGTAATTAATAACAGTAAATAAAAGCAATGGAAAATAAACAACCACTTACTAAAAAGCAGAATGATTTATTGCATTATCTAATCAAATACAATGCCGAGAATGGCTACCCACCAACTGTAAAAGAGGTAGCTGATAATTTCAAGATGAAAAGCCGTAATGGAGCAGAGGAAGTGCTACAAGTGCTTGAAAGAAAAGGATATATAGAAAGAAAGCTAAAAGGTAGAAGCCGAGCAATCAGAATTATTGAAAATGAAAACAAAGGCAATATCAATACAAAACCCGATAACGAGCTTCCGGTAATAAGAGCAGTTATACTTGGAAAAGGTAGTGCAGAGAATTATCTGAATTGTTTTATAAATAATGAAGGGGTAATATATTTAGATAAATACTTATATAATGTTGGTAGTGCATTTTGTGCTATTGCAAAAGATGACTCAATGAAAAGTGATGGTATATTAATCGGTGATTTTGTAATTGGTAAGCAAAGTAGAAAGATTAATGATAAAAGCAAAGTAATAGCAATAGTGCATAATGAGATAATAATTCGTAATTATGAGGATTTGAATGAAAATGAATTTACTTTAAGCTCCAAAGAGAAACAATATCCAAAAATTACAACAAGCTATGATGACTCTAGTATTGTAATAATTGGAGAGGTAATTGGAGTTATAAGAAAAGGGTAGAGTGATTTAGCTTAAAAAAAGAAGCTTTATTGTAAATTCTTATTTTCAGAATGAAAACTAATTTAAATAGATATTGATTTACACCTAACCTAACTTAACTTTCAAGAATTTTCTTTTTCCTACTTTGAATAACCTGAAATCGGTTAAATCAACCTCTTGAGAAAAGTCAGTAGCTTTTTCGCTATCAATATATACACCACCTTGCTCTATAAGTCGTTTAGCATCTTTGCCACTTGCACAAAGCCCACTAACAACTAATATCTTTACTAATTGATTTGAATCTAATTCTTCTTTACTAAGTATTAGTTCTTCAATTACATCTGGAACATCTTTATTCTTGAATATACGTTCAAATTCTTCAAATGCAGATTGACCACTACCTAATTCATGATACATATCTACTATTCTAATCGCAACTTCTACTTTGGCATTCCTTGGGTCATTTTCGGCTTTCTTACTTTCCTTCCATTCATTTAATTCCTTACTATTTGCATAAGCACCATATTGAAGATACTTTAAAATTAGATTATCAGGTATGGACATCACTTTACCAAAAATATCTCTTGGGGTATCAGTCAAGCCAATGTAGTTATCCAAGGATTTACTCATTTTCTCTACACCATCAGTTCCTTCTAATATAGGCATAGTTAGTATAACTTGTGGCTCTTGATTGTAAGCTCGCTGAACCTCTCTACCTACAAGTAAATTGAATTTTTGGTCAGTGCCGCCGAGCTCAATATCACTTTTGATATGAGCAGAATCCATTGCCTGAGCAAGAGGATATAGTAGCTCGTGCATACTAATTGGAGAAGACTCTTTATAGCGTTTTGCAAAATCATCTCTTTCAAGAATTTGAGCAACAGTATATTTAGCAGCAAGAGAAATTACATCAGCAAAGTTCATTTTATTGAGCCAATCCGAATTGTAAACTACTTCAAACTGCTCTTTATCAGCAGTATTTAGTACAAGAGAAGCTTGAGTAATGTAGCTTTCGCCATTGGTTCGTGTATCTTCTAGAGTGAGTTGTGGACGAGTTTTAGATTTACCGGTTGGGTCACCAATCATTGCAGTAAAATCACCAATGATGAGTATAGCTTTATGCCCTAAGTCTTGGAACTGTCTCATTTTTCTAAGTACAACAGCATGACCAATATGTAAGTCAGGTCTAGAGGGGTCAGCCCCTAATTTAATTATAAGTCTTTTGTTTGTCTTAATTGAATTTTCAATTTTCTTTACTAGTTCTTCTTCTGGGAGTAAATCAACAGCATTTTGTCTGATTACATCCATTTGTTCATTTAAAGAAGGAAATTTCATTGTCATCTTGTTTACAATTATTTTAAAATAGCATTGATAGCTAAGCAAAATTAAGAATAAAAGGGGAAACTTTCAGATAGTAGTTCAGTGGCAATGAGATAAGACAGCTATAAATAAAAAAACCCCAATACTTTAAAAGAATGGGGCTAATTGGAAATTTACAAGTGAGGTGGAGATTATTTCTTTTGTTCACCTTGTGGCTGAGGTTGTGGTTGAGCCGCCGCACCACCTTGAGGTTGAGCATTAGGAGCAGCTGTATTAGTTACTTTAGGACCAACTCTACCTTCAGTAGCTGCTTTTTTAAATCCACCAGTGCTACTTGCTTTAGTAAAGAATAAATTAGTTACTAAAGAAAGTGCGATAATTGCAATTGCAAAACCGAAGGTAACACGTGTAAGCATGTTAGTAGCACCTTTTGTACCAAGTACTGAATTGAATTGACTTGAAATACCTGTCATACCTGCAATCATATCGCTTTTACCAGGTTGGATTAGTATTATCAAAATCAATAAAATTGAAAGAATTATCAGGATTATGCTAAATAAAGTTAACATTTTTAATGTCCGTTTGAGTTTCTAAAAAATTAAGAACTACAAAAATAAGAAAATTTTGAAAAACAAATATTAATTTTGAATCGTAAAGAATAAAAACTATGTTAAATCTAAGCACTTGGTATATAATCCGCACACATGTAGCCCCATTTCTATTTGGGTTCTTTACAGTGATATTCCTATTTCTGATGCAATTTCTAATCAACTATTTAGATTTACTTTTAGGAAAGGGTTTATCAACTGAGGTAATTCTAAAATTTATAACTTATAATTTGTCATGGATGATAGTATGGGGTATGCCTATGGGTGTACTATTTTCTACATTGATGGCTTATGGGAATCTTTCTGCTAATTATGAGATAACTATATTGAAAGCAAGTGGAGCAGGATTATTCCGTTTGCTTTTTCCTGCATTAGTAGGGGGTGCATTTATATCAGTTTTTCTTTTTTGGTTTAACGATAAAATTCTGCCGGTTTCTAATCATAAAGCTAAGACCTTAATGAGTGATTTGAAGAGAACCAAGCCGACATTTGCTTTACAAGCAGGTCAATTTTCATCAAATATTGAGGGTTTGGCAATACTGCCAAGAGCTATAGATTCTACATCAGGGGCAATGAAAAGCGTTACTATATATGACTATTCAAGATATGGAATGCTTAATATAATAAATGCAGATAGTGGAGCTTTGGGGTTCACTCAGTCAGCAGATAGGATGTTACTGAAGCTTTACAATGGTGAAATACATCAGATAAATAACTTATCAGAAAGACAGAATAAGATAATTGATTTTCAAGAATACATTGTTAAGCTTTCAGTAGATGGATTCGGATTTAAGCAGTCCGGTGAAGACCCAATGAGTAGAGGTCAGCGTGAAATGAGCATTAAAGAACTATCTGTAATTAGAGATAATGCTATAAATTCAGCAACTATTACAAGAACTAATATTAATAATAGGATAAAAAAAGACTTGAATGACTTTGCTCTTACAGCAAGGACAAAAATATTTAATCAAGCAAATAAGAGTGTTAAGCAAGTACAAGATGCAATAATAAACGATATTAGCTTGACAAAAAATAATCTGAATAACGATAAAGTAATTGAAGAGGACTCACTTAATAGAGCAAGAGAGTATGAAGTTGAAATTCAAAAGAAATACTCAATACCTTTTGCTTGCTTTATTTTTGTATTAGTTGGTTGTCCATTAGGAATAAGAACTAAAGGAGGAAATTTTGGTATTAGTGCAGCTATTAGTTTAGTCTTTTATGTTGTTTACTGGGCATGCTTAATAGGTGGAGAAAAATTAGCAGATAGAGGACACTTAGATCCGATTTTAAGCATGTGGTTGGCAGATATACTAATTGGTTCTTTTGGGATTTTCCTGTGTATAAGGATGAACTATGAGAATTTTACAATTCGTAGTCTTTTTAAGAAGAAATGATTAGTGTATGAAGTTCCTCTAAGAAGCTATGAGGTGTATCTGTATCTAATAATATTTGTACTGATTGGTTTACTTTATCTAAATAATAGCTATTTACAAATTTAGAACTATTTAAAATTTCCTGTAAAGAATTACCCATATAATTACAAATACTTATTTGCTTTTTACTGACATTAATGTGTTCTTCCTCAATACAAAAGTAACTTTGCTCTAAATTTTGTTCTATTAAGATTGGTTTTTTCTTTGTGAGGTTAGTAATTTTTGTTTTTACATCTCCATTCAAATTGCTGTAATTGATTGAAATATTGTTTTGTTTTGCAAGAGTAATCATATCCTTATATAGCAACTTCATCCCGAGTTTAGCAAAATATTCGGCTTCATTGTAGCTAATACACTCTATTGGTAGAGAATTACTAAACTTTTTAGGGTCTGCTGTAAAAATTGCTCCGAAATCTGTAATAACATTAATTTCAGAAGCATTTAGTTGATTAGCAATCACAATTGCAGTAAGGTTGGAGCTTTCAAATCCCATAGTAGTAGTCTTACCATATTCATCACTAGCAATAAATCCATTTGTAATGTAACTTGATTTCCTTTCGAAATTGAACATTTCTTTAAAGTTAGCATTAATAAAGTTGAAATTATTACTAAGGTCAGTAATAGCATCTTCTAAAATTGAAAGTGAGATAATTTCTCCTTGAGCTAAGGCATTATCTAAAACAGACAACGAAAGTGAATTAGTGAGTGAAATCCCTTTCAAAAGACTAAGAAGCTTTGAAGTTTTGCTTTCAATGTTAATTTTTGGATAATTAGCTGTTAATTCTTCTAAAAAATCTAAAATAATAGCATAGGAGTTTGGTAGGTTTGATGGTTCTAATTTTACTTGAAAGCAAGCTGATTTAATAAGTGAACTAAGTTTGCCAAAAGCTGAAATTACATATACAGACTGTAAATAGTTGGATTTAGTAATGAATTGAACAAGGCAATCAAATTCATTACTATTTGTAACTGAGGAGCCACCAATTTTAAAAATCTGCATTTTTTTTTCTTTGTATTAACAATTTTTGTAAATTACTAATTGCCTGATTATCGTTTGAGTGAAAGGTGTGAAAAAAATTTCAACTTTTTGAAACTTTTTTTGTAACATTTCTAAAAACGTGTGGTCATACAGTTAGAAACAAGGTAAAAACTTTAATAAACACATTTTTTAAAAAATTTTAGGTGCACAAATGCTTAAAAAAATACAAATGATGATGTATGTAGCTATCGCAATGTTAGCTCTTACATTCTCGGCACAAGCACAGTATTGCGAGCCGCCTACGCCTCAGTTTGCATATAACTTTTATGGTTATATCACGAGGTTTACAATCTTAGAAGAAGATAATCCTGGTCAGGGTATCTTCACTAAGAAGATAGCAGAAAAGACATCAGGTTATGATGGTCTTTACAAGAACTGGGGTGAAAACTATGTTGGTACGCAACGTGGTCTTTTACTTGGTCGTCGCTACCGCTATGAAATAGACGGATGGCACTACTTTATTAACTACAACTACTCTTGGTACACTTATCAAGGTTCTTACTCATTAGTTAGAGCATTTATTGACTTAAATGTTAATGCTCGTTTTACTGATGCAGGTGAATTCCTTGGTGCATTTACACCAAGATTAAATGGTACTGAGCCAGTAGGTGGTGGTACACGTCAATTTGGTTTCCCTGTACAAACAAATATATTCACAGTACCATGTACTGCTCCAATCAACACAAAAACAAGAGCAAGAGCTATTGTTGGCTACTATTACTTAGGTTTTG
>VYMC01000173.1_pt1 | contig 15807 bp, 17 predicted proteins | sample 5115301 | NCBI WGS metagenome assembly VYMC01 (sample SAMN12291802, study PRJNA351875) | freshwater metagenome | isolation source: freshwater lake | place: USA: Michigan, Wintergreen Lake | collected 2013-08-08 | reverse complement strand
GGCAAAGACAGGAAGATTCAGACAAGCGTTTTGAGGTTTTGCTCTCAGAAGTCCGCTATTTGATTCGGCAAATTAAACCAGAAAATCAATCATAAGCTTGGGTAAAATGGCGGCTGCGTCTCGACAATATAACCTAACCTTTTGTACAACTAATTTACAAAACAACTGATAGACTATTATGGAACAAAAATTATTGTTGGCTAAATTGCTAAAAGGTCTCTCGAGTAGGATGTTTCGGATATCGAAGAGAATCGAATATTTTGGATGTGAATCAAGTATATTCAAATATATAGATTGTTTTGAGACCATAGATGTATTGCTGAAATTCATTCAACCAAAGTATCTCTGCGATATAGGGGCGAATGCTGGTAACTGGACTTATGTTTTGAGTCAAATGAGTCCCACTTTGGAACACGTGGTCTTTTTTGAACCCCAATCTCAGTATCAAGAAAAATTGCAATCATTATCTTTACCCGGAGTTAGCAAAGTTATTTACCATTGTGGATTAGGTGAAAGGGAAGATAAGTTATTAATTAAAGGAGGAACTTCTTCAGCATCTTTTCTTGATCCTGAACAACAAAATAAGTATTTCCCTAATAGTATTTCGCAAAACCAGCAGGATATGGAGGGGGTAGAAATTAGAATTTTAGATGCAATATATGCCAATGATAATCTACCAATCCCTGATGTAATTAAACTAGATGTTCAAGGTTTTGAGCTTGAGGTTTTAAAGGGCAGTATGAATTTACTAAAAAAATCCAAATACTTAGTGATTGAATTATCATTTCGTCAGTTTTATCGAGAGCAACCCTATTTATGGGAAATCATCAAACTACTAGAAGAGAATAAATATATTATGGTTGGCAAGGGATTTGAATGGCGATACCATGAAAATCGTTCAGAAATACTGCAAATGGATGCTATATTTAAGAACACTGATGTTATGTAGTTAGAGCGGTATCAAAAAGGAGTTTACTTAGTTGAGCGATCTACTTGCCAAAGCTGTTAATAATTCTAAGTGGACTGCCATCGGTTCTCTCATGTCGGCTATTCTAGGATTCCTTTTTGCTGGGTTAACGATTCGCTGGTTGGGAGAAGCGGAAGCTGGATTTGCCATTGCCATTGCGACTATTGTTGGCATTAACAACACCTTTAGCGGTTTGGGACTGGGTGCGGCCGCAACCCGGTTAATTAGTCGCGCTCATGAAGAAAAGAATTATCAAGAAGTTCAGAAAATAGCTGGTGTCTGTTTTACAACTTCTCTGGCTTTTGGATTGTTTGGGTTTTGTATTTTTGCTTTCGGTTCTGCTTGGATTGTTCAGTGGAGTAAATATGAAGGCAATGCTGACATAGGACGTTGGTACTGTATATTATTAGGACTGGCATTTTTGCTACAACAAATCACTGGTTATTTTAATATATTTCTCACTTCTCTTCAGAGATTTGACTGGCAAACAAAGCTCAACACTACTTTTATGTTAGCCAATGGGATTTTGGGAATCACTTTTTTGAAAACCTTTCCTAATATTTTAACTCTAGGAATAATTAGTTTAACTCTATCTTTACTAAAATGTTTATATACGGGGTTTATAGTTACTAAAATACTGGGATTTCTGACACGCCCTGCTTGGAATCAAGCTATGTTTATTGAGCTTTGGTCTTTTGGAAAATGGGTTTACATGACTCAGATAAAAGTTATATTTTTTGATGGTGTTGATAAAATATTTTTAACTTCTGTATTTGGCAGTTCTTCTTTACCTTTTTACACTTTCGCTCAAAGAATTTATATGACAGTTCACCAAATGTTAGTCGGACAGTCTTCTTATCTATTTCCCATGCTCTCGGCTCAAGGAGATAAATTAGAAGTGGTAGCAGAACAAATAGAAGACCGCTTGCGCTGGTTTATTGGGTTAATTGCAGGTTTTGTCTATTCAGGATTGATTATTGCCGGTCCAGCCTTATTGACTATTATGGTCAATGCGGAATTTTCTAGCAAAGCGAGTTTTCAGTTGTTTATTTTTTGTTGGGTAGGCTATATTCATGCACAAGCTATAGTTACATTCTTTTTTAATTTAAGTAAAGGAAATGCAAAACAAAACTGGATTTATGTCATGATCACTGATATAGGCTATTTTCCCTTTTTCATTTTTTTGTCACTAACTTTTGGTTTTAAATATGCAGTTATCGGACAATTGATGATGATTTTAGGAGTCATTTACTTGTTGCGCCATTCTCATAATAATATGAAGTGGTTGACTTTCAGCAAATGGACAATCAAACCCTTAATATCATCTATTATTCTAATGATTGTAGCTACTTTTATTCACCTTGTAACCAATTCAATCAAAGCTACATTGATCACACAATTTATCTCTTTAATTATTTTTTATTTTTCTGGAATCTTATTTGTTTATTATCTGGAAGACAAATGTTTTGGTAGTACGGGTAGAACAAAAACTTTCAATAGAGCTATGTTGTTTTTTTGTGGTAAGCTGAATCTGTCAAAAGAGCGTTAGTCAACCAATGATTAGACTGAGTGATATGTTTATCTAGAAAGCTGTTTATGTATTTTCCAAGCAAATATACTCGTATATTTCATTTAAGATTGCTATAGAATATGCCCTGTCGGTAGAATATCTTCTGTGGAACCTTTCATCTGCCATATAATCATTTACAAGCCAAGGTTGTCATTCAGGGTGAGAGCATCTCAAAAGCTATTGACAATTGCCCAATTTTGTGATCCGCATGGGCATTTCAGGTGATACCAGTCAATCAAAATAGTCACGAAATCGACCAAATGAGTCGATTTTTGCTTAACAATTGAGATGGCCAATTCTCCTCAAATATGCCTGAATCGCTCTCTGGGTAAGCAACTCACATAAAGTTCATTTTGTTAAGGATTGTTAAGATGCGCTTATCCTGGGTTGTCATTGACCAGTAGGTGTGATATAATGGCATCGGAGTTTGGGAAGGTATTGGGAACAAGGCGGGTTCCAGAAACCTTGTCGCACTGCTGTGACTTTAGCCGCCCAGTTTTATAGGGGGAAGGCTAAAATCTTATTTACTCCCTAACCCTCTAAACAGTAACCTCGATTTTTAGAAAAAATTCTTGAATTTTTTTCCTAGAAAGCTTTTGAGTTACTAAAAAGCCCATATATTCCAATAAACATAAACATAGAAACCTTAGAGGATTTAAGTCATGTTCAAAAATATCATTCAGGAGACTTTTAAATACCTGAGATACAAAATAGTCAAAAATAATGATCCTGTTTTTCACTTTCACTCAAATGCTTATTTAAGGCATAATGCAAGACGACTTGAACATTTGGCCAGCCTTAACATACCCGTAAGAGGTATGTCAGTACTTGAGGTGGGAGCAGGGATAGGTGATCACTCTCATTACTATCTAGACAGAGAGTGCCAAATTACGATAACAGAAACAAGACAAGATAATCTTGATTATCTTGTCTTGCGTTACCCTGGAGTTAATATCTTGAGATTAGATTTGGATTCTCCTCAACCACTTAAAAATAGTCCATTTGATATAGTTCATTGCTATGGATTACTCTACCATTTGAAAAATCCTGATTTGGCCTTGGATTTTTTAAGTCAATCTTGTCAAAAAATTCTTTTTTTAGAAACTTGTGTTTCTTTTGGTGATAATGAACAGATAAATCCTGTCAAAGAAATACAAACTAACCCTACTCAGGCTTTTTCTGGTGTGGGATGTCGTCCAACACGACGATGGATATTTTCTCGCTTACAAAATCATTTTGATTATGTCTACATCCCTAGAACACAACCTAATCATGAGGAATTTCCTCTAAACTGGAGTAATCCAGAGAAACATCAAGGTTTGAGTCGTTCTATATTTATTGCTTCAAGGACTAAACTTGACAATGAAATGTTGACAGATGAACTTATACAACAGCAAGCAAGACATAACTGACATTGCATGAACAACCTAAAATTTTTTTCAAGAAGAGCAACAAGAGCGATCACCCGCAGATTAAGATTAGATCAAAATCTTTTTCGGCAAAATCAGCTTAAATTAGAAGCGGCAAAAGTCAAAGGTCAAGAGTTGGTCGATGTAATACCAGGAATCAATCTGCCAATGGTAATTCACCCAGATATGTACTTTAAAATTGGCTATACTAAATATATATTTGAACCTGAATCACTTGATTTCATCCGCGATCATCTCAAACCCGGACAAACTTTTCTGGATATTGGTGCTAACATTGGCTACTTCTCGCTGTTTTGCTCTAAAATAGTAACTCCAAGCGGTCGTGTTATAGCTTTTGAACCGGGAGACTTTGCCTTCAATCTACTGAAAAAAAATAAGGAGTTGAACAAATTTAATAATATTGAAATACATCAGGCAGGTTTTGGAGAAAAAGATGAGATTGTAGAATTCAATTCAGGCGCACCCGGAATGGAAGTTTATAACTCATTGGGCAAGATTATTCATCCTTCAGCAGCTCCCGATAAATTTAAGACAATACCAGTTCAACTTTTTCAGGGTTCTACCTGGTTACAAAAGAATAATGTACAGCATATAGATTTAATGAAACTTGATGTTGAAGGCGGAGAATACCTTGTACTCAAGGGAATGCTGGAAATGTTTCAATCCCAAAAAATCTCTCGACTTTTAATAGAAATTACCGATGAAATGTCAAAAGCCTTTGGTTATCAACCTTCAGACATTATCTTAATGCTTAGGGATTGTGGCTATAATTGGTTTAAACTGGGTTCCTACGGCCGGCTTGAGCCATTGCTTGAAAATGACATCAGTAAGGTTAGTATAGGCAATCATATGTTCGTGGCCGTATCACAGAAATCTAAGCAGAGTTAAAAGCCTTGAAAACCATCGCCCTAGTTGATCCCCGGTGGGGTGGCCACCACCCGACTTACCTGAAGTTTTTCGCCAAGACGCTACTAGAATTGGGACATGAGGTAATCTCTCTGTGTCCCGAACCGGAAGAGATGAACCTGTGGATTGCCAACCACTGTCCAGAGTTGGCAAATAACTTTCACTCCTTTGAGTTGCATGAACCCCCGCCAAGTCAGTTTTCCGTTCGCCGATTGCGGAAGAGGGCAATGGCTGTAGCCCGCTGGCAACGAGCCGCCCAGAGTATCCAAGAAATTTCCTCAAAGCGAGGTAAAGCGCCCGATATCACCTTTTTTGCCTGGCTTGATACATACTTAGGATTAATTCCCGCTATCACCGACACCATCTTTCCCTATCCTTGGTCAGGGCTTTATTTTAAACCTGGCTACCTACGGATACCACCAAAATTCGAGTGGATGCGCCACGGCATCTTAAATCCCTTATCAGTGCTAAAATCTTCCCATTGTCCAGTAGTTGCTGTGCTAGACGAAGGTATTGCTGACAAGTTACAGCAGAAGCTTAATAAGCCTGTAGTCGTCTTAACTGATATCACTGATGAATCGCCACCCGATATGAGCTTTGAGATTGCCCAAAAAATTCGTGCTAAAGCTGCTGGCAGGAAGATAGTTGGTTTGTTGGGATCTCTAGATAAGCGGAAAGGAACACTTACACTTCTGGAAGTTTCTCAACAAGTGAGCGATCGCTGGCTTTTTGTCTTTGCAGGTAGGCTGGCTGAACCAGGATTTACAGCCGCAGAACTGGCAAGAGTTGAGAAGATTGTCAAAGCCAACCCAGACAACTGTTTCTTTTACTTGAATTCGATTCCTGATGGATCAAAATTCAATGCCGTTGTTCAGGTATGCGATGTCCTCTATGCTGCCTATGAAAATTTTCCTTGCAGTAGCAACATCCTGACTAAAGCGGCAATCTTCGAGAAACCTGTAATCGCCAGTAAAAATTACTGTATGGGCGAACGAGTTGAGCAGTTTAGTCTTGGCTATGGGATTGAAGAAGGAAGTGTGTCTCAGTGTGTTAGCATCTTAGAAAGATTCCATAAGGAACTCTCCACCGGCAATCTTTCTATTCAGCCAGATTTTGAAGGGTATAGACGCCTGCATTCAATCGAGCAATTGATCTCTGCTTTTCAGAAAATTTTAGAGTTTGTGTAAAATCTGTATTTTATTAGTAATGAGCATCTTTCGACCGCTGCCAACTCTCACTATTTCCAAGAAAAAAAAATACCTTCAAGCTTCCTTTGTCAAGCTTGCCGCAACCTCGATTTTTTATGTCAGTCTTTTTTTGCTGACTTTTTCTGATTTTTTCAATGCCCAATTTGATAAAGAACAACGCAGCACAGTCAAGGTAGGTGTAGCATCAGGTAGAATCCTTGCTTTTGTTATTCTTGTTGGCTCCGCCTTGCTTGTTGACAGAGAATTTCGTCGCTTGTTATTGGGAAAGACAGGAATTTTATATGGGGCTGTTGTTATCTTTTACACTTGGATGGGTTGGCGACTTTTTGGCAATAGTATTGATTGGATACGAACGGATTTATATATTTGTTTATGCCTGATAGTTGGCTTGGCAATATTTCGCATTCTCGCTAATTCCTATCGCCCCAAAATACAACTTACTTCACTCGTATCTGTTTCAAATGTATTTATTTACTATTCTATTTCACTGCAAGCTGAGAGAATGAAATCTCTTGCTAATGCGGGGGTGACAGAAAGAATCATAGATTCGAATACATGGGCATATTCCTCTTTACTCTTACCACTGACTGGAATTGCTCTTGGTGTATTATGTCGGCAGGGCTGGTTTTGGACAATCTCCCTATTGGGATTAGTTGCGATGCAGCTTTATTCTTTGGGATTTATTAGTGCTACAAGATCCGTTACCTTGTCTGTACTAACTGTAGTAATTTTCTCTGCTTTTGGTTTATCTTATTCTATATCTAATGGAGCCCTAACTACTAAATTATCTCTAAAACAGCCAAAGCGGTTGATTTATCTATTATTCTTGATCGGTATCTTTCTGGTAGTCGCCGTATTTTTTATTAATTTTGAGCAGTTATTTGTGGATCGATTCCAGAATAGTTTAATCTTTGAAAGGTTTTTCAATCCTGACCGATTTGCTGAACGATCTTCTCAATTGCGAGTCGATGAAGCAATCGATGGAATTAAACATTTTCAAGATATACTGGAAATTGTTTTTGGTAAAGGTTTAGGCTCTACGTTTCCATCAATTTTAGGTTATGAAATTAATGCTTTTCACATCGGAATTTTAACCTTTTTACTCAAGGGAGGAATAATCATGTTTTCCTGTGTAGTCTTCACTCTATACATCAAACTTCCCCTATTATTTACAAAATCCATTGTGGAACCGCACCGATTAGATTATCTCAAACGAACTGCTCTGCTCACCGTCCTACCTGGAGTGTTTGGGTGGGCTGTATTGCTGTTGCTTTCGGGGGGTTACAGTCCTTTTGACTTTTTAGGAGTTGGTTTTGCTTTCGGTGCTTACTCACATATTAGAAAGCATGGTCTGGGCATTTTCTTTGAGTAATTAATAAATCGACACAAAGCAATCTTTAGGGAGCATCTCACTTGTGCAATGAGTATTAATGCTCATGTCCGTCAAAAACTAGAAAACAGCAATTTTCATTTTAAGGTTTCATGACATTAAAACCCTTTATCAGTCTAGCACCGAACAAAATACCCCCCCTAGTTCACCTCTATTCCCCTGTCTGGTGTTGTGGTTCTCACCATGCGATCAAGAATGGTTCTATTCATAATGGAAAACCCAAACGTCAATGTAAAGAATGTGGTCAACCGTTTGTGATCAATCCCACTAATAAACGGGAAAGAAACTGGTCAAACTAATCCTATTGAAAGATTAAATAATACCTTTCGACAAAGGATTTCTCGGCTGGTGAGAGAGAGTCTATCTTTCTCTAAAAAATTGGAGAATCACCTTGGAGAACCCTTTGGTATTTTATCCATGACTACAATGCACAGCAAAGCAAAGGATTAAGCCGCCATCACTACTACCGAATCACCACCAGATTTTGAAGAATTACCCTCTAACCTAGAAGTCGAAGTAGAAGAAATGAGCATAGATGGCGGTAAGGTACGACTAAGAACTGCCAAGGGAGTTGCCCAAGAATCTCCGCACTTTTAGGGCGGAGATTGTCAATTGTTAAGTGGTTAGCTAAGTTTGTTTACCTACAAGATGCGGCCTATCTGACGGTTTTAGCGGTAGGGGGAAAATTGCTTTTAAAAGCTTGTCAACCAACCTATTTGCCGCCAGAGTGGATGGTATTGATGATGGTGGCGGTCTGGTTAAGTGGGGGCTTTTCTAAGCGTGTTGTGGTGGAATAGGTCTGGCAGCAAGGGATTTTCTCAATTTTTTAGGAGCGTGTCAATCGTTATACTCCGGGAGGATGGGCAACTCTGACATAATTTGGGACTAGGTACGGTAAGAGTCGCTAGTGAACCCCGTTAGCCTTGGAGACTTCCATGCTAGACACCATTTCCACCCTATCCCCAAAACTAACAGCGATCGAAACCACGGGAAATCCTCTCCCGAAAGTTGCTACTTGTTCCTCTACCTGTCGTTACTGTCGGTTTTATAAATTTCAGGGGAGAGGAAATGGCTATTGTCAACGCTTGGGAGTCCCTGTCCACAGTCATTGGCGTGCCTGTCCTTTGATTTGTCCACCTTTCGCCCCTTCCTGGGAAAGGTCGGAAAATGGGCAACTCTAAGTAGTTATCTGGATTTTACCACCTGTATCGAGCAATTTTTCCCCATCCCGCTCCCTGCGAAGATGGGGTTTTAATCGAAAACGATGCTTTCTACTCCACCGCTATCGGGACTGGTGGCGACAAAATAGAGAATTCCCGACCCAAGACAAGCGATCGCTATACTAAAACAAATAATCCAGACTTGAGCGGGTTTGTAGCTATTATTATCGATCGCCCGACGGATGAGAAAATATCGGCGCGTGGCGATGACAACGGTTAATAATCCCACCATAGCGAAGACAAAACCCAACAACCACCCCAATCCTAGGACGGTAGAAGATGCCGTCCGTAAACGCAAAATGACCAGACCAAAACCCATCAAAGCGATCGAGGCGCGCATCCAAGACAGATAGGTGCGTTCGTTGGCTGAATGATCTCGCCAGTAATCAGGGTTAAATTTCTGTTTTGTCTTTCGGGATTTAAACAGCATAGAGGAGTTCCTCGCAGTGAAGTTCAATAAAATCAAGTATTCTTTCTTATGGTTTTAATAAATTGTTTTTATCATCTAGTTTTTCGTTTATCTTTAACCAATTCAAGGGACTTAAGCAGATTATCATCCATAAATAGGGGGAGTTTACCGTCCCATCTTTCGATCGCTTTGTTCTGTAAAACTTCTGGACTTAAGGAATCTTGGAGAATGCGATGAGCTGCCGCCTCTCCTTTAGCCAGATTGATTTTTACTTCCGATTCTTTCAGAGCTTTCAGCACCATAAAACCGGCTTTTTTAGCTTCCTGTTCGGCAATTTGCTTGGCTTCCACCGCGTCGGTAAAGCGATCGGAAAAGTGGACATGAACCAAAGAAACATCATCGACACCGATATGATAATTTTTCAGTCTTTCGCTCAAACGAATATCTACTTCTCCTTTCACCTCCTCCCGTTTAGTAATTAATTCTTCGGCGGTATATTTAGCCATAACTGCCTTAAGAATTTCCTCCACTGCCGGATCAATCACTCGTTCGATGACAGCGGCTTCATCGCCAATTTGTTGAAAAATATTGTTAACTTCTGAGGCTAAAATATGCCAATTCAAGGCCACATCTGTAAATACTTCCTGTAGGTCTTTGGAGGAAGCTTCGGCCCCTATCTGTTGTTTTTGGATTCTCACACTTAGTTTTTTCACCGTGTTAACAACGGGAATAATCCCATGAATGCCCTCATTAAGTATTTTCTCCTGTACCTGTCCAAAGACCATTAAAACCCCTCTTTCTCCTGCATTGACAATCACGAAAGGATTAAAAATAATCGCCAAAATTAATAACAGAAAAAAGAGATTACTTGGTCTAGCTAATAGGCGAATTTTGGGCATGGTTAATACATTAAAAATAAACGATAGGATTTGCTGTCAATTAAGATATAAATTCCTAGAATAATATAGATAAAAGGACTAATTTTATGTCCGTAGTTTGTAACCACTTTAGCTATCCTGGGATGGGTAATCAAAAAATAGGCTAGGAGGCACCAAATCCCCATCATGAGATAAAAAACTATCATGATAATTAAGACGCGCATCGGGGAATTATTGGCAAAAAGAGAGGTATAGATACCAATATTATCACCACCATTAGCCACGGTCACGGCGGCAATGTAATAGGTTTGGGAGGGAAAACGAGGAATAAAGGAGCGATTTTTAGAATAATTAACATCCGATCTTACTTCTTGAATGTAATCCTCATTTTCCCTTGACAAAAGTTGTTTAATGCCGATAATTAGAGGGATAAATCCTAACAGACCAATCCATTCTTTAGAAACCAGTAACCCAAATAGTAAACCGAAGGAACTAGCTAGGAGAATCAGGGTAAAACCGAGGTATTGACCAACAATCAGGTGTCGAGGTCGAAAATTAGCATTAAGTCGTGAGAAAAACAACATTAGCACCATCAGATCGTCAAGATTTGTAGCTACAAAACTCGTCACGCTAGTAATTAAAAGGGTTACTAACCAATTCATAGATTGAAAAAAGAGATAATCCTTCCCATTCTAAATCTCGTAGTGCCAGATGTCCTCCTCTCGTAAAAGAAGACGATGGACGGGAAGACGTTCCACGGCCCCTTGTTGTTCAAGATGATTAAGTGCGCGGGTAATTGTGACTCTGGTGGTTCCTAATAAGTCAGCGATATCCTGATGAGTTAGACGCACATCAATTAATTGTCCAGTGCCAGTTTGTTTACCAAATTGATTACCTAACCATGACAGTAATTTCACAACCATAATATCAGTACGTTTGTAGCTACGAATAATACTTAGTTCTTGTGCTTGCTGAAGATGAGACAGCAGAATTTCTGCCATTTGATAACTCTCAACTGTGGAAAAGGAAACTGCTTGCACTGGGGTGATGCACTCAACTTGATAGGGATTGACTCTCTCTAGGGTTTTGCCAACAAAATTGCCAGGTCCCCACAATCCCAAGACGATTAGGGTTCCATCTTCTAACCAGGTGGAGGTTTTCACGACTCCACTCTCGATTTTCCAGAAATTAGGGTTTCTAAGGGGCAAAATTGCCCGATTATCAAAGTGCCAGCGATGGGGGGTTGATGGTTGATAGGTAAGCGTCATGATTAGTAAGTAGTCGTGCAAAATTAATTTCCTAGTCGAGACAGGAGACGGGATACAGCTATTAGGGATCGGATTTGATAATTTTGGGGTAAAAACGATAATTACCCCAAAAAAGACTGATTTTATGCCCTTGCAAGCCCTATTTATTTCGGGGTGCTAGTCTTCTCCAGTTCCCTGCTAGCCGAGGAGATCAGTTCTTGCCAAGCTCGATCGCTTTCCTGTAGAGTTTGTTTAACCGCGTCGATGGTCTTTTCCACGCGAGTTTTCAGGAAAGGGGAAGCATTGTCTTTGAGTCGTTCGGTGTCGTCGGCTAAGATATTGATCGTCTCGGAGGTATTAACGAGGCTCTTTTCTAGGGTGATAAGGTTGTTTTGCAGGGTTTCACTGAGTTTAGCCCCGGATTTGGTCAATTTTTTCGTAAATTTACTCACTTTTTCCCCTAGATCGTCAATATTGTCCGCTAAGTCCTCCAAGTTGTCCTGTTGAGCTTCGATAATCTTCTTGTGGAGAGAAGGAGCGGCCAGTTGAGCATTTAGGTCATCGATAGCCGATTTTGCCGCTTGGATAGCTTTTTCATAGGCAATTTGGGCATCTTCCAGAATTTTTGGCACAGAAACCTCATTTTTTTCCTTGACCGGTTCCACCACAGTGCCACCCGTTGCTGTTGCACGGTCGATGAGGGCCAACGGTTCGGGGAGTAGCGGCAAGGCGATCGCATTTCCTCTTCCTCCTAGGAGCAAAGTGACAGTTAAAAGGAAAATCAGCAGCTGGAAAACTTGATTTTTGAGGCTTTGAAAGCTCTTATTTTGGTTGATCATGATTTGATTTTTTCCTGTTTAGAAAAATTAGTTACTCTCTCTAAATGTTATCATACAAAATACTTACTTGTTATTTATATATAGAAAATTTTATAAAAAATTTATTATATTTTTTAAATGATAAATTGCATACAAAATATAAACTTTTTGAGCCAAAAGCCATTACAGAAAAGCTTTTACTCTCTTAATAAAAAATTAATTTTTATCGCTTTTTTTATTAATGAGATGCTGAACTATCCGATGAGTCTATTTCTTGATTAATCGGAGATATTTTCTTACGACCTTTAATATATTTGGCTAAGGGTTGTTTTTTCTTCAGTTGTTTAATGCCACTGAGGGTGGAGAGAGTGAAAAAAGTTCGCACCAGAACCATCTGCCATAAACGGCAGCCAGAAGCCGCGCCTAATCCTGCCGCTAACCAGATAGTCGCCGCTGAAGTCAAACCTTTCACTTGTACCTTATTTAGTTCCCGATGGGATTGTTGTAGGATGATTCCCGCCCCTAAAAAACCGACACCAGAAGCGACCCCTTGAATAGTAAGACTGAGAGCATTAGAAGACGCATAACCCACATCTCCCTCCGCTTGTAGGGGAATCATCACGAACATGGCAGCTCCGAGACTAACGATGATAAAAGTTCTCAATCCGGCCGGACGACCCCCTCCCTGTCGGTTATAACCAATCAGACAGCCGACGGCCATAGCCATACTCAGCCGAAAAATAATCGTTTGCCAATCTGTCGAGTCAAAAAACATTGCCTAACCCATCAAATGAGATAAAAACTTCGCCTAACCAATCAACGCCTTTTCCAGATCCCGCTTTAAATCGTTCCTATTCTCGATCCCGCCATCGATAATCCTAGTAAAGTCGGTGTTATACCTCGTTTTAAGCCTTCTTTTTCTGGCATTATCCCGTGAGTCATCAAAGAGGGATAACAGACCAAAGACTGTCCTATTAGTCGATATCTTCAAGGTCTTTAAACAGGGCTGTGCTGAGGTAACGTTCCCCGAAACTAGGCTGAATCATGACGATTAATTTATCTTCGTTTTCAGGTCTTTTGCCCACCTGAATTGCCGCCCATAAAGCCGCCCCGGCCGATATGCCCGATAGTAGTCCTTCCTGACGAGCTAACCGTCGCGCGTAGGCGAAAGCCTCTGTATCATCGACGATAATTACCTCATCGATTAATTCCGGTCGGAAAATTGCCGGAATAAAACCGGCCCCGATACCCTGGATTTTGTGTGGTCCAGGTTGTCCTCCCGATAAGACGGGACTATTAGAGGGTTCAACTGCGATCGCTTGAAATTGGGGACGACGGGGTTTAATGGTTTCGGCAATACCGGTAATGGTTCCCCCGGTTCCCACGCCACCAATAACGATATCTACCAGGCCATCGGTATCGGCCCAGATTTCTTCGGCGGTGGTTTCTCGGTGAATTTTCGGGTTAGCCGGGTTGCGGAACTGTTGCAAACTATAGGCGTTGGGGGTGTTTTCGACTATTTCCTCGGCCTTGGCGATCGCTCCTTTCATGCCTTGGCTACTAGGAGTTAACTCTAATTGCGCCCCGTAAGCTTTTAACATTGCCCGTCGTTCTAAACTCATGGTTTCGGGCATAGTCAGGACTAAGCGATAGCCTTTGGCCGCCGCCACCATGGCCAGGGCGATGCCGGTATTGCCGGAAGTGGGTTCCACCAGAATGGTTTTATCGGGGTGAATTAGTCCGGCGGCTTCCGCGTCCTCCACCATACTGACACCGATGCGATCCTTAACCGAGGCGGCGGGGTTCATACTTTCCAGTTTGACGACGATGCGGGCTTTTACTCCCTCTGCTACTGGGATTCGATTCAGTTGAACTAGGGGTGTCCGTCCTACCAATTGGGTGATGTCTTTTGCGATCGGCATAATGCCACTTGCTTTATAATTGTTGACTATTTTAATTATATATGTATTTAAAATGTTTTGCAATACTTTTTGAGTTAGATTAGGTGGGTTACGGCAAATACCTAGGGTTGGCTGATGAGCTTTGCCGAACGTCCGAACGTCCTGAAAATGGATAAAACCCCACACCCTAACCCCACCAACAAACTTTTTGCCGTAAACCCTAAGTAGATATTCATACACAGCAACAATAGAACTAACTGTAACTTAGCTAAATGGATTGAAAAGCAAAATCTCGCAGCCTTCAAAGTCACGAATATTGTGCGTTACTAAAGTCAGTTTATGAATTTTAGCTGTTGCGGAAATTAGCATATCAGCTTCAGAACGAGTTTTGCCTTGAGTTCTTAATTTTACTCGTATTTCACCTGCATATAAAGCAATTTCAAAACTAATTGGTAAGTACCGCGCGCAAAATTAATTACTCATTTCCCTGTAAAGCTAAAATCGCTGTATTTTTTTCTGTTCCCTGTTCCCTTTCACGGCCAAGATTAGCCATTTGTTTAATTTTCTTCCAGTTAAGTAGATATTCATATTATAACCAACCATCACCTGCATCGTACAAATTTACTGAGTAGATAAAAATAAACTTGAGTCAACGTGAAAAAACTGTCCTAACTTTACAGCTTGTTTTTCTGTTATTATTTGTTTGCCAATAAGAATATCAGAAACTATTGTTCTTGAACCTAGTATATCTGATAAATCTTTTTCTTGTAAGTTGTTAGCTTCCATGAGTTCCCAGAGTATTGAATGGGGTTCTGATTCTTCAATGGGATAATTCTCTTGTTCGTATTTTTCGATTAAAGTCAAGAGTAAATTTAACAAGGTGGTTTCTTCTAGACTTCGATTTTCTCGATGAGATAAGGCTTCAGCTAGGGTAATAGCCTGTTCGTTTTCTGCATCGTTTTCTATCACTTTTGGTAGATACTCGGCTAGTAACCTTCCGTAGGTGTCACAGTCCAAAGTAAGGGTCATTTTTCCACTCATCTTTGTCATACTCCGCGTGAGTCAAAATGTACTTGATGTAAATTACTTGGTCTTTGTAAACGATATCTACAATTAGACGATAGCGATTACCTTTGATATTAAAGACCGTGAAATTACCAACTGCTTCTGCTTGAGAATACACAGCTTGAACTTCAGCCAGGTTTTTCCACTCTGCTTTACTAGCAATTTTATACCAAGTATTAATGGCATTGGCAGCATCAGCGTGTTTTCCGGAAAATCGCCGCAGTTTTTTACGGCTGATGACGTGCATATTCTTATTGATTTAGAATAGCTCTTGTATTCTAGTTTATCATAGCCTTACTTGCGCCACCAACCCGAAAACCAGTGCCACAAGCGACGCAACCGTCATTTTAACTCCTCCCAGTTTGTCGCTGTTGGGAGAAGATAGTCAGCAAGTTACCTACATCCTCAGCCAGAGCGCTCGCGTATTCTGGATGCGCGAAACCATCCCCAAACTATACCTGAACTTCCCCCATACATATATACCACAATAGCTGGAAACCCTTATCCATCAATGGATACACCCCCTTAACTTTTCTTAATGTCCCCATGTAATTTGTAACATTTCTTAATGGACAAGAATTCTCTCTATTTGCTAAAATGATAGCCATGTATATAGAAAAAGTTCCTAACCGTAACTCCCCCCCGATGTTCTTCTTCGAGAGTCCTACAAAAGAAGGAGATCAGGTCAAAAAAAGAACCCTTGCCAATCTCTCCAAATTACCCGATGATATTATCGACAATCTAAAACTGGCTCTTAAAGGAGCAACACTGTCCATGAATGAAGGCATTCCCAATCAT
>VYMC01000215.1_pt1 | contig 15958 bp, 15 predicted proteins | sample 5115301 | NCBI WGS metagenome assembly VYMC01 (sample SAMN12291802, study PRJNA351875) | freshwater metagenome | isolation source: freshwater lake | place: USA: Michigan, Wintergreen Lake | collected 2013-08-08 | reverse complement strand
AAATCTCTAAATCTCGTAACTCCCGATAGGTAATAATTAAAAAATTGCCGCAACCACAGGCAGGATCAAGAAAATATAAATTAGCAATCTTTTTCTGAAATTCTAGTAATTTATGGCGATTGCCTTTAATCTTCTCAAATTCTCTAGATAAATCATCTAAAAATAACGGCTTAATCACCTTTTGAATGTTCTTCTCGGAGGTATAATGCGCCCCTAAATTGCGTCGTTCTTTTGGATTCATTACCGCTTGAAACATAGAACCAAAAATAGCAGGAGAAATTTTTCCCCAATCAAAAGCACAAGCTTCTAATAACATGACTCGCATCTTGCTATCAAAAGCCGCTAAGGGTAACGACTCCTCAAATAACTTGCCATTTATGTAGGGAAATTGAGTTAAATTCTCATCAAGATTTTTTAATCTTTTTGCTTCTGGTGTATTCAAAATCTGAAAAATATAAGCCATGTGCATCGCCAAATCACTGCCATCTTCTTTGGTATGTAGGTCAATATATTCCCAGAAAATCCCCTTATTAAAAATACCCGCATCATCGGCAAATAAACAAAATAATAAACGCACTAGATAAACTTCTAAATCATGCCCCATATAACCAATTTCTTTGAGGCAATCATGAAGTTTTCCCATTAACTCAGCAGCTTGAATATTGACGGGATCTTCGTCTTTATAAACTTGCTTTTCGTAACCTGCGATAAAATCAAATAAATGAACGTTATCAACAAAATTATTTAATTCAAATTCCCATTGATTACCCGAATCTAAATCATATAATTTAAACCGTTGAAAATCCGAGACTAAAATATAACGCGGTAACTCATGTTCCTTTAAATTGGGAAAATAATCCTTAGCTTGTTGTGTGGCTTTTTCTAAATCTTTCCCTTTCGATTTATGCTCAACTAAAATCGTTCCTTTCCAGAGTAAATCAATAAAACCCTGTTTATTATCTGCTTTTTTGATCGGTTGCTCAAAACTGGCTACCCTACGCCGTGAAATGCCAAAGACATGAAAAAACTCATTCCAAAAAGATTGAGATTCTGCCTTTTCTGAAGTCTCCCCTTGCCACTCTTTTTGAAAAGCGATGGCGCGATTTTTAATTTCATTCCAACTTAAAGGCATGGTTTTAATTCCTTCCCTACCCCCCTACGAGTCTGGGTAGGGAATCTGGCACATTCGGGGAAATAATCTTGATTAAGGTCTCTGGTCTTGATTTTGAGGATAACTGGGGAATAGATCTCTGGGGAAATCCTCGGCACTTAAACAGGTTTGTAAAGCTTGGGAGGGGTTATTTTTGTCCACACCACGACTGACAGCGACCACGCATTGGGAAAAGCGACCGGGTAATAAACTTTGACGACAGGAATCTAAAACCTGTCTAGAAATCCCTAATTTATCAGGTTCCTTGGCTGTTTCCGCTTGTTTGAGGGAATTAGTGGCAAACAAGGGGGCAGCGCGATGGATATCGACCACACAGTTACCTAGGTCGATGGGACGACGCACTTGAAAACAAGCTTGCAGAGCTAGATTACCATTGATCGGGGTTTTGGATTTAATCATCACCACACAGCGGGATAATTCTTTGGGAATTAATGCTTCTGAACAAGCGGTGGCAGCATCTTGGGGACTCACTCCCGTGCCGACAATCTGACTGATACAGGCACTAAATTGATTGTTGTTGCCAAATGCGATCGCTGTTTGGTTCATTTCTACTAGGCCAAGGGAAATAGCAGCGATCGCGCTCCAACTAGCAATTTTTTTAATATGGTTTTTCATTGTTTGCTCACACCGAAGATTTTAAGGCTAACTGGCCTTGATTTTAACAGATTCAAGGGCAATGATGGGGGGAGGAAATTATGAATTATGAAGTGGGGAGATGGGGGAATTCGACTAATACCCCAAAACCCCAAAACCCAAGGACCAAAATTAGTATTCTGGTACAGTGGAATCGACTTCGCGACTCCAGGCACTGATACCACCTTTGACGTTAATTCCTTCGATACCTGCCTCTTTGAGGATAGCGAGGGCTTTAGCGGAACGTCCTCCCATCTTACAATGGGCGATAAGACGATAACCATTGACTAATTCCTTAATTTTGGGAATTGCCGCACCATTTTCGATATCGGGTAGGGGAATTAATACCGAGTTGGGGATATTAGCGATTTGGTACTCGTTGGGATTACGCACATCGATGAGAATGTAATCATTGGCATTGCTGTCAAGTAGTTCCTTTAACTCTACTACGGTCATTTCTGTCATTTTTTGCTGTTCTGCTGCTTCTTCTGCCTTCGCTTGCGGAATACCGCAGAATTGTTCGTAATCAATTAGTTTTTCAATGACGGGACGGATGGGATTCGGACGCAATTTTAACTCGCGAAATTTCATTTCCCAAGCATTGTAAAGCAGTAAACGACCACTGAGGGTATCCGGAGCGCCGAGGATAATTTTAATGGCTTCTGTGGCTTGAATTGTGCCGATTACTCCTGGTAAAACTCCTAAAACGCCGCCTTCGGCACAGGAGGGAACCATCCCGGGTGGTGGCGGTTCGGGATAGAGATCGCGGTAGTTGGGACCACCTTGGTAGTTAAAAACAGTTGCCTGTCCTTCAAATCGGAAAATTGAGCCATAGACGTTGGGTTTGTCCAGAAGAACACAAGCATCATTAGTCAGATAACGGGTGGGGAAATTATCTGTCCCGTCGATGACCACATCATAGGGAGCTAAAATGTCAAGGGCATTTTCGGAACTTATGCGGGTTTCGTACAAATCCACCTGACAATAGGGGTTAATTTCTAGAATTCTGTCCTTAGCGGAAACAATTTTCGGTTTACCTACCCAAGAAGTGCCGTGAATAATTTGACGTTGCAGATTGGAACTATCGACGATATCGAAGTCAACAATACCGATTCTACCGATGCCAGCCGCCGCTAGATAGAGTAAAAGCGGGGAACCGAGTCCCCCGGTGCCGATGCAGAGAATACTGGCGGCTTTTAGTTTTTTTTGACCTTCTAAGCCCACTTCGGGCAGGATAATGTGTCGAGAGTAGCGTTGAACCTCCTCTTTGGAAAGTTCGATCGCTGCGAGATGAGGATTTAGCATAGATTGGGTAAATAGTGAAACCTGACTCGATTCGGGCAAGAATTTCGTCTCAGCACGGTTTAGAGACAAAAATCAGGAAGACTCGATCGCTTCCTGGATTTTTAATTCTTTCTATGATTATGATAGTGTGAGGGTCTGGCTCCCTGTTGTTAATATTAGTTAACTTTCCCCTGCTACTTGGGTGCGGTATTCACTAGCGGAGAGGGTATCAGCCAAGGCAGTACCGGGATTTTCTACCCGCACTTTTAATAACCAACCCTCCCCGTGGGGATCATCGGCAATTAAATCGGGGGAGTCAATCATCGCTTGATTGCGATCAACTACGGTTCCCGAAACGGGGGGATAAAGATCTTCTACCGCTTTTACCGATTCGATCGTGCCGAAACTACTACCTACTTCCAGCACCTCTCCCAATTCGGGCAATTCTAGAAACACGATATCACCCAATTGATCGACGGCAAAAGCACTAATTCCCAAGGTAGCGATTTCACCTTCGAGTCTGACGTATTCGTGGGTTTCTAGGTATCTCAAATCCTCGGGATATTCCAGTTCCATCGTTTGTCTCTAAATATTTACAGCATCAGTTAGTTTACTAGATCTCTTGGGGAAAATGTTGATCGGGTGGGGCTGTTTTATACTAAATCCTGTTTGAAAGGTATAGAGAGTGGGAAGTGGGAAGTGGGAGTGGGTTTTTAAAGTTATCGGGAGCGTCAATTATGTTAAATTCCATCTTAGAGCCTCTTGGTGGCGAACATCAAACCATAAGAGCCTTTTTTGAGCCAAAAACCATCGCTGTGGTGGGATTTAATGGCGAAAATCCCCAACTTGATCGCACTCTTTTAAATAATCTCTATGATAATCCCGGTCAGCACCGCCTTTATCTAGTTAATCCTCACCCCGAAAACTGGCTCGATCTTCCCATCTATAGCAGTTTACCAGATATCCCAGCCGCGATCGATCTGGTAATTATCACCGCTCCCGCTCCCGAAATTCCCGCTATTATCGCCCAATCTGTCGAAAAACAGGTTAAATGCGCCCTGATTCTCTCCACGGGTTTTCGGGAAACTGGCCAGATGGGGGAAAATTTACTTAGGGAAATTAAAGCGATCGCTGGTCAAAAATTACGCATCATCGGTCCCCATAGCTCAGGAATCTGCAATCTCAGCCAAAATCTTAACGCCACCTTTTCCCCCATCCTGCCGAAAACCGGTTCAATTGCTCTGATTAGTCAAAGTGGGGCGATCGCTGATGCCGTGCTTGATTGGAGTTTAAGCGAAAATGTCGGTTTTAGTCACTTTATCTCCCTCGGAGTTCTTTTAGATGTGGATTGGGGCGAATTACTCTATTATTTAGGAGACGATCCCCAAACCAAAAGCATCGTTATCTACTTGGAATCCCTGAATAATGCCCGCTCTTTTCTGTCCTCGGCCCGAGAAGTTGCCCTAAATAAACCAATTATCGCCATTAGTCGCCACAGTACCTACTTTGACTCCACTGCTCTTTCCCATGCTGGTAAATTAACTAGCGATCAGCTAACTCTCTCCGCTGCCTTTGCTCGCTGTGGCATCGTGGAAGTACAAAGAATGGCTGATCTCTTGAATATCACGCAAGTTTTAGGGAAAATTCCCCGATTTCCCCGGGGAAAACGCTTGGCAATCATCAGCAATGGTGTTGCTCCCGCTCTTTTAGCGGCCTCGGCTTTACTAGCGGAAGATGGACAACTGGCAACCCTTACCCCCGCAACCATCGGAAAACTAGCGCCCCTTTTTCCTGCGGATATTGTCCCACAAAATCCCATCGATCTGCGTCGCAGCAGCGATCCCGATAGCTACGCGCGCGCTCTAGAGATCGCTTTAGCGGATGTACATACCGACGCGGTGTTGATGATTCTCTCGCCTCGCTTTAACACCGATCTGCGAGAAATTGCCCGTAGCATCGCCTCAATCGCTCAAAATAGCAAAAAACCCATTTTAGCAAGTTTGATGGGGGGAGAGGGCATTGCAGAGGGATTAGCGTTATTAAATCAGCAGGGTATCCCTACCTATCGCTATCCCGATTCGGCATCCCGGGTGTTTAATTTGCTCTGGAAATATGAAGAGAATCTCCGTGGTCTTTATCAAACGCCAATTTTAACCAATTCTCAGGAAAATGGCTTTGATCGAGCTTTAGTGAGCCAGATTATCGAGCAAGCAGAAGATAGAACAATTCTCAGTGAGCCAGAGTCTTTAACTATACTGAAAGCTTATGGAATCCCTGTTATTGTCACTGAAATTGCTGAAAGTGCCGCAGAAGCAGTTAATCTCGCTGAATCTCTCGGTTATCCTGTGGTGATGAAACTGCATTCCCAGACGATTATCCATAAAAGCGCGGTGGGTGGGGTACAATTGCCGCTTTTTTCCGCTATGGCAGTCGCACAAGCATATCAGGCGATCGAAGCTAATATTAGCGCACAAGTGGGTCGGGAGCATTTTCTCGGGGTGAGTATTCAACCAATGTTAGAGATAAATCGAGGATATGAGTTAATTATCGGCTCTAATTACGATGATCAGTTCGGACCGGCGATAATTTTCGGTGCAGGTGGTCGTTTAGTCGATATTTTTCAAGATTACGCCACCGCTCTACCTCCTTTAAATACTAATCTCGCTCGCCGACTTTTAGAAAAAACCAAGATTTATCGGGCTTTTCAGGGACTAAATGGGCTTAAATCGCTTAATTTAGCGAATTTGGAGCAAATAATCGTTAGATTTAGTAACTTGGTCAGTGAACAACCTCGCATTAAAACTATCGATATTAATCCCTTTTTTGCCGATTCAGAGCAATTGATCGCCCTTTCCGCTTCTATCCTTCTTCATCCTCCAACTACACCCCCAGAAAAGTTATCTCATCCGACAATCCGTCCCTATCCCGAACATTATATAGGGCCTTGGACGACAAAAAGAGGCTTAAAGGTGCTAATTCGTCCGATTCGGGCAGCGGATGAGCCTTTAGTGCGACAATTTCACCATTATCTCTCCCAAGAAACCATTTATTATCGTTATTTTCATCTTGTCAATCTCGATCGCCAAACCGCTTATGATCGTCTTACGCGCATTTGTTTTATCGACTACGATCGAGTAATGACTTTAGTGGTAGAGATTAATAACGATCAGATGGAAGAGCCAGAAATTATCGCTATAGGACGCTTAAATAAACTACATGGCGTTAATATGGCAGAATTTGACCTATTAGTTAGGGATGACTATCAAGGTCAGGGTATTGGTACTGAGTTACTACAGCGTTTAGTCACTATTGGCAAAAAGGAAGGATTAGAGGGAATTGAAGGGCAAATTTTAAGGGATAATCGCGCTATGCAGATGATAGCCGCTAAAGTGGGGTTTTCTCTCTATAAAACCCCCGATTTTGTCAAAGCGGAACTTGAATTATGAAGCCTTTTTGACCAGCTGATCACTAATTTTCTGCCTGAATGGTTCGAGCTAATCCTTGCTCTAAAGTAAAGGGAGGTTGCCAATCCAGGGTTTTTTGAATACAGCTAGAGTCAACGGTAAGAGAACCAAGCAAGCGATCGATATTATAGGTATTAAAAGGGAGGTTTTTCCCTGTTATAGATTCTATCCTATCACCCAGATAACCTAAGAATCTAAGTAAAATAGTGGGGATGGGTAGCAGTTGACAGGGTTGTTGAATTTGTTGAGCAATGAGTCGAATTAATTGAGGAGTAGAAACAGCTTGGTTATCGCTAATTAAAAAGATTTGATTAGCGGCATTGGGATGATCTAAACAGGTAATAATGGCAGCAACTAAGTTACCCACAAAGACAAAACTGCGGCGATTTTTTATTGCACCAAAGGGTAAAGGTAATCCCCGTTTAATTAGTTTCATCAAGCGCTCCATATTAGCGCGATTACCTGGCCCGTAAACTAGAGTAGGACGAAGGATTGTCCAAGTCATGTTACTATCTTTGGCAAGGTTAATTAAAGCCTGTTCTGCTTGCAATTTACTACGACCATAGGGACTATCGGGGTGACAGGGAGAGTTTTCGTTAAGAATATCATCACTTTCAGCAGCCATAGCATGAATAGAACTGACAAAAATAAAGTGTTTAACTCCCGCTTTTAGCGACTGCTTAACTAGGTTAATAGTCCCCTTAGTGTTAACTTTTATAAATGCTGCTTCTGGATTGGCAATAGTCTCATGAAGGATATGAGCGCGTCCTGCTAGATGAATAACGGTATCAATGCCTAGCAATGCTTCTTGCCAATCGGTCATATCATCAATTTCGCCAACTTTGATAGTCTTAATTGACAGGGATGCGGGAAACTCAAATTCTTGGCGGATTGCCGCTGTTATCTGGTAGTTATGTTGATGTAAAGTTGGCAGTAAGTGGCCGCCAATAAAGCCGGTAGAACCTGTAACTAAAACGTTTTTCATTATCGATTATTCAATCAGGTCTAGTAAAGTTTCCAACCATGTTTATTAAAAAAATACACAGCCGATTGAGCAAAAACTATAGCCAGCTTAGTAGAGTTATGCGCTCCTCTTGCCCAATGATGATAAATATTCACATGGGGGTAAAGTATGGTTTTGTATTTTTTAGACATTCTAAGGGTCAAATCATAATCTTCAAAATACATGAACATATTTTTATCAAAATAGCCAATATCATCTAAATATTTTCTGTTAAATAGCATAAAACAACCACTAATAATCGGTACTTCTATTATCTGGTTATAGCTAATATCTCGCATTTCATACCAGTCTAATCTCTTTTTGAAAAGAAATTGCATTTTTTTAGGAATAAAACGTCTAATAAATAAGGTCAAAACCGTAGGTTGACGCTTGCAAAGGTATTGGATATCCCCGTTAGGGTAAGATATTTTTGGAGTAATCAATCCCACCTCTTGGTGCTTATCAAGGTAGTGAATAAGCTCAGTTATCACATTATTATCAAAATAAACATCTGGATTGATAACTAAATGATAATCATAATTTTTAGCTCTAGTAATAGCTAGGTTATGTGCTTGACCAAAACCAACGTTATTACCATTATTGAAGTAATAATCTATATCATATTCCTGAAAATTATCAAAGATTTTTTTGAGTTCGTCGGTGGGAGAGTTATCTACTACGGATAAATTAATTTCTATTGGTGTGCTGAACAGAGATCTAATTGCTTGGCTAACTATGTCAGGGTCATTTTTGTAAAGGACAAGGGAGGCAGTAAGTTGCATAATTTTTCATTTCCTATAGGTGTGCCAAGGTTTAATAATTCCTTGAGAAAAAATCTTGCGGATGCTTTCACGAATAACTATGTCTGCTTGTAGCACCAAGTCTCGAAGTTTTTGTTCGGGTCGTCCTCGAAAAGAGGTGACATGAAAATAATCTTCACTTTCGGGTGATACGGGAGAAAAATAATAGTTGGATACACAACATCTCGAACCATTATATATAACTGGATTGACAGAATGATATGAACTTTTGTCTGTTTTCATAATTACTAGCCTGTTAAATTTGCTCCAAATTGTTCTCTGAGGAGATTTTTATCCATTATCCCACAGTTCTAAATTGCCTCCATAACCCTCTTGCCAATCTGGTGTTACATAGTACAGTAAATTGAGAACTCTGTAATTCCTTCTGTCTTTATCATGGGAATTATCTATGTGAGGATTGAGGAAGCACCCTTGAGCCATCAAGCTAATTCCACCAGCATACAAATATTCATCAGGTAATAATTGAGGGATTCCAGTAATTTCACTCAACAGAGATAAAAATTTAGGCTCTTCGTTACTTGTTATGGTTCGAGAGGGTAGCACAAATCGACTAAATCTTTATCTGGCAAGAGATTTAATTGATTAGTTCGCTCTAGATCAAAAACAATTGACAAAAATCGCCAAATGTCTTTCTCTATAAGGGTTTCATCTCTTATAATCCCGTCCATTGCATAAGACAAACCGAAGAACTAAAATTTAGGATCTTGAAAAGCATAAATAATTTCTTCAAGCAGAGGATTATATAGATTCATTTGAGCCGCCACATACTTAAGCTCTCTGATACTATTTCTTTGACTCATTTCTTCTTTTTGAGGAAAGGCTTCATAAATGAATTGAACTATTTGCTCATCTAATAAATTGTCAATAACACAGCTACTTATCCGGTCAGACATTGCAAATTCCTTTGCCAAAGATTCCTGATTGTCTTCTAGCTTTTGAATAATTAGTTGGGCTAATTGTTTTCTATCAATAAACATGAGTTTGCTCCTCTGGAATAAAAAAATACTTGCTTGATAATCCTCAACTCTTCAGTTGTTTAAGTATGGATTAACCAACGTTACGTTACTTCTTGAAGACTTAACATCTTGCCGTATGGTATGATCAAGAACATGCAAAATGTAAATATGATCTAGCCAAGAAGCATTTTTGTTTTCAAGAATTTACAGGGCGATATTTTTCTGGTTTCATTTTCACTATTAAACTCTTGAATTGCCAGGAGTTCTCCGCACCAATCATTATGATAGTCTTCATGTATATCATCAAAATATAGGAAGGTGATAGGAAGATAGTTGCTGGAGTCATAACTCAAGGAGATTAATGCTTCTTTGGCAGAAGAATAATAATCAACATCAATCACGACATATCCGACTGGAGATTCGGGATTAAGCTTTTTCATCAAACTAGGTATAGTTTCACTTAATTCCCCAATGATAAGTTCTGCATTTTTTGGCAAAAGTCTAACAAGTTGATCCCTATTCATCGGAAAATCGCCTTGCTGATATAGTTCAGGATGATCTTTATAATTTTTGGGAGGTGGCATTCTCAGTCCCGTATCGAAACCATAAATGTTAAAATCGATGCCTGTAATCGATGAAACTTTTTCAGCTATTTTGCACATATTTATTAGTCCTGCACCCGCCGCTACATCAAACTCGATGAGCGTCACAGATTGTAAACCAAGTTTCCTAGCTTCATCCGCCGCTCTTAAAATTCCGTAGGCATTGTGCTGTCGCAATATTAAATCAGAATCAATCTTCGCTCTGTATGAACCAAACAGAGACACCAAGATTGAGAATAGATTCAAGTGAATCGGCTCTGTCACTCTTTCATACAGTATTCTTTTCCATATATAGGAGTGTTTTAACTTAGTCCAAAACATAATTTCTGTTCCTGTTTTTTTGCTCTGTATTACGACTCAGTTTACCATACCAAAACTTCAGATGTCAAAAAGTATATTTTTGACATTTCCAGAAAATTGCTCGAAGCTAAAATTCTTAAGGGCTATTTCTCTACAAAAGGAGCATATGTATTGTAAATCATCATCGCTAATTTTGTCAAGGGTAGATAGGGCCTTTTCTATATCCTGTTCGGTGCTAATATCGAAGACTAATCTTTCACGTTCATTTTCAAAGAAGGGATAAATGTCGACTCCTGTAGAAATATACACTGGTAACCCAACTGAAGCAGCTTCAGCCTCTGAACTGGACAAGAAATTGCACTTATCTTGACCGAAAACTGACCCAACAGAGATTTAATTGCTTGAGTAACTATCTCTGGGTCATTTTTGTAAAGGACAAGGGAGGCAGTAAGTTGCATAATTCTGAAGGAATAAAGTTAAACTTTAGGGATTCTGTATTACGACGCATTTATTCACGTTTCATTTGTAAAGGCTATATCTATATCTAGTAAAACTTCAAGAGTTTCTCGGCTAACACGATCCCAAGAGTAAACATCTTGGTTTTGATATCCCAATGTTACAAGTTGTTCCGCAATCTCAGGATTTTCTATCTGAAACATTGCTTTAGCTATGTCGCTGACTGATGTTGGATCTACTAGGATACCGCCAGAACCAACTACTTCTGGCATTGAGCTGAGAGATGAAGTAACAACTGGACATCCTAATCCCTGTGCTTCTAAAATCGGTATTCCAAATCCTTCATAAAGAGTCGTAAATATTAATCCTGCACTATGACTATACAAAGCTACAAGTTCAGCGTCACTAACACGACCTGCAATGATAACACCAGGAATCTGTTTGGCAATATCAAGAGTTTCTAGACTCCATTGACTCAAAGCACCACCTACTAAAACGATTTTTTTAGCTTGATCCTTTGCAGATTTATCGCGGTAATTTTGGTAAGCCTCAAGAATTCGTCTGGTATTCTTGATAGGAGCGTAAAAACCGACACAAAGAAAAAATGATTTGGATTTAAGCTCTAATTTATCCAGAATATCATTATCAGGAGAAATATCGCTCAAATGCGATCCTGCCAATGGTATCACTTTTATTTTGCTTTCATCAAGGCCACAAAAACGGCAAATGTCAGACGCTGTGTTACGAGAAATTGCTATAATTCTTCTTGATTTTTTGAGAGAGGGAGGAATCAACAATTGCCAATAAAAAGTTCTTAAAAATCCCACTTCTCTCTGAGAAATCCAAGCATAAGCATCATGAATGGTAACTATTTGAGGGACATTCGATAGTAAAGAGCCTACATAGCCTATATGGAATAAAACATCTAATTCTTTATTTTTGCTTAACCGAGGAAGTATCAATTGTTCACAAAAAATTCGCAAGAGCAAATTCTTAGCGTTCGGAAGATGAACTAACATAAAGTTCGGTCGATTTCCATCCCACCATTCTGGTATAATACTGCTAAACAAAACGAATTCACAATCTACCAAAGAATCTGCGTACCATCTCCTAACTATATTATCGAAGTAGGTTTTCACTCCGAAACTTCCTTGACCTCGCATAGCGAGAGCGTTAATTCCGATTTTCATATTTCAAGTGCTTTTTGGTGGAATTTTGTATATGTAAGTATCGATACGGAACGCATACCAAAGAAGATTTGTATAAAAAATCACTTCCATTCTACTGGACAATAGAAGCTCTAACATTTAACATCCATAGACTTAGTAATAGTTATCTCACCTGCCAACAAAGATTGTCTTAAAAATCTCATTATGTAATGAGGTAAGTTATTTAATCTCCATTGTGTGAATACCACCCAGTCTTGTAATTGAGCAGGTTGAATGGGTGAATAAATTTGCTGTTTTTCAGCTTCCATAGCTTCTCTTTTCCTGTTCGTCAATTGGTTTTCATGAATCCGAAAACAACTTATACTTTCACCAGAAAACCGAGAAAATTTTAAATTCGATAACAAAGCTCTCAGGTAAAAATCCGCATCCGAACTTAAAGAATAATCTTCTTTAAACCCCTTGAGCTTTTGGTAAACTCTATTCTGGAAAATCGCTGCTGGTTGAGCAAAGCCAAATATACCAGTTCGGAACAGTGAAAGCAATTGCTCGGCTCTAGCGGCGGACATAGAATAGACGAAACGACCATAACCATCAGTATAGTCACAACTTCCATACACTATATCTGCTTTGGTATGTTTTCCAAAAGTCGTTAGTCGATTCACGCTATCAGGGTATAACCAGTCATCTGAATTAATATAACCCAACCACTCAGTATCACATTCCTGTAGCCCAGTGTTAATTGCTCGATACATATTTCCTGGTTCAGCATAGAGAGTTTTTACATTCCATCTTTTACAGATGTCTATTGTACCATCGGTTGAGCCGCTGTCTACTACGATGACATTAACCTCTACGTCTTTCTGCGATCGCAAAGAGAGCAGAGTCATATCCAGTGTAGCAGCACTGTTTAATGTTGGAATCACATAACTAATCTCACTCATTTGGCTCACTGTTACTAAACTTGGCTATTTATTAACTGATCATTTTAGAGTTAGCCTTGCGGATACTTTAACACGAATAACGTATGCGTGTATAGTACTTTACGAAACTGTGTCGGTAGTTTATCTACCAATTTAGTGTATGTACGAAACAATAATTGCTCTTTGTTTTTTCCCTGAAGACTACTCAAACCTAGCAAATTATCCTGTTTTGGGCAAAAATAAGAGAAATCATTATCTAGTTCTAGTTCAGACTTCAACTTTTTGCTGATTTTGTAAAGGTCATCCTAAGATACCAAATAGTTTTTACTATGCCAAGGTAATGTTAGTTTTTGAAGTATCTTAATAAATGGAAGTTTTTTCTTGATAACGGACAAAAATCCAGGATTTTTGTCAATTGTTTTTGATCTAGAGCGAACTAATCAATTAAGTCTCTTGCCAGATAAGGATTTAGTCGATTTATGCCCCCCTATCGAACCATACCAAGTAACGAAGAGCCAAAATCCATAATCATGAGAACCATGCTGAAAATCGAAAGGAAAAAGTCTATTTAGACCCATAACTAGGAGAATCCCGCCAGGTTTGAGTAATTTGATTTGATCCTCTATGAATTGAAAACGATAGTCTAGAAAATCAGATGATAAACAAGCATGACCATCAACGGTTCCAACGTGTTCTATTACCCCAAATGACATTACCAGATCAAATTTATCATTTTTATCACTTGCAATTTTTCCATACTCGTCGGCATAGCAGTTATGTATGTATGGCCTCATTTCCAGCTCAATTTCGTTAAACCTACCACCTGGTTCTAAACCATAAGCATCGTATCCGATTTCACGCAGTGTTCTTACCATGATACCCATCCCACATCCAACATCAAGAATTTTGGCTTGATGGTTAATCCCTAAATCTTGAAACAGTTTGGGTAAATAGTTTTGCGCTATGTGACGGCCTCCTAAAGCTTCAGTTGCTTTAAATTGCTCCTCTAGTTTAAAAGATGGATTCGCCCCTTTGTTAGTCATTTGGTTAACTCCTTGACACCAGCTAATAATGCTATCATTTATTATATATTATGCAAGCACAAATTTAGGACTAGATGACTCTTCTCTCCTTATCTGTTCTGATCGTCTAGCATGGACATCATAATCGTGATTTAGCAGTAGTTTCCCGCCATTGTAACACACTCCGACGCCTCTGTCAAGGATAGTAGGGAGGGGTGATCGACAAACTCATCAATAAACTCGTCAATTGAATTGGCAGCTAGCACCACAGCCATTGCTTTTTCTAATTGTTCTACGCTCAACTCTCCTAAGGCGGCTTGAATCTCTAAACGGACTGATTCAAACTTGATTTGCAGTAATCGATCTTACCATCCGTAGAACCACCATCTATAACAATACAATCAACATTATCATAGATTTGATTAATCACAATCTGAATCGTTTGCTCTAAATAATTCTCACCAAGGAAGCGGTGAATTGTCAGACAAACCACTAGCTTCATCGTAAGACTGTTTGAAGTACCCCTCTCCCTTACCTTCTGGATTTGGTGGTGATAATATTAGATATTGTAGGGGAGCAGAAGTAAGTTTACGAGTTGTGGAAAATTCATTATTAAGATTAACTGTTGTCATAACTTTTTAATAGTAAGTAATCTTCAAGCAATCATCCAGAAAGAACCAGGTAATCGATCTTCATTATAAGCATTGATGTTATCAAGGAATACAGAATTCTTATAATAAGATATCATAGATAAGGATGCCAAAACTTCAAACTTTTTGTTAAATTGTAGAAAGGTCTCTAAAAAGTATTGCTCGTTCCAGTATCGTGATTCTTTGAGATTCCATTCGATGGGATAATCATAGGGAAAAAATATATCGTGAATATGAACTAAGACTCCTGTTTGTAAACGGGGATAAACTTGAAGAAATTCAAACTCCACATCACTGCCAGACTTAAACACATGACTAGAATCCACAAATAAAATATCATTGGCTTGCAGGGATTCAAAAACGGACAAATCTACGGACTCTACTTTCTGGGTAAGCAAACTAAATTCTAGAAAATCTTTACTAACATTAACAAAGTCTTTTAAAAAATCTTGAGGATAAGGCTCGATCGAGATCAGTTGTGATTTTTGGGAATTTTCTATAAAATTCATTCTTAAAGCTGCGGCGATAATTTTAGTGCTACCACCTGAGCCAATTTCAATTACCCGATTAGGTTTTTTTTCTCTGACCATAGCATAGAGGACTTCTGCATCGCCACTAATGAGACCAGAACTATCTTCGGAATAACCAAACGCTGAAAAAATTTCTTTATTGTTAAATTCCAAACCATATTTTTCCAGTAAATACTTAACCAGTTCAGGTTGCTTGTCTAGATGCCATTCAATTGAGCTAAGAGGCCTTTCTTTGCCCGCGTATGTCATAATTTCCTGACGGTTGGGTATCGGCTGATAAAAATGGTCAGTAATTAGGGTGTAGCCAATATTTCTTAAGAGGGGATTGAAGATTTTTCTGGCTAGGGCAAATTTAATATTTTTCCTACCCTGCTCGGTTTGCATACGGTTAAGTAATTTTTTCAACATTGTCAACCCCTTTTACACTACTAATATTTACCGTCATGTTCTGTTGTCAAAGCCAACTGGGAACTGGCATCCTTGCTCAAAATGCTTCAATCTGGTTGCCTCCTATTAAATCTTGACGAAATACTGCTACGGCAGTGTGCCACCCATAATGGGTAATTTAATTAACCAACCAGTTCAAGACCCAATTCAATAGGTATACGGGGTACATCCTACCAGATGATCAACTTCTTGTCAAGAAAATTTTTCATCAGCTAATACCAGAAAGCGAACAAGAGTTTTCTAAGGTTATTGGTCATCCATGCTTGATATTCCTATCCTATTAGCTTTCTGGAGAGTTATTGTACTTTAGCCAGTCAATATCTAGATTTATTCTGGCAAATCTCCAAAACGCTCTCGATAGCGTTGAAGCAATGTTTCTAAATCCTCAGCCCGCATTCTTTCCTGTTGGGCCCGCATTCTTTCCTGTTCAGTTAGCTCTGACTCCGTGGGCAGTAAATCGCCAGCAAAAGTCGCCCAACGCAGCCAAACTGCCTCAACTCCCTTATACTCCCCTTGCCAGCGTACCAAGG
>VYMC01000253.1_pt1 | contig 15997 bp, 17 predicted proteins | sample 5115301 | NCBI WGS metagenome assembly VYMC01 (sample SAMN12291802, study PRJNA351875) | freshwater metagenome | isolation source: freshwater lake | place: USA: Michigan, Wintergreen Lake | collected 2013-08-08 | reverse complement strand
CTTAGTCCCCCCTTGATAAGGGGGGTGCGGATCCCCCCTTAGTCCCCCCTTGATAAGGGGGGTGCGGATCCCCCCTTAGTCCCCCCTTGATAAGGGGGGTGCGGATCCCCCCTTGATCCCCCCTTGATAAGGGGGGTGCGGATCCCCCCTTAGTCCCCCCTTGATAAGGGGGGTGCGGATCCCCCCTTGATCCCCCCTTGATAAGGGGGGCGCTGATCCCCCCTTAGTCCCCCCTTGATAAGGGGGGTGCGGATCCCCCCTTGATCCCCCCTTGATAAGGGGGGCATCTGATAGTTTTTAACGCCTACCTACTTAGCTATTCATTTAACCTCTTGCATCATTAATTTTTGAGGTTTTAAAAATAGCAAAAACAAGGATTAAATTAATTGTATATAATCCGTAAATAGAACCAAATCGCTGACATTTTAAAAGGGTTGTTTGGGGTTTTTAGAGCAAGTCTCGCTCTTAGCTTGTACCGTGTCAGGTAGATAGCAGCCGAGGGAATTTTGATTCCCTATTCTCGTGATATTATGCTTTGATGACATCTGAGCAAAACGGTCATTTGCCGTTGAGATAAATTTCGCTATTGACTAAGTTAGTAGAATAAGTTTGTTTGTTCTATATTAAGGTGTTGAGTGCTTCATTTTTAGGTCTGATTGGTTGTTGTATTGATCAGACAGTACCTGAGCAGCTTTTCTTTGTCAACTTTTGAGGTTGATGCGTTTAATTGTTCAATTGCCGCTCTCCTCGCAGGAAATTATAGAGAGTATTGCTTAATTTTTTATCTGTCCATTTTTCTAAGATTAAGCGAAAAAATCCCGGTTTGGTCTTTTGATCCTGAAAGTTACCGTAAAAATTGCTGGGATTGTTGGTGATTGCCGTGGGCAGCAAATTCAGCAAATAGTACAATAGGGTGTCATAATCAGCATCGATCCGATCGCCAACATTTTGATAGACCCTTTGCGTTACTATACAGGAGCGATATTGTAAAAAAACCATCCAATGGGACTTGACTAATTGGTTATTAGGATCATTCTGTCACCATTGCCACAGATCAAGATACAACGCTTCGTCATTTGCCACCTGTCTAGCGATCGCATGGATCGATTTTCTTAATTGTGGCACTTCGCACGAGAAAACTCGATCGCCTTCAATGGCTTTAATAGTAGTACAAAAGTACCTAGCACTCATCTCTATCACCGACTACAGGTATCTGCTATCTGATTAGGTAAAAACCGAGGATTTTCTGCAAAAGTAGCAAATAAATTCAGTGATTCCCTTGCCAAGCGCACCTCTTTCTCTGACAATAGATGAGAGACTGATAAGAAACTATCAGTCATAGCGAGACAGCCTTAGCAAACCACTAAAAGACTCATAAATTAACTCTGAGCTGCCACAAATTGCCGTCATACCAACTTCTAGGACAAAAATAGGAATGCGAGTAACCTTTACCGAAAATCAGGGTTTTAGAAAGGAATTGAATAAACGGGTTGATGCTTATTTTACCGAAAACGGCATCCCCACCAGAGATAATTTGGCCATGTACCTGAAGACGATCACGATTTTAACTTGGGTAATTGCCGCTTGGTTATTTGTGCTTTTTAGTCCGGATATCTGGTGGCTAAAAATCATCGGTTGTCTGGTTTTAGGAGCAGGATTAGCGGGTATTGGTTTTAGCATTGGTCATGATGCCAACCATGGCGGCTATTCTAGTAAAAAATGGGTTAATTCTCTCCTTGGCACGACCTACGATTATATCATCGGCGCTTCCAGTTATCTCTGGCGTTTTCGTCATAACTATCTCCATCATACCTACACTAATGTTTTAGGGTACGATCTGGAAATTCATGGCGATGGTGTGGTGCGAATGACTCCCCATGCCGAGCATAAATGGTATCATCGATATCAACATTTATTTATCCCGATTCTCTACGGTATAATTCCTATCTATTGGTCATTCTCCGATGTGCGCTCTATCCTCTTTCATCGTCGTTTTGGCGAGATTAAACTTCCCAATCCTAAAGTGATCGATCTATTCGTTTTATTGAGCGGAAAAGTTGTTTATCTCTTTTGGTTTATTGGCATTCCTCTCTTAGTTGGTTACAGTCCCCTAGAAATAGCGATCGGTTTTCTCATTGTTTTTATGACCTATGGAGTGCTTGCCTGTCATGTATTTATGTTAGCTCACGTTTTGGAACCTGCCGAATTTATTCAACCCTCGACAGCTAATCAAATCGAAGACGAATGGGCAATTTTTCAAGTGCGAACCACCGTAGATTTTGCCCCTAAAAATATCTTTTTAAATTGGTATTTGGGGGGATTAAATTATCAAGTTGTTCACCATCTTTTTCCGCAAATTTGTCATATTCACTACCCCAAAATTGCCCCAATTTTAGCAGAAGTTTGCCAAGAATTTGGCGTTAACTATGCCGTTTATCCCACCCTGCGCGGTGCTTTAGCTTATAATTATCGTTGGCTCAGGCAATTAGGCAATAAACAAAGTAATTTCGATCTCAAATTAGCCAGCTAAAGTCAGTTATCAGTTATCAGTTATCAGATGTAAGTTTTAAGTTAATTAATTAGTTAGTTAGTTATCTTTATCTTTATACCTGTTTACTGATCACTGTTTACTGATCACTGAAAAATGAACCTACCCAACTCGATTACCCTATCGCGACTCTTGGGACTGCCATTAATTTTATACTGGTTGCACCAAGGCACAGAAATCGATCGCTGGTTAAGTTTAATTATCTTTCTGATTGCTGCCAGTACCGATTGGCTCGATGGTTATCTAGCGCGAAAATTGGATCAAATCACCGAATTAGGTAAATTTCTCGATCCTTTGGTCGATAAATTGCTGGTTCTCGCTCCTCTTTTAGCTCTCATTGAAATGGATTTAATTGCCGCTTGGGGAGTATTTTTGATTCTTGCTCGCGAATTAGCGATCGCTGGTTGGCGCATTAATCCGAATTTAACGGGAAATAGCGACATAAAAGGGGCTAATTGGTGGGGAAAAAGCAAAACAGTCAGCCAAATTATCGCTATCGCTCTCTTAATTGCTCCCTTGCCTTCTGAATATAATTTAATTGCTCAGGGGGCTTTTTGGCTATCAGTAACATTAACTTTAATTTCTGGGGTGATTTATATCATACCCAGCCAAAAGTTAACCTAGAATTGATAAAAACTTAACCATTAGCAATAATACAGGAAACAAGCCTAGAAAACAGGGTTGTATTTTTTTTCTCGGTATATAATAATCGGGGGGAGGACTGTCAAACTCTTCACATTCAAACATATCACTCAAAGAAAAAACTATGCCCACTGTAACTGTATCATTCGCTGGCTTCTCCTCTGGTGTTACTTTCGATCGTGCTACTGTGACTCCGTCAGTTGCCGCTTTCCTGAACAACTATGATATCCCCATTTATTTATCAGGACCACCCATTGCCAGCGATAATCTCACTTCCCAGGGCTTTTTACCCTCGGGGTCCCTCGAAAACCTTACAGCTTGGAGAATAACCAACGTAGGCGATGCTGATACCGCAACCCTTTCCCGGTACCGTGGAGGCTTTTCTCAGCAATTTTCCCTGCCAGCAAATAGCTTTACCTTTGTTAGAGGTTGGGCTGCTGGCACTTATCAACTAAGCGGCGGTATTGTTAACACGAAAGCGTCGGGTGTGGAAAGAAATCGGATATGGGATCTCCTCACCACCGATTTCTATAACATTACAGGTGGCGACGGTAACGATACCCTAACCGGCGCCGATGCAGCGGATACCCTAATCGGTGGCAACGGAGACGATAGCCTACTTGGTGGCGCGGATGACGATACCCTACTTGGTGAGGCGGGAAGCGATATCCTACTTGGTGGCGACGACGACGACAGCCTAGATGGTGGCGCGGATAACGACAGCCTATTTGGTGACGCGGGAAGCGATACCCTACTTGGTCAGGCGGGAAACGATACCCTACTTGGTGAGGCGGGAAGCGATATCCTACTTGGTGAGGGGGGAACCGATAGCCTAAATGGGGGTACGGGAACCGATACCCTAATCGGTGGCGACGGGGACGACACCCTAACTGGTGGAGCTAATGTTGACCGGCTTGTTTACAACAATTCCAGCGAAGGCGTTGACACCATCACCGATTTTAACATCGCTCAGGATTTTATCGATGTTTCTGCCTCTGGTTTCGGTGGTGGACTGACTGCTGGTACTTTGTTGGCTGCCCAATTCCTTTCCGGTGCGGGAGCTACTAGTGCGACTAATGCAAATCAAAGATTCATCTATAACACCACTAATGGTGGTTTATGGTTTGACGTAGATGGTGTTGGTGGCATTGCTTCGGTTCGACTCGCAACTCTCAGTAACTTGGTAGTTATCACCAATAATAATATTGTTGTTATCTAATCTATCCCTGTCCATCCTCTGCGGTGGGTCGGACAACTGTGGATTTTTGGGGTAAAATCAAGCCACCAGAAATAGTCTCTGCGGGTGTGTTAGATAGGGCTAACACACCCTTATTATTTGGGAAGTGGGAAGTGAGGGAGATTCAGCGGCTCTCTCACTCTTTGTGTGATAAGTTTAACTTACTATAGAAGCGATCGATCTTTGTGTCCTTTGTGCCTTTGTGGTTCCTTCCACTAATCTTAAGGATAGACGGTGAAAATGGGTCTGAGCTTGAGAGTCAATGGGATTAATTTTGTGTAGTGATTAACTGACGGTGATAATCGCCCCATAACCGGGCTGCCTGTTGACTACTGCCGGAAGTGGGGGAATTGTTATCATTCCCTAACCAAATGCCTGTCACCCAGTGGCGACGGGGAAGATAACCGATAAACCAGAGGTCCACATAATTATTCGTAGTTCCCGTTTTACCCGCTTCTCCCATGCCAATACTGGCAGCGCCTCCTGTACCATTAGTTATCACCCCCCGCAATAAGCTATTCATCGTCTCGGCGGTTTTAGGGGAGATTACCTGCTGATTTCTATCGCTATCCTCGCCATAGTCATAAATAACCCGACAGGTACTCAAATCCTCCACATTTTCACAGTCGGAAGCGTCGAGAATGCGTTTAATAGCGTGGGGACGATTCCAGCGTCCACCATGGTCAAAAACCCCATAAGCTCCAGTCATTTCTAAGACATTTACCTCGCTTTGTCCTAAAATTAGCCCCGGTACAGCATTTAAAGCTGATTTTACCCCCAAACGTTCCGCTACATTGACCACATTGCTTAATCCTGCCTCACGAGCAATGCGAAGGGCGACACTATTTTCCGATTGCGCTAAACCTTGAAACATATTGACCCCCCCGCTACTGCGTTCACAGGGAGAATAGGCCTGTCCTTGCCAAGAGAGTCCCGCGCAGCTATAGGTTTTATAGGGCGATATTCCCTTTTCCAGGGCGGCAGTATAAGCAAACACCTTAAAAGTGGAACCGGGTTGACGTTTAGCTTGGATAGCGCGGTTAAATTGGCTTTTTTGATAATCAACTCCCCCGACTAAAGCGAGAATTTCCCCGGTTTGACTGTTTAGGGTAACTAAAGCACCTTGGGAGTATCGATAGCGGGGTCCTTGGTTTAAGACATTATTTTTTAAGCTTTTTTCTGCGATCGCTTGCAGCCGGCGGTCTAAACTGGTTTCAACGATAAAATTGCCCTCTTTAGCCACTTCTTCCCCTAAAAGATCCTGTAATTCCTCGAAAACGTAACTATAAAAATATGGTGCAATTGTACTAGACAGGGATTTTTTGGCTTGGGGACTGATTTCAATGCGGGATCTGCGAGCGCTGGCGGCCGCTTCTGGGGAAATCATGCCTAATTGAGCCATGCGATCGATGACACGATTGCGTAATTCTACGGAAGTGTCGTAATCTTGAATGGGGTTAAATAGATTCGGAGCGGGTAACATAGCCACAAGGGTGGCAGCCTCGGAGATATCTAAATCCCTAGCGGATTTATCGAAATAAAAGCGGGCCGCATCTTCAAAACCGTAACCGGCTAGACCGAGATAAACTCGATTGAGATAGGTTTTGAGAATTGTATCCTTACTATACACCGCCTCTAATTGTAAAGCGACCACAGCCTCCCGGAGTTTGCGATCGGCAGTATTTTGGCGACCAACTTCGGGGAATAAACTACGCGCTAACTGTTGAGTTAGGGTGCTGGCCCCTTGACGAATGCCTTGACCTTGCCAATTAATCATAACAGCCCGGACAATCCCCAGAGGATCAACGCCAAAATGCCAGTAAAAACGACTATCTTCGGAAGCGACAACCGCCTTGGGTAAATAGGGAGAAAAATCGCCCAGATTATCTAATTCTTGGTGAGTTTCCTGTCGCCTGGGATTGAGGGGAGTTTGACCATCCCTAGGATAAACCACCACCGGACCGCTCACCCCGGAAGGGAGGGGATAAACATTAACTCTGCGACTTTCCCAGATAATCCCTAGAACTAATAAACCGAAAATACCCCCCGCACCATAGAAACCATAGCGCAAAAGTCGCGCCCACAGGGGAGGGGGACAGTAATAGGAGATGGTGACACAATTGGCTAAGTCTGGAGGGGCCAGGGTAAAGGTATCCCCATGACGCAGGGAAACGCTTTTCAGACGACGTTTACCCATATAAACCCCGTTGGTGGAGTTTTCGTCTGTGAGCAGGAAATTATAGGGATTTTTCGGGTCCCGCTGCAGGGAACAGTGAATCTGACTCACCACATTATTACGGATAGTAATATCACAGGCACTGGAACTACGACCCAATAAATAGCGATCGCCAATGAGGGGATATTTGCTTTCCCCGCTGCCATTCTCGTCTTTAAGGCGTAATTCGGGAACTCTCGCCCCTTTTTTGAGATTTACTGACTGAAAATTCACCTTTCCTTGCAATTTCTGCACGGCAACGGTGACAAGTTGACTAATTTGGGTTTTCGGCGACTGGTTAGACATAGTTTTTATCAGCTTCTGAAGGCAATAGGGGAAGCGGGGAAATGGGGAATTTCAACTAAAACCCTAACACCCCCATTCATCCCCAATATCCCTAGATTGCCATTTTAGCCTCTAAAGCCTTCAGGTATTCCGTATTGACTCCCGACTCGCGAATCAGAGCAATTTTACCGGTACGCGCCACCTCGCGAATGCCAAATTTATTCAGCATCTGCATAATCGCCACCATTTTACCCGGATCCCCCACCACTTCGATGGTTAGGGTTTCCTCGGAAATATCCACAATTCGCGCTCGGAATACCTGCGCTAATTCGATTACTTCGGCCCGGCGCTCGGCGGTAGCATTAACTTTAATCAGCATTAATTCCCTTTCCACACAAGGGGTTTGGGTGATATCCTGCACCTTGAGGACGTTAATTAATTTGTAAAGTTGTTTGGTTAACTGTTCGATGCTGTCCTCGTCCCCTGGTACTACCATCGTAATGCGAGAAACTCCCATTTGTTCAGCAGGACCGACGGCTAGACTTTCAATATTAAAGCCGCGACGGGCAAATAATCCCGCAATACGGGTTAAGACTCCCGCTTCATCTTCAACTAATACGGATAATGTGTGTTTCATGGCGATTTATCTACACAACCTAGATTTAACCATTGTAAGACAGGAGGCAAGGTCAGAACAGCTTGTTTTCGCCCCACGACGATAGGAAATTTTAACAGATAAAATCCCCCGAGCAGCAGGGCGAGCCGGGGAGCAAAAGCTGACGGCTGACTCATGATTAATTATCGGGATTTTTTGGCAATTGTCCAAAAGGGAAAAGTTTGACTGGGATTGATGATAACTCCCGTGATGCCATGACGAGCAAAAGCATATTCTTTGGTTTGCCAAAGGGGAATATAGGGAACTTCATCGGCGAGAATTTCTTGAATTTTGCCAAAAATTTGCTTTCTTTTAGCTGGGTTACTTTCCCGACGGGATTGGGCGATTAATTGATTCATTTCTTGACTATAAAAAAATGAGCCTTGACTTTGGGATCCTCCCTCTTCGCAGCCAGTTTCTGGGGAACCTTTAGCACAATCTAAAAAGGGATAAATATAGTTATCTGCATCCAAAAAATCGGGATACCAATTAGATAGAGCAGTGGTATAAAGTCCCTGGCTAATATTACGGAAAAAGGCCGCTCCTAGGATACTATTGGGTTCAAATTGAATCCTATTATCTAAATCCCGTTTTGCTAGAGCTTTCATCACTGCTGCCACGCTGCTGGAAGTGATCGATCCCGAGGAGTGCCAAACTTCTACAATTGCGGGTTTTTCTGGACTATAACCGGCGGTTTTTAGTAATTGTTTGGCTTGCTCTATATTATGGTTGCCATAGCGCTCTTTAAACACCGGTTGTGATTCGGAAAAAGTAGTAGGAATGAGACTAAAAAGAGGGATGCCTTGACCTTGTAAAATGCGCTCATTCAGTAGATCTCGATCGACTAGAGAAGCAATTGCTTGTCGCACTAAAATATTATCGGTGGGTTCACTTTTGAGATTGACGCTCATAAAGTTAATTGCTGCCCCAGAAGATTCGATCGCTTGCCATTTTCCCTCGGCTGCTTCTGTGCGTAATTTTCTCACTTGAGGAGGCAGTAAAGATTGATAGGCAATATCCACCGCACCTGTTTGAAAACCGTTAAACAAATTGGCAGGATTCGAGAGATAAATTTGCACATTAACTCCCTTATTTTTGGCCGGTTCTCCCCAATAGCGATCGAAGGCTTCTAAACTAAAAGAATCGCTAGTAACTGCTTTTAATCGGTAATGTCCTGTGCCGATAAATTCTTCGGGTTTGAATTTACCTTCGCCAATTTGATAAAATTTGGGTGAAACCGCACAGGCTCCGGGATAAGCTAAAAGAGCGGGAAAAGCGGCAAAAGGTCTGGTTAATTTAATAGTAATTTCGTCCTCTTTGCCGGCGGTGATTTTATCAATTGTATCCCGGAGAAGAAAGGAAGGTTCGCCACCATTTTTGATAAATCTTTCTAGGGAAAACTTCATCGCCTCTGCGTTAAAAACCGTGCCATCATGAAAGATAACTCCTCGACGTACTGGGATAGTATAAGTCAAACCATCGGGGCTAATTTGCGGCAATTCCGTGGCAAGAAGAGGCTTTAAATTAGTGGTTCCTTCGGCGTAGGTGTAGAGAGTTTCACCGAGATTATAAATAATAAAAAGTCCCGCTAACTCATAACTATCGGCCGGATCGATGGAGCGTGGTTTTAGGGTTGTCCCAATTATCAGGCGATCGCTATCCCCCTGGGGTAAATTGGAATTAGTGGACTGACAGCCCACGGTCAGAAGAAGACAGAGGCAAAATAAACTTAAATAACGGTAAAGTTGGCGTAAAGATCTCATGTTAGGTTAATCCTGTGCCTTCTAAACAAGCTCGATCAAAAATTGCCCCCGGGGTTACTGCCGAGGCTAAACTAGCACAAAGAAGATTGGCATCAGTAAAATTTGTTCCGCGTAAAATCGCCCCGAAAAAAATTGCTTCCTCTAAATCGGTAGCTGACAGATCTGCTCCGGACAGATTAGCGCTAGTAAAATCGGCTTGGGTTAAAATCGCCCCGACAAAACTCACTCCCCGGCCATCGATACCGCGAAAATCCGCCCCGGACAAATCTAGATGATTAAAAACCGCCCCAGCTAAAAAAGCGCCGGCCAAACTTGCCCCAGTGACGATCACATCGAGGAAAATTGCCCCGCGTAAATCGGCATTACGAAAATCTGCGCCCCTTAAATTTGCTCCTGTGAGGTCAGCACCGCGTAAATTTGCGCGTAAATTCGCCCCTGCTAGGTTCGCACCCGCTAAATCAGCCCCTGCCAAATTCATGCCCGCTAGATCTTTTATCTCACCCTGACGAATTGCTAATAAATTAATACTGGGAAAAGTCATCGAAAATTTTGACTCTGAAACCCCGTCGTTCTACGACGGCTTTACCGTTAAATATTAACACATTTACGAAATATATGCTAAAATGTGAGCCATGGAAAAAGACTATTCTTACCGATTTTACCCCACACCTAAACAAGAGTCCCTATTGCGGCGCACTTTGGGCTGTGTAAGATTAGTTTCCAATAAAGCTCTCCATGTCAGAACCCAAGCATGGTACGAAAAGCAAGAAAGAGTAGGATATACTGAAACTTCTTCAATGCTAACCGATGGGAAAAAACAAGAAGAATTAGACTTTTTAAACGAAGTTAGTTGTGTCCCTTTACAATAAGGGTTAGGACACCTACAAACAGCTTTCACTAACTTCTTTGCTGGTTGTACTAAGTATCCTAACTTTAAGAAAAAAGATCAAGGAGGAAGTGCCGAATTTACCAAATCTGCTTTTAGGTTCAAAGACAGACAAATCTATTTAGCCAAATGCACAGAACCTTTAAGCCATTACCAGTAACAGATAAAGCCATCGGAATTGACTTAGGAATTAGTAGCCTTGGAATTACCAGCAATGGCGATAAAGTATCTAATCCTAAGCATTTGAAAAAGCATTATTAGAGACTGCGAAGGGCATCGTAAAAATCTTTCTAGAAAACAGAAAGGCTCAAAAAATCGGAAAAAAGCAAGAATCAAAGTAGCAAGGATTCACGCTCAAATCAGCGATAGTAAAAAAGACCATTTACACAAGCTAACCACTCAATTAGTTCGTGAAAACCAAACGATTGTGGTGGAGAATTTAGCCGTCAAAAATATGGTCAAAAACCCGAAATTATCTCAGGCAATATCTGATGTAAGCTGGGGAGAAATCACCCGACAATTAGCCTATAGATGCCGTTGGTATGGGAGAAATTACCTCGAAATAGATAGATGGTTTCCTATTAAAATTGAGTCCGCTTCCAATCTCTGTAATAATTTCGGCTCTGGGATATTTTGAGCGTAGAAATTCAGCTTGTCGCGTAGAAATTCAGCTTGTCTTTCGAGGTCGTCCTTTTGCCCGTGAGTGGAAACTCTGGCGTAACAGATAATGGACTTACTTTCCGGCTCGTAGTCTTCGAGACAGTAGCGGCGCGGCAGCTGCGAAAAACCCTTCAGGACCCAAGCAGAAGCCTAAATCGTAAGGTTTGGGAATCACCGTCCGTAAACGAACGGTGAGGATGTCAAGTTCAGCCACGGTTAAATAATGTAAAAATATCTTAGAATATTCGTAAACCTTTGTTAAGAAAGCGCTCCATGTCCCTAGAGCTATTATCCTTAGAAAATATTGAAGAAATCGCCCACCAATACGGATACTGGGCAGTATTTATCGGCATTACCCTGGAAAATGCCGGCATTCCCATCCCGGGGGAAACCATCACCATTGTCGGCGGCTTCCTTGCCGGTAGCGGTGATTTAAACTATTGGTTAGTTTTAGTCAGCGCAATTACAGGAGCAGTTTTGGGCGATAATTTTGGCTATTGGCTCGGTCGCGCTGGAGGTTGGCCGTTTTTGTTAAAAGTTGGCAAATTCTTTCGGATTCCGCCCCAAAAACTAGAATCAGCCAAGGATCAATTTAGTAAAAATGCACCCCTGGCGGTCTTTTTCGGTCGTTTCGTGGCTTTGTTAAGAATCTTTGCCGGTCCCATGGCGGGAATTGCCCGAATGCCCTACAACCGCTTTTTCCTCTGTAATCTGGGCGGAGCAACGGTGTGGGCGACGATTATGGTGACATTATCTTTCTTTTTAGGTCGTTTGTTCCCCTTGCACCAGTTAGTTAGTTCTATGGCTCGTTTTGGTATCTTGGCTTTAATTATCGTCCTGGCTTGGACAATTATTCACCCCATCCTTGAGTCACGGAAAAAGGTGGCCTAAGTCCGTCATTTCAGTTATCAGTTATCAGCTTTTGAAGGCAAAAGACAGAATCTGACAATTCTCCTACCTAAAAAGAAGGCTTGTTACCTCATTCTTGACGGGGAGCGATTCATGGTGTTAATATAATCCTGTCCAAGATCGCAACTATACATCAACGGTGATAGCCAAAAAAATTACTTTTTCTAATGGATTGGAATGTTACTACAGTAGTAGCAAAGAGGAAACGGAATACATTTTTTCGGAAATATTTACTGAAAGGCAATATGAAGGCCATGATATCGTCATCAAAGAAGGGGATGTGATCTTTGATGTGGGAGCCAATATCGGTCTATTCTCTATTTTTGTCAAGGGAGTTGAGCCAACAGCAAAAGTTTTCGCCTTTGAGCCAATCAAGCCAACTTTTGAGGTTTTGCAAAAAAATATTCATTTGCATTCTCTAGAGGGTGTTGTTTTATTTAACTGTGGATTAAGTTCAGAAAATAACCAGGCAAAAATCTTTACTTTTTATCCCAATATGTCTGCTAATTCAACCACAAAGCCAGAGGATATAATGGCTGAATTAGAAGATATTAAAGTCGCTCAGAATTCCTCAAAAATAGAAAATTTGTTTGAAGAGTTTTTCCAAGAAAAAGAACAAGTAGTCTGTGAAGTAAAAACTCTATCCTCCGTAATTAATGAACTCGGTATTGACTCCATCGATTTATTGAAAATCGACGTGGAAGGAGAAGAATACGAAGTATTTCAAGGCATCGAAGCTAAAGACTGGCCAAAAATCAAGCAAATAGTAGCTGAAATTCACGATAAGAGGGGACGCTTAAAGCAAATAAGCCAAATGCTGGCAGATAATGGCTTCAAAATTCAACTGGAAAAAAGAGAACTGCTACCTTCAACATTCGTGGATATTTTCCACTTATATGCTGTGCGTTAACGGTTAAACTTTTATTCTCAAAGTTAATCTATTTTTCCAGAAAATTGGTTAATAACTGACTGAAACGTTGGGCAATAATCGGGGCATCAAATTCTGAAACTTTCCCTCTACCTGCCTTCCCTAAGGAACGAGCTTTTTCTGGATTGAGAAGCACTTCTGCCAATTTAGTCGCTAAATCTTCAGCATCTAAGGGATTGGCTAATAGACCTTGTACACCATCTTCAATCAACTCCGGTGTCGAGGAAGAGCGACTGGCGACAATCGGTTTATAACTGGCCATAGCTTCAGCAAAAACTATACCAAATCCTTCTTGCAGACTAGGTAAACAAAAAACTTGACAATCAAGATATTCTTGGATCAGTTCTTGATAGGAAAGATAGCCGAGAAAAGTAACATTTTGCTCTAAATTGAGTTCTTGTGCTAGACGGCGTAAATTATTCCATTCAGGACCTTTGCTGGCAATTCTTACCTCCACATCGGGTATTTGACGGCGGAGAATTGCGGCGGCGCGGATCAAAGTGGCAACATTTTTGCGGGGATACTGGACACCGACACAAAACACCGTCGGCCTCCTCTGCTCGCGGTTTTTTTTCTCATGCTTGACCGAGGCGACCGCTGCATCCCACCCTTTGAGATCAATTAGAGAATGAACAATTTCGATATTGCCATCATACTGATAAAGTTGCTTGAGTCTAGTACGCGAATACTCACTGATAGAGATGACCATGGCGGCACGATGGACGCTCACTTTCTCGGCTTTTGCCATCAATTCTAGAGAAGTTCGCACCCAACCCCGCTCAAAGGTGGCCTCATCGGCAATAATACCAAGAATATAAACAATAAAAGGGACTTTCAGGCGATCGCTGATAGCGTAACCATCCATATCGTAACCCACCACCAGATCATAGTCGTCAAAGCGACGGGGATCGAGTCGCCAATTCCAAAGAAAGCGATGCGCCATATAGCCTAACGGCCCCGATGCTTTGGTTGGCGAGAAAACATCAACGATATGACCCTGGGAGCGTAACTCGTTAGTCAGATGGATATTGGTGACGAAAGTACCACTTCCGAGCTTGACATTTTGGGGAGTTGCTGTGATGATTGCTATCTTCATTTTTTGTCAAAGTTTATGGCAGCGGTTGGATGATGATGGGGCTCTCTTGGATACGGAACCTGGTAGAGCCATGATGGGAAAATCAGAACAAATAAGCTAGGCGGGAGTAGGTGCGAATCAAATCTTGATTTTTCCTATCTATGAATCTATGGACGAACGGGTATCCTCGCCTCCGTTAGCTTTTTTCGTCAAAACGATGAAATGTCCGGTTCGAGTATTAGGATGTTAGAAAACAAACGCAGATTGATTAATTATCCAGAGGAAAGCGGTTGTCAAAAATAACCGCTTCTGGAATTTTCCAAGAATCTCTTTAACGTTCGCGGCGCCCGAAGTTTTTCCGCTCACCGCCGCCACCACCACCACCAAAATTATCTTCTCTGGGACGAGCTTTGTTGACTTTCATCTGTCGTCCCATCCATTCGGCCCCGTCAAGATTTTCGATCGCTTTTGCCTCTTCCTCATCGGAGGACATTTCCACAAAACCAAAACCGCGCATTTTACCCGTTTCCCGATCCACCGGCAAGTAAACGCGACTAACTGTGCCGTATTCAGCGAATACACCCTGCAAGTCCTCTTTCGTGACTTCATAAACCAGATTACCAACGTAAATTGTCATGGATTGTCTCCCAATATCATAGCCATTTTGAGAAGGAGATCGGACACAACCCAGTCAAGGCCATCAGGGAAAAACCGCTTCTGTTTGAAACCAATGCTGCTACCGAACCTAACTACTCTCTCTAAACTAGCATAGCTGATCAGTGATCAGTAGGAATATGAAGTATTAAGTGAGCAGTAATATAGGGCGGTTTTCTGCTTTCTTTTCACTGATTACTGATTAGGGTAGCCAAGGATATTGACTAAAATCGGGGGGACGTTTTTCGAGGAAAGCCTGTTTACCTTCGGCTCCTTCGGCGGTCATATAATACAGTAGAGTGGCATTACCCGCTAACTCCTGTAAACCCGCTTGACCATCACAATCAGCATTAAAAGCCGATTTTAGGCAGCGAATCGCCAAGGGACTTTTTTCGAGAATTTCTAGGGACCATTTAACCCCTTCCTGCTCTAATTCCTCCACCTGGACGACATGGTTAACCAAACCCATTGCTAAAGCTTGTTGGGCGTTATACTGCCGACAGAGAAACCAAATCTCGCGAGCTTTTTTCTGACCCACTACCCGGGCCAGATAACTAGAGCCAAAACCGCCGTCAAAACTGCCCACTTTCGGACCGGTCTGGCCAAAAATGGCGTTATCCGCTGCTAAGGTTAAATCACAAACCAAGTGTAAAACATGACCGCCCCCGACCGCATAACCCGCCACCAGCGCGATAACTACCTTGGGGATGGAGCGAATTAATTTCTGTAAATCCAGCACATTGAGCCGGGGTACGCCATCATCGCCAATATAACCCGCCTGACCCCGCACCGTCTGATCGCCACCGGAACAAAAAGCATATTTGCCGTCGCTGTGGGGACCTGCACCCGTGAGCAATACCACCCCAATGCGGGCATCCTCGCGAGCATCACAGAAAGCGTCGTAAAGCTCAAAAACTGTCTTCGGACGGAAGGCATTGCGCTTATGGGGTCGATTGATGGTAATTTTGGCGATTCCTCCCCATTTATGGTACAAAATATCCTCGTAGGTTTTGACGGATTGCCATTCAATGCTCATAGTCTCGGTTATAGGCACAGCTTTTTTACCTTACCTCATTTTGTTCCCTTTAGAGATTAATGATCGCAATAGGTAATCTAGGCACGCACGCCAATTTGTCAATCATGCTATAATAGATGCTATCAAAAATTTAGGGAATCAGTTAAACCATGAAAAACACAAAATTAAAGAAAATTGGCTATGTCCAAAATCCAGAAGTTAATCAAACTTTTGCTATTTCAACCTCCTGAGATTCAATGTGAAGATGTCAAGCAGATTTTAGAAGCATTTGAATTTTTAGAAGTTCGTTCTACGGGTAGTCATCATATTTTTCGCCATGAAGACGGACGAATGCAAACAATTCCTAAAAAGGGAGGACAAAAAGTCAAAAAAGTCTATATTAAACAAATTATGTAAATATTCAGGTCTAGGGGTTGACAAAGAGAGAAAAATCAGCAGTAGGGATAAGAGAGACAACCGTATTCAAGGGGTGATGGACACAGGCCAAAGCCTGGCGGAAGAAAG